>Ga0136636_10003039_pt1 | contig 10026 bp, 10 predicted proteins | sample AntDrymUQ8522106_2_FD_104653 | JGI IMG/M metagenome (GOLD analysis project Ga0136636, IMG submission 104653) | Polar desert sand microbial communities from Dry Valleys, Antarctica - metaG UQ852 (21.06) | ecosystem: Environmental > Terrestrial > Soil > Desert | place: Antarctica: Dry Valley... | reverse complement strand
GCCAAAGTTCCTCTTGCAGAAATGAATAAATATTCAACCGCCCTGAGTTCCATCACAAGCGGCCGGGCTATCTATTCAATGAAATATCTCGAATACGCACAGGTTCCGGGAGATGTTCAGGAAACCCTGCTGAAGGCTTATGATGAGGGATCTGATGACGAATAGTTATTAGACTTTAGACCATAGGCCATGGACGATAGAAATTGCCTGTTGAGCATGATAAATGCGAAGTACCAACAATGGCCTAACCTCTATCGTCTATGGCCTTTTTGGTCTATTGTCCTTCCCCTCTAAACAAATACACCACTCCCCTGTATTGCCCTTTATGATAATACTCCTTATCCCAGCCAGTAGCCTCAATAACATAGAAATACACACCAGCTGAGGCTTTACGGTCAGAGTCCATTACATTTCCGTTCCAACCTTCCCATGTGTACATATCGCTTACTTCTGCTCTATAAACCATTTTTCCAGCTCTGTCGAAAATACGGATACTGAACTCTTTAATAGACTGGAATTTGACTTTAAAAACTGGGTTGGTTGCGTCACCATCGGGGGAGAAAACATTGGGAACTTCAAGGAGACTCGGGAGAACGGTGATGGGATCAGCAAGTTTAAAAGTATCAATACAACCAGCTTCGGATGTGGCAACAAGACCAATAAAATAATCCCCTGGAATCCTGTACAGGTATTCCGGCTGCAAATCAAGATTATCGGTTAATTCGCTTGCAAAAAACCCTGATTTAGCACTATCAGCCGAGTAAATCCATTCAAAACCAGAACCGTTAACTGATTCATTTTTAAACTTTATTCTCAGGGGAGCATCTCCCTCTGCAGGTGCTGTTGCATCCACGAATTCTCTCTTATCTTCTTTTGGATCAAAAAGCTGAAAGCTAAAAAGTGGCTTTACTTCAATCGACTTATAAAACACGGAATCAACATCTTTCATTCCAAAATTGTCGGTAGCCGTAAGGATAAACCATGTGTCCAGATATGGCGGATTATCAATAGTTTGTGGATCCAGATAGTCGGTGGTGTGATAAATCGTAAGCTCAGGATTATCCTCCGTCCATTCGAACATATAATTATTTACAAGCATCACCTGATTCTTACTGAGTGGATCGAAATAATAAAAAGTGTCGACGGTTATAACCCCTACCAAATTAATTATCCCACAAAAAAATGCGCTGGGTAATAAATTCTCATCAGCATCTTTCGTAACAGCAACTTTCAATCTATCGATATATACCCATGCAGTAAATGTTGTATCGGTATCGGTGCCATTAAAAATATGAACCCTGTAACCTCCCTTTGAAAGATTATTTACCTGGGATGGAGATACGCCATTATAGTTTAAGAGGGATATGTCAAAATCACCACTTATTTCATTATACATAAACCACTCAAAAGTATAAATGCCCGCAACCGGCAATGAGGCCGAAAGGCTTCCTGTTACCGAAGTTCCCGGCGGGGAATAAAAAATATACACTGAGTCATTTTCAGCAGACACAGGATATGCGGTGGATGAAATCTTATTAGCTGTTGGTGAAGTAATTTGAGCCTGCACTTCTGCGGCCGAAGCCACGATAAGAAGCATAAGACAAATCCTGAACCTTGTATTTTGTAGTGCTTTGTTCAACAAACGAGTTTGAAACATGATAACTCCGGAAAGAGTTGTTTTATTTTAGGCAAATATCAGAATTTTCCTCTGAACTACAATTTTTTATGTGGAATAGAAAAAACTTGGGTTTTGTAGCTGATTTTTTAAGTCTCAGGTGATAAAGTAATGGAATCAGGAAAGAACAGTTAAAACAAGTGAAATATGAGCGAATCCAGTATAAATTTCGCAATGCCTGATGAGGTAGTGATGAGTAAAATCTTAATGGTGCGAAATATAAAAGTAATGATTGACAGGGATTTGGCTGAACTCTACGGTGTGGAAACCAGACGATTAAAAGAGGCTGTACGTAGAAATATTGGTCGCTTTCCAGCAGATTTTATGTTTGAAATGACTAAAGACGAATTTCAGAATTGGAGGTCGCAATTTGCGACCTCCAATTCTGAAAAAATGGGGTTAAGGTATACTTCGTTTTGTTTTACTGAACAAGGCGTATCAATGCTTTCAAGTGTTTTAAATAGTGAAAGAGCAATTCAGGTAAATATCCAAATAATCAGAATATTCACAAAAATGAGGGCATTATTGGCAACTCAAAAAGAAATATTGCAAAAGTTGGAGCAACTTGAGAATAACGATTTAGCTCAAAATGAAAAAATCATGCTCATTTTCGATTACATAAGGCAACTTGAAAAATCCAAAAAACAACTTGATGAACAAAAAAACAGACAGAGACTTGGTTATAGAACCTCCAAAGTGTAAGGATCATTTGGGAATCGGTGATTATGCTCCCCTCTGGTAAAATGTTGAAATGTTTTTCCTCTTTTACCCCATTTAAAGAATTTCTAATAGTATTTTGGCATGCTCAAATTGGATATAGTGAAAGATCTACTGAAGGAATTAAATAACGAGCAAAAAGAAGCCGTTCTGAATTACAAAGGTCCTGCCCTGGTTATCGCGGGAGCTGGATCAGGGAAGACGCGCGTACTGACCTACCGCATTGCACACATGTTAACAGAGGGCGTACATCCGGCAACCGTATTAGCACTGACTTTCACCAACAAGGCTGCCGCAGAGATGAAAGAAAGAATTGCCAATCTGGTTGGCGCTGAATCGGCAAGAAAATTATGGATGGGGACTTTTCACTCCATTTTCGCCCGGATTCTTCGAATTGAAGCCTCCGCTTTATCTTTCCCTACTGATTATACCATTTACGACACATCCGATTCCAAAAACCTTCTGAAAACTATCATAAAGGAAATGAATTTGGATGAAAAAATCTATAAACCTTCTGAAGTTCTTGGCAGAATAAGCAATGCCAAAAATAATCTTGTCACTCCGGAAGCCTATGCCGCTAGTTCCGAGATTGCCACCCGTGACAGCAATAACCGCCGCCCAATGATGGCGGTTATCTATACACGCTATGTTGCCCGTTGCAAAAAAGCCGGCGCCATGGATTTCGACGATCTTTTGCTTAACACGAATATTTTATTCAGAGATCATCCGGCAATACTACAAAAATACATGTCGGCTTTTAAATACATTCTCGTTGATGAGTATCAAGACACAAATTACAGTCAGTATCTGATTATCAAAAAGTTATCCCAGAATCACAATAATGTCTGTGTGGTTGGCGATGACGCCCAAAGTATCTATTCTTTCAGGGGAGCAAAGATCGAGAATATCCTTAATTTTAAAAGAGACTACCCGGAAGTAAGGCTGCATAAACTCGAGCGCAATTATCGTTCTACAAAAAATATCGTTAATGCTGCGAACAGCATCATTGCGAATAACAAAGACCAGATTCATAAAAAAGTCTACTCAGAAAAACCTGAAGGTGAGAAAATACGACTTATTGAAGCCAAAGCAGATAACGAAGAGGGATTTTTAATTGCCAACCTTATTAAAGACCTTCTGTTTGCTCGTCAATATCAGTATCGCGATGTTGCTATTCTCTACAGAACCAACGCCCAATCAAGGATTTTTGAAGAATCCCTCCGGAAACTGAACATTCCATATAAAATTTACGGAGGAGTATCTTTTTTCCAGAGAAAAGAGATAAAAGACATCCTGGCCTACTTCAAACTGGTTATAAATCCTTCGGATGAAGAAGCTTTAAAAAGAGTTATAAACTATCCGTTACGAGGGATTGGAAAAACAACAATCCTGAAAATTGAGGAACTTGCTCTTCAGACTGATGCCACAATGTGGAGTATTATCGAGAACCAGACCTTGATGGATCTGAATTTTAACAAGGGAGTCATTTCAAAGATTCATGGATTTACTGCTCTGATCAAAGAGTTTAAATCCAAACTCGAACTGATGGAAGCCTTTGATATGGCATATTCCATGGTCACTACTCTTGGTATTTTCAAAGAACTCCGCGACGATAAAACCCCAGAAGGAATAAGCCGCTTCGAGAATGTGGAAGCCCTGCTGAACGGTATTCGTGAGTTTACCGAAACCAGTCCGGAAGGCCACAGCTCGGGACTTACAGATTATCTGCAGGATGTTACACTTCTCACCGACGCTGACACTGAAAAAGCTGAAGACAACAACAAAGTTACCCTGATGACCATACATTCTGCAAAGGGACTTGAATTCAAACATGTCTGCATCGTTGGAATGGAAGAAGAACTCTTTCCATCGCACATGAGTCTGAATGATCCAAAGAACCTCGAAGAGGAACGAAGATTATTCTATGTTGCCCTCACCCGTGCCGGAGAAAGTCTCAGCCTTAGTTATGCCAACTCCCGCTATAAATGGGGTTTGCTGGGAATCTGTAACCCAAGCCGTTTTATCTCCGAGATTTCTGAAGAATTTCTCGAACGACCTGTTGCTGTTTCTCGGGGAAATGTTTCCCCTGCCGATCGATATAATTCCAATACCACATATCCCCCGAAACCTGCAAATTACGGGTTTTTGAATGAAAGGAAAATGGTGCGACTTGATAGTCCGACAGACAGGCCTGCACCCACTGTATCTTCCACTGAGGCCGCCGATCCATCTCAAATACATATCGGCTTCATAGTAGAACATGCACGGTTTGGAATCGGAGAAGTTGTTTTACTTGAAGGGGATAAAGCTACCGTTGATTTCAGTAATCATGGCAAAAAGCAACTGCTTCTGAAATTTGCAAAATTAAAAATTGTGATCTAAACTAAATTCCCTTAGCTTTGCATAAAATTTATAAAATGGATTACGATTACAATACCGGTAGAAAAAAAATGGATCTCCCTGAGTACGGCAGGAATGTGCAGAAGATGGTGGATCATATTAAAACTATCGAAGACAGAGACGAAAGAAACAAAGCTGCCCGCACAATTATAAGTATCATGGGGAATCTTAATCCTCATCTAAGGGATATAGCCGATTTTAAGCACAAACTTTGGGATCATCTTGCTATTATAGCTGATTTTCAGCTTGATATAGACTCTCCATACGAAACTATTGAGCGCGCAAAACTTATTGAAAAACCAAATCAACTTACTTACAATCAGGGAAAAATCCGGTATAAGCATTATGGCAAATACATGGAACTGATGATCGCAAAGGCAGTTGAGATGGAAGAAGGCGAAGAAAAAGAAGCGCTTATCCGCATGTTGGCTAACCACATGAAGAAATCTTATCTGACCTGGAACCGTGAAGTGGTAAATGATGAGCATATTTTTCTCGATCTAAAAGAGCTTTCAAAAGGGAAAATCGACGTAAAAGTTGAAGCTCTGAAATTATCGGAAACACGCGATATCCTGAACAAAAACCGTAAGCCTAAAAAACCGGTAAAGCAGATTAAAAAGAAATAGAGAATATGAGTAGCTTCCGTATCGAAGGCGGTCATAAACTGAGCGGAACAATTTTGCCGCAAGGGGCTAAAAATGAAGCCCTTCAGATTTTATGCGCTACTCTGCTCACCCCCGAACCGATTACCATATCGAATATTCCCAATATACGTGATGTAAAAAAACTCATTGAACTTCTCAATGACATGGGAGTGAGAGTTGAGAAACATTCTCCCAATAAATATACTTTTACAGCAAAGGATATTAACCTTGAATACCTCGAAACGGCTGACTTCTACGAAAAAAGTACCGCTCTCCGCGGTTCTGTAATGATCGTTGGCCCGCTATTGGGGAGATTTGGAAAAGCGTTTATTCCCAAGCCCGGGGGAGATAAGATCGGAAGACGGCGTCTCGATACCCATTTCATTGGCTTTCAGAACCTTGGTGCAAAGTTTAATTTCGATTCAAAAAATGCATTTTATACTGTTGAAGCATCTAACCTGAAAGGCTGTTACATGCTACTCGACGAAGCTTCAGTTACTGGAACAGCAAATATTATCATGGCCGCTGTGATGGCGAAAGGTACTACCACCATTTATAATGCCGCATGCGAGCCATATATACAACAACTTTGCCTCATGCTTAACCGTATGGGCGCAGGAATTACAGGTATAGGATCAAATCTTCTTACTATCGAGGGAGTTAGTTCTCTGAAAGGCACAGAACATATGATTCTGCCTGATATGATTGAAATTGGGAGTTTTATCGGGATGGCCGCAATGACGCATTCCGAACTTACAATAAAAAATGTCCGCTACGATATGCTGGGTATTATCCCTGACTCTTTTCGAAGGATGGGCATTCAGATGGAGTTGCGGAACGATGATATTTATATTCCTGCGCAGGAACATTATGAGATCGACACCTTCATTGACGGTGCAATTCTTACTATCGCAGATGCACCATGGCCCGGTCTTACCCCCGACTTGCTAAGCGTAATTCTGGTAATTGCCACACAGGCCAAAGGCAGCATTCTGGTTCATCAGAAAATGTTCGAAAGCCGTTTGTTTTTCGTAGATAAAATTATTGATATGGGAGCTCAGATTATTCTTTGCGACCCCCATCGCGCAACAGTAATCGGGATGGATGGAAAAATTAAACTCCGATCCACTGTTATGACCTCCCCCGATATCCGTGCCGGTGTTGCTTTGCTTATCGCAGCTATGTCTGCTGAAGGAATAAGCACTATTCATAACATCGAACAGATCGACCGTGGGTACGAAAGTATCGATGTCAGATTGAATGCTCTTGGAGCCAAAATTGAACGAATCTAAATTTTTTTTGTTTACCTTTGCATAAATTTACATATATAGATATTAATAATTAACAGAATGATAAATAAAGCAGTATTAATTGGAAGTATGGTTATTGCTTTTGCAACAGCAAATTGCACTTCAGTTCAAAACGAGTCAAACAAAGATCCGAAAGTTACCGCATCAGAAACAGAAACTGCTCCTGCTGAAGCACCCGTCGGGCTTGCTATTGGCAACAGAGCTCCTGAACTTGAATATGAATCCCCAAATGGAAAAACAATAAAACTTTCTTCCTTAAAAGGCCAGCTTGTTCTGATCGATTTCTGGGCATCATGGTGCCCTCCATGCAGAGCAGAAAATCCAAATCTTGTAAGTACTTACAATCAGTTTAAGAACTCAGAATTCAATGTTGGTAAAGGATTTACAATTTACAGTGTTTCTCTGGATCAGCAAAAAGACAGATGGCTCGGCGCTATCAAAATGGACAATCTGAGTTGGCCCTCACATGTAAGCGATTTACTGGGATGGCAGTCGGTTCCCGCAGCAATGTATCAGGTAAGGTCAATTCCATCTAATTTCCTTATCGACGGAAAAGGAATTATTATTGCCACCAATCTTCGTGGCGAAGCCCTCGGAATTAAGCTCCAGGAACTTTTAAAATAGGCTGTTTAGGACCCTCTTCCTGACAATTTAATTTTTAATAACTGCAAATTCTGTCAAATTGTCTCATAAGTCAATATTGGCAAACTATTTGTACGTTTAATGCCGTCAACAATAAAAAATAAGGAGAATGGCCAGAAAAGAGAACCCGGGTGAACAATCAAACCATCAGGAAGCAGCTAAAGATAAGCAAAATACAAAGAATCCGAAGCAAAAACCGGAGCAAGAAAACAACCTATCCGAAGAGTTCGAAAATCTTAAGGCACAGCTTGAAGTTTCTGAATTGAAACTGAATGAAAGTCAGGATAAATATTTACGTTTATCCGCTGAATTTGACAATTACAGGAAACGGACTCTGAAAGAAAAAATGGATATTTTGAAATCAGGCGGAGAAGAAACCATTCTGAAAGTTTTACCGGTTCTGGACGATTTTGAAAGAGCAATAACCGCCATGCAAACAACAACTGAAATTGACGCAGTAAAAAATGGCATTAGTCTGATTTACACGAAATTAAAAGAAATTCTTTCACAACAGGGAATTAAAGAAATTGATTCCATGAATCTCGATTTTAATACTGATCTTCATGAAGCTATCACCAAAATCCCTGCTCCTTCGGAAGAATTAAAGGGTAAAGTGGTTGATGTTGTTCAAAAAGGCTACTATTTGAATGATAAGGTTTTGCGATTTGCTAAAGTTGTAATCGGGGAATAAAGAGATTTATTAAGTATGGCAAAAAGAGATTATTACGAGGTACTGGAGGTCACAAAAAATGCCAGTGCGGAAGAGATTAAAAAGGCTTACCGCAAGATGGCTCTAATGTATCATCCCGATAAAAATCCTGACAATAAAGAGGCGGAAAATAAATTCAAAGAGGCTGCCGAAGCCTATGATGTTCTGTCAAACCCTCAAAAAAAAGCTAATACGACCAATATGGCCATGCTGCATTCAGTAATAGCGGCGGTTCTGGTGGGTATTCAGGTGGAGGTATGACCGTTGAAGATATCTTTGAACATTTTGGTGATATTTTCGGGGGATTTGGTGGATTCGGCGGTTTTGGTGGTGGCAGACAGTCGCAACCCAGGCAGAATAAAGGTTCTAACCTTCGAGTAAAAGTTAAGCTCAATCTGGAAGAAGTCTCAAAGGGAGTTGAAAAAAAAATAAAAGTTAAGAAATATGTTTCCTGTCAGGATTGTAGTGGTACCGGAGCAAAAAACGGTAGTTCATACAATACTTGTACAAGCTGTAATGGAAACGGACAAGTAACAAGAGTTACGAATACCTTCCTTGGTGCTATGCAGACTACCACTGCCTGTCCAACGTGCAACGGAGAAGGACGAATTATTTCCAATAAATGCACGAGCTGCTATGGAGAGGGAATTATAAGTACTGATGAAACAATATCATTTTCAATTCCTGCCGGTGTTGCCGAAGGTATGCAGCTAAAAGTTAGTGGCAAAGGAAACGCTGCACGAAGAGGCGGTGTCAATGGTGACCTGCTTGTACTTATAACTGAAGAACAGCATCCCGAGCTAATCCGCGATGGTAACGATTTATTGTACAACATGTACCTTACTATTCCTGACGCTGTTACTGGCACAACTGTTGAAATACCTACTATTGAAGGTAAGATCAAAATAAAAATTGATCCCGGAACTCAGCCAGGTAAAATACTCAGAATCAGAAGCAAAGGAGTGCCTGATGTTAATGGATATGGGAAGGGTGATCTCCTGATTTCTATTAGTGTATGGATTCCGCGCACACTTAATAAAGAAGAGTATAAACTTTTTGAAAAACTAAAAGAATCTTCTAACTTTATTCCCAATCCCGATAAAAATGACAAGACTTTCTTTGACAGAATGAGAAATCTTTTCGAATAAACGTATTGCCTGCCCTAATAAAAAGTGGCATTTTTCGTTTACAATGGTATTATTCTGAATTTAGTTATCGAAGTAATACAGAATTATTTACAAGGCGATAAGCGGGATAAATTTTTTAAAATCAAAGTTGCTGAACACTCACTAAATAAACCACAAGCTTATGGAGCTCTTTCAGGCAAAAAATGTAGTTAAAGAATTTTCTAATCACCGGGCTCTGAATAAAGTTTCCATCTCTGTGCCCGAAAACACCATCTTCGGATTACTAGGCCCTAACGGAGCAGGAAAAACAACCCTTATTCGTATTATCAATCAGATTACCGCACCCGATGAAGGTGAATTATTTTTTCAGGGGAGAAAAATGCAACCTGATGATATTCATTATATTGGATACCTTCCAGAAGAAAGAGGCCTTTATAAAAAAATGAAGGTTGGTGAACAGGCAGTTTATCTGGCCCAACTAAAAGGACTTTCACGCCAGGATGCAATGAAAAAGCTGAAGTACTGGTTTGAAAAATTTGAAATGACCGAATGGTGGAACAAAAAGGTTGAAGAACTTTCAAAAGGGATGCAGCAAAAAGTTCAGTTTGTAATTACTATACTTCATGAACCTAAATTGCTTATATTTGATGAGCCTTTCAGCGGATTTGATCCGATTAATGCGAACCTTCTGAAAAACGAAATTCTGGAGCTAAAACGAAATGGTTCTACGATTATCTTTTCAACACATAACATGAGTTCGGTTGAGGAGCTTTGCGATCATATCAGCCTGATTAATAAGTCG
>Ga0136636_10003038_pt1 | contig 10027 bp, 10 predicted proteins | sample AntDrymUQ8522106_2_FD_104653 | JGI IMG/M metagenome (GOLD analysis project Ga0136636, IMG submission 104653) | Polar desert sand microbial communities from Dry Valleys, Antarctica - metaG UQ852 (21.06) | ecosystem: Environmental > Terrestrial > Soil > Desert | place: Antarctica: Dry Valley... | reverse complement strand
AGCGATGTGCTGGCCTTCTGGTTCGGCGAGAGCGACGAAGTCACGCCAGAACCGGTGCGCGAAGCCGCCGCCGCGTCGTTGCGCGCAGGCGAAACCTTCTATTCGCACAACCTCGGCCTGCCCGATCTGCGGCAGGCCATCGCCGCCTACATGGCCGGCCTGGTGGTGCCGTCGCACCCGGGCCGGCGCGACATCACGGCCGAGCGCATCGCGGTCACTTCGTCGGGCGTGAATGCGCTGATGCTGGCCATGCAGATGCTGCTGGACCCGGGCGACGAGGTCGTCGCCGTGGTGCCGGTGTGGCCCAACCTGACGGCGCAGCCGGCCATCCTGTCGGCGCGGGTGACGCGCGTGCCGCTGCGACCCTGCAACGGCCAGTGGCGGCTGGATCTGGACGAACTGCTGGCGCGTGTGACGCCACACACCCGCATGCTGCTGGTAAACGCGCCCAACAACCCCACCGGCTGGACCTTGACGCGCGACGAACAGCAGGCGCTGCTCGACCACTGCCGCACCACCGGCACCTGGATCGTGGCCGACGAGGTTTATGAACGCCTGTTCTTCGGTGAGGGCGAAGACGCTGCTGCGCCCGCCGCACCCAGCTTCGCCGACATCGCCCACCCGCAGGACCGCCTCATCGTCGCCCACAGCTTCAGCAAGAGCTTTTTGATGACGGGATGGCGCCTGGGCTGGCTGCTGCTGCCCGCGGCGCAGATGGCGGACATGGGCAAATTGCTTGAGTACAACAGCTCCTGCGCCCCGGTCTTCGTGCAGCGTGGTGCGCAGGCGGCGCTGGCCCTGGCCGATGACTCCGTGCCCGGCCTGCAGCAGCGCCTGCGTGCATGCCGTGACCGCCTGCTGCACGGCCTTCAGCGCCTGCCGGACGTCACGGCGGCGGTGCCGGCGGGGGGCATGTACGCCTTCTTCCGCGTGCACGGGCAGGACGACTCACTCGCCTTCGCCAAGCGCCTGGTGGCTGACCACGGCCTGGGCTTGGCCCCTGGCGTGGCCTTCGGGCCGGAAGGAGAGGGCTGGTTGCGTTGGTGCTATGCCTCGCGCGACCCGGCGCGGCTGGACCAAGGTCTTGTCCAGCTGGGGGCAGCGCTCGGTCTATAATCGAAGGTTGCTTGGCAGATGGGATACCCCGGGCCAAGCACATCGAGCACGGCGCCGGTTGGTTTCACTGGCGACCGCAAGTGGCAACAGGAAACCGCGGCGCAGCCCCACCACACCCAGGGGCCGGGCAGGGCGGTTTCCATGAACTCAGGAAATCCCATGACCATGGACACCGCCGTCAAGGCCGAGATCGTCAAGACGCACGCCCGGGGCGTCGCCGACACCGGCAGCCCGGAAGTGCAGGTCGCCCTGCTGACCGCGCGCATCAACGAACTGACCCCGCACTTCAAGCTGCACAAGCACGACCACCATGGTCGTCGCGGCCTGCTGAAGATGGTCAACCAGCGCAAGCGCCTGCTGTCCTACCTGAAGGGCAAGGACGCCGACCGCTACACGACGCTGATCGGCACGCTGGGCCTGCGCAAGTAAACGAAGGACCGCAGGGCTGTCCGTTCGGGCCGCCCTGTCGCCACTTGCTTTCACCACCCGGGCCGCACTTGCTGTGTCATTCCATCGACGTCGGGGCCACCGGCCGCGCTGGAATGGCATTGCGCTGCCCCACACCATGAAGAAAGAGGACAAGGCATGAGCATGTTCAACAAGGTCACCAAGACGTTCCAGTGGGGCCAGCACACCGTCACATTGGAAACGGGCGAGATCGCCCGCCAGAGCGGCGGCGCCGTGCTCGTCAACATCGACGACACCGTCGTGCTGGCCACGGTGGTCGGGTCCAAGACCGCCAAGCCGGGCCAGGACTTCTTCCCGCTGACGGTCGACTACACCGAGAAAACCTACGCCGCGGGCAAGATCCCGGGCAGCTTCTTCAAGCGCGAAGGCCGCCCCAGCGAGGCCGAGATCCTGACCTGCCGCCTGATCGACCGGCCGATCCGCCCGCTGTTCCCGGAAGGCTTCCTGAACGAAGTCCAGGTCATCGTGCACGTCGTCAGCCTGAACCCCGAGGTGCAGGCCGACATCGCCGCGATGATCGGCACCAGCGCCGCGCTGGCCATCTCCGGCATCCCCTTTGCCGGCCCCATCGGCGCCGCGCGGGTGGGCTACATCAATGGCGAATATGTGCTGAACCCGGGGCTGACGCAGCTCAAGGGCAGCCAACTCGACCTGGTGGTGGCGGGCACCGAAGCCGCCGTGCTGATGGTGGAATCGGAAGCCGACCAGCTGTCCGAAGAGATCATGCTGGGTGCCGTCGTCTTCGGCCATGACCAGGGCAAGGTGGTCATCCATGCCATCAACGATCTGGTGCGTGACGCCGGCAAGCCCGAGTGGCAATGGCAGGCCCCGGCCAAGGACGAGGCCCTGATCGCCAAGGTGGCTGCGCTGGCCGAAGAGCCGCTGCGCGCTGCCTATCAAAACCGCAACAAGCAGGCCCGCACGCAGGCCTGCCGCGCCGTCTACGCCTCGGCCACCGCGGCGCTGAAGGAGCAGGGCGTCGAGTTCGATGCCGGCAAGCTGGGCGACATGTTCTTCGAGATCGAGGCCCGCCTGGTGCGCGGCCAGATCCTGTCCGGCGAGCCGCGCATCGACGGCCGCGACACGCGCACCGTGCGCCCGATCGAGATCCGCTCGGGCGTGCTGCCGCGCACCCATGGTTCGTCGCTGTTCACACGCGGCGAGACGCAGGCGCTGGTGGTGACGACGCTGGGCACCGAGCGCGACGCACAGCGCATCGACGCGCTGGCCGGCGAGGTCACCGACAACTTCATGCTGCACTACAACATGCCGCCTTTCGCCACTGGCGAGGCGGGCCGCTTCGGCACCCCGAAGCGGCGCGAGATCGGCCACGGCCGCCTCGCCAAGCGCGCGCTGACTGCCGTGCTGCCGAAGAAGGAAGACTTTCCGTACACCATCCGCATCGTGTCGGAGATCACCGAGAGCAACGGCTCCTCGTCGATGGCCTCGGTCTGCGGCGGCTGCCTGAGCATGCTCGACGCGGGCGTGCCGCTGAAGGCCCACGTGGCCGGCATCGCCATGGGCCTGATCAAGGACGGCAGTCGTTTTGCTGTCTTGACGGACATCCTGGGTGACGAAGATCACCTGGGCGACATGGACTTCAAGGTGGCCGGCAGCGGCAGCGGCATCACCGCGCTGCAGATGGACATCAAGATCCAGGGCATCACCAAGGAAATCATGCAGGTGGCGCTGGCGCAGGCCAAGGAAGCGCGCCTGCACATCCTGTCCAAGATGGTCGAGGCCGTGGGCGGCGCAAAGACAGAGGTGAGCCAGTTCGCCCCGCGCCTGTACACGATGAAGATCAACACCGAAAAGATCCGCGACATCATCGGCAAGGGCGGCGCCACCATCCGCGCGCTGACCGAAGAGACCGGCTGCACCATCGACATCGGCGAAGACGGCACCATCACCGTGGCCAGCACCGATGCCGACCGGGCTGCGTTTGCGCTCAAGCGCATCAGCGAGATCACGGCCGAGGCCGAAGTGGGCAAGGTCTACGAAGGCACGATCACGAAGATCCTGGACTTCGGCGCCCTGGTCAACATCCTGCCGGGCAAGGACGGGCTGCTGCACATCAGCCAGATCGCGCACCAGCGGGTCGAGAACGTCACCGACTTCCTGACCGAAGGCCAGATCATCAAGGTCAAGGTGCTGGAGACCGACGAGAAGGGCCGCATCAAGCTGAGCCTGAAGGCCCTGCTGGACAAGCCCGAAGGCTTTGTCGAGGAAGAGCGCCCGCGCCGTGATTTCGGTGATCGCCCCGACCGTGGCCCGCGCCGCGAGTACAGCGACCGCCCGCGCCGAGACCGCGACGACCGCCCGCGCCGCGAACACGCTGCCGAGGCCCCGGTGGCCGAAGGTGGCGAGCCTGCGGCGGCCTCTGCACCGGCCGCGCCTGCGGTCGAGCCCACGACGCCGCGCGACGATTGAGCCGGACCGGCCTCAAAGCCACCCGCTGCCAGAGCCAGAGTCAAAGCCACAGTCAAAGCCAGAGTCAAAGACGACATGCGCGCCATCGAGATCACCGCCCCGGGCAAGCCGGACGTGTTGAAGCCGTGTGAACGGCCTCAGCCCGTGCCGGTGGCCGGGGAGTTGCTGATCGCCGTGCAGGCCAGCGGGGTGAACCGCCCCGACGTGCTGCAGCGCAAGGGCCTGTATCCGGTGCCGCCGGGCGTGTCGGATCTGCCGGGGCTGGAAGTGGCTGGCAGGGTGGCCGGCGGCTCGGCGGAGGACCTGGCGAGCGCCGGGCTGGCGCTGGGTGGTGCGGTCTGCGCGCTGGTGGCCGGTGGCGGTTATGCCGAGTTCTGCGTCGCCCCCGTCGGACAATGCCTGCCGGTGCCGGCCGGCCTGACGGCGATCGAGGCCGCGAGCCTGCCCGAGACCTTCTTCACCGTGTGGCAGAACGTGTTCCATATCGCCGGCCTGCAACCCGGTGAGACCTTGCTGGTGCAGGGCGGCAGCAGCGGCATCGGCGTGGCCGCGATCCAGATGGCCAAGGCCCTGGGCAGTCGCGTCATCGTCACGGCAGGCAGTGACGAGAAATGCGCCGCCTGCGTGGCCCTGGGAGCCGATCACGCCATCAACTACCGCACGCAGGACTTCGCGGCCGAGACGAATCGCGTGACCGCTGGCCGCGGCGCCGACGTGGTGCTGGACATGGTGGCCGGCGACTACATCGCGCGCGAGGTCGAGTGCATGGCAGACGACGGTCGGCTGGCGGTGATAGCCATGCAGGGCGGCGTGAAGAGCGGCTTCGACGCCGGACTCTTGCTGCGCAAGCGGCTGGCGATCACGGGCTCCACGCTGCGCCCACGCAGCGTGGCCTACAAGACGGCATTGGCGGTTGCGTTGCGTGATCGGGTCTGGCCCTTGATCGAGAGCGGCCGCATCCGTCCCGTCATCCACCGCGTGTTCGAGGCCGCGCAGGCGGCCGAGGCCCATGCGTTGATGGAGTCGAGCACCCACGTGGGCAAGATCGTGCTGAACTGGGAGCACGCATGAGCACGCGCCGCAAGCTCGTGGCCGGCAACTGGAAGATGCACGGCAGCCGCCCGGCCAATGCCGAACTGCTGGCCGCCGTGCTGGCGGCGCGGCCGTTCACCGCCGATGTTGCGGTGTGTGTGCCTTTCGTCTTCTTGCACGAGACCGCGTCCACGCTGGCCGCCAGCGACATCCGCTGGGGCGCGCAGGACGTATCGGCTCACGCCCAGGGCGCCTTCACGGGCGAGATCTCGGCGGGCATGCTGGCCGAGTGCGGCTGCCGCTACGCCCTGGTCGGGCATTCCGAACGCCGCGCGCTGCATGGCGAGAGCGACCAGCTTGTCGCCGACAAGGCGCAGGCCGCGCTGGGCCGGGGCGTGACGCCCATCGTGTGCGTCGGTGAGACCCTGGCCGAGCGCGACGCCGGCCAGACCGAGGCCGTCGTCAAGCGTCAACTCTCAGCCGTCATCCACCACCTGGGCCATTGCGCGGCCGAGATGGTGGTGGCCTACGAACCGGTGTGGGCCATCGGCACCGGCCGCACCGCCACGCCCGAGCAGGCGCAGGCCGTGCACGCCCTGCTGCGTTTGCAGCTGCAGGCGGCGACCGGCCGCGGCGCGCTGATGCGCATCCTGTACGGCGGCAGCGTCAAGCCAGACAACGCCGCACAACTTTTCGCCCAGCCCGACATCGACGGCGGGCTCATCGGTGGCGCGTCGCTGAAGGCGGCGGATTTCATCGCCATCTGCCGCGCCGCGGGCTGAGTGCCTGCGCGCCGCACCGCATCCCTTTCCTGGAGTTCCTCACATCATGCAAACTTGGCTGACCTTGATCCTGGCCGTGCAACTGCTGTCCGCACTGGTGATGATCGGCCTCGTGCTGGTCCAGCACGGCAAGGGCGCCGACATGGGCGCGTCGTTCGGCGGCGGCGGATCCTCGGGCAGCCTGTTCGGGGCCACCGGCAGCGCCAACTTCCTGTCGCGTTCGACGGCAGCCTGCGCCACCGTGTTCTTTCTCTGCACGCTGGTGCTGGCGCTGATGGCCAATGCCGGTGGCGGTCGTATGGCCGAACGCGAGACCATCCTCGACCGCGCTGCGCCTGCGGCGTCGGCGCCTGCCGGGGGGCAGATTCCTGGCGCAGCACCGGCCTCGCCTGCCGTGCCCACACCGGCCAGCACCGGCATGGGCGGTGTGCCTGCCGCGGTGCCGTCCGCGGCCTCGGCGGTGCCGGGAATTCCCGCTCGTTGAACCCCGCCCCGGGAAGCCTTCAAGGCATGGGTCGGGCCCTCGTGAGCAGGCGCCTGCAGCACCCGGGAAGACCCCGGTTTCAGGGTTAGAATCTTTGGCTGTCCGGTGTGCATTTTCCTCGTTGACACCGGCCAGTTTGTGGCCTTAGGTTGTGCCGTGCCGACGTGGTGAAATTGGTAGACACGCTATCTTGAGGGGGTAGTGGCGAAAGCTGTGCGAGTTCGAGTCTCGCCGTCGGCACCAAGGCTAGGCTTGTCACGCTGCAGTGCGCGCCCCCGGTCATCGCACAAGCGGTGTCCAGGCGCGCTTTTTTGATGCTCGCCGGGGCCTGACCCCCTCAACAAACAACGCATGGACGTCCAAGCCTACCTGCCCGTCATCCTGTTCATCCTGGTCGGCATTGCTGTCGGCGTGGTGCCTCAGTTGCTGGGTTTCGTATTCGGCCCAAACCGGCCCGACGTCGAGAAGAACAGTCCTTACGAGTGCGGCTTCGAAGCTTTCGAGGACGCGCGCATGAAGTTCGATGTGCGCTACTACCTCGTTGCCATCCTCTTCATCCTTTTCGACCTCGAGATCGCCTTCCTGTTCCCATGGGCTGTGGCACTGCACGACATCGGCGCGTCAGGTTTCTGGGCAATGATGATGTTTCTGACCATCCTCGTGGTCGGCTTCATCTACGAGTGGCGCAAGGGCGCGTTGGACTGGGAGTGAGTCGCAAGGACTCAAACCGCCCGCACCGACAGTCACGTCAAGCCAGGAGCAACAGCAGCACATGGGTATCGAAGGTGTCCTGAAGGAAGGCTTCGTCACGACCTCGGTCGACACGCTCGTCAACTGGAGCAAGACCGGGTCGCTGTGGCCGATGACTTTCGGCCTGGCCTGCTGTGCGGTGGAGATGATGCATGCCGGTGCGGCACGCTACGACATCGACCGCTTCGGCATGCTGTTCCGTCCCAGCCCGCGCCAGAGCGATCTGATGATCGTGGCCGGCACGCTGTGCAACAAGATGGCGCCGGCGTTGCGCAAGGTCTACGACCAGATGGCAGAGCCGCGCTGGGTACTGAGCATGGGATCGTGTGCCAATGGCGGCGGCTACTACCACTACAGCTACAGCGTGGTGCGCGGTTGCGATCGCATCGTGCCGGTCGATGTCTATGTGCCGGGCTGCCCGCCGACGGCCGAGGCGCTGCTGTACGGCATCCTGCAGTTGCAGGCCAAGATCCGGCGCGAGAACACCATCGCCCGCTGAGCTGAACACGCGATGACGGTTTCCCTCGATACCTTGCAAGCCGCCCTGCAGACCACGCTGGGCGACGCCATCACGAAGCTGGTGCGCGACCGCGGCGAGTTGACGCTCACTGTGGCGGCGGCGCGTTATGCCGAAGTCGCGCTGGTGCTGCGCGACCACCCGGCGCTGAAGTTCGAGCAATTGCTGGACCTGTGCGGGCTGGACTATTCGGAATATGCCAACGCCCCTTGGGAAGGCCCGCGTTTTGCCGCTGTCAGCCACTTGCTGTCGTTGACGCACAACTGGCGCCTGCGCCTGCGTGTGTTCGCGCCCGACGACGAACTGCCGACGCTGGCCAGCGTCAACGACATCTGGAATGCGGCCAATTGGTTCGAGCGCGAGGCCTTCGATCTCTACGGCATCATCTTTGAAGGCCACCTCGACCTGCGCCGCATCCTCACCGACTACGGCTTCATCGGCCACCCGATGCGCAAGGACTTCCCGACCACGGGCCACGTCGAGATGCGTTACGACGCCGAGCAGAAGCGCGTCATCTACCAGCCGGTGACGATCGAGCCGCGCGAGGTCGTGCCGCGTGTGGTGCGCGAAGACCATTACGGCGCCACCCGCTGAACGGGCCATGGCCGAGATCAAGAACTACACCCTGAACTTCGGGCCCCAGCACCCGGCGGCGCACGGCGTGCTGCGGCTGGTGCTCGAACTCGACGGCGAAGTCATACAGCGCGCCGACCCGCACATCGGCCTGCTGCACCGCGCCACCGAGAAGCTGGCCGAGAGCAAGACCTACATCCAGTCGCTGCCCTACATGGACCGGCTGGACTATGTGTCGATGATGTGCAACGAGCACGCCTACTGCCTGGCGATCGAGAAGCTCACCGGCGTCGATGTGCCTGAACGCGCGCAGTACATCCGCGTCATGTTCTCCGAGCTGACGCGCATCCTGAACCATCTGTTGTGGCTGGGTGCGCACGGCATCGACTGCGGGGCGATGAACATCCTCATCTACTGCTTCCGCGAGCGCGAGGACATCTTCGACATGTACGAGGCAGTGAGCGGTGCGCGCATGCATGCCGCCTACTTCCGCCCCGGTGGCGTCTACCGCGACCTGCCCGACAGCATGCCGCAGTACAAGCTCAGCCGCATCAAGAACCAGAAGGCCATCGATGCGCTGAACCAGAACCGCCAGGGTTCGCTGCTGGACTTCATCGACGACTTCTGCCGCCGCTTCCCGAAGAACGTCGACGACTACGAGACCCTGCTCACCGACAACCGCATCTGGAAACAGCGCACCGTGGGCATCGGCGTGGTCACGCCCGAACGGGCGCTGAACCTGGGCTTCACCGGCCCCATGCTGCGCGGCTGCGGCATAGCTTGGGACCTGCGCAAGAAGCAGCCCTACGACGTCTACGAGCGCATGGACTTCGACATCCCTGTGGGCACCCACGGCGACACCTACGACCGCTACCTGGTGCGCATCGCCGAGATGCGGCAGTCCAATCGCATCGTGCAGCAGTGCGTGGCCTGGCTGCGCCACAACCCCGGGCCCGTCATCACCGACAACCACAAGGTGGCGCCGCCTTCGCGCGTGGGCATGAAGGAGAACATGGAAGAGCTGATCCACCACTTCAAGCTCTTCACCGAAGGCATGCATGTGCCCGAGGGCGAGGCTTATGCGGCGGTCGAACACCCGAAGGGCGAATTCGGCATCTACCTCGTCAGCGACGGCGCCAACAAGCCCTACCGGCTGAAGATCCGCCCGCCCGGCTATTCGCACCTGGCGGCGCTGGACGAGATGGCGCGCGGGCACATGATTGCCGACGCGGTGGCCATCATCGGCACCATGGACATCGTGTTTGGTGAGATCGACAGGTGAGCGATTGATGGGCACCGTGATGACGCTTTCGGCCGCCACCCAGGCCCGCTTCGACCACGAGGTGGCCAAGTACCCGGCCGACCAGAAACAAAGCGCCGTGATGGCCTGCCTCGCCATCGTGCAGTTCGAGCAGGGGCATGTCAGCCCCGAGGCAGAGAACGCGGTCGCCGCCCATCTGGGCATGCCACCGATTGCGGTACACGAGGTCACGACCTTCTACAACATGTACAACCAGCAGCCGGTGGGGCGTTTCAAGCTCAACGTCTGCACCAATTTGCCGTGCCAACTGCGTGATGGCGACAAGGCGCTGGACCACCTGTGCGGCCGCCTGGGTGTGCGCCCCTACGGCACCACGGCCGATGGCCAGTTCACGGTGCAGCCCAGCGAATGCCTGGGCGCCTGCGCAGACGCGCCGGTGATGCTGGTCAACGACCGCCAGATGCTCAGCTGCATGAGCCACGACCGTCTCGACGAGCTCATCGAGACCTTGAAGTCAAAGGCATCCGCATGATCGACCTGTCGAAGTTCCAGGCCAGCGGTCACGAGACCTGCTTTCACGGCCGTCACATCAAGGCCCAGATCTACGCCGGGCT
>Ga0136636_10003037_pt1 | contig 10034 bp, 8 predicted proteins | sample AntDrymUQ8522106_2_FD_104653 | JGI IMG/M metagenome (GOLD analysis project Ga0136636, IMG submission 104653) | Polar desert sand microbial communities from Dry Valleys, Antarctica - metaG UQ852 (21.06) | ecosystem: Environmental > Terrestrial > Soil > Desert | place: Antarctica: Dry Valley... | reverse complement strand
TTTATGGAAGATTATACCTATCATTTTGATCCTGAAAATCCGATGGTGCTGGGATCTCACATGCTGGAAATTTGCCCTTCCATTGCACATGGTAAACCAAGCTGTCAGATTCATCCTTTGGGAATTGGTGGTAAGGCAGATCCTGTAAGATTGGTTTTTAATGCAGATGCTGGTGCGGCCATCAATGCATCGTTGATAGATATGGGAAACCGTTTTCGTTTATTGGTAAACGAAGTAGCCGCAGTAACCCCAATGCATGATTTGCCAAAACTACCGGTAGCCCGTGTTTTATGGAAACCATATCCTGATATGAAAACTGGTTGTGCTGCATGGATATTGGCAGGAGGCGCACATCATACAGGTTATAGTCAAAACCTAACAGCCACTCACCTGCAGGATTTTGCAGATATGGCTGGTATTGAATTTACCCTTATCGGTAAAGAAACAAAACTGTATGAGTTTAAAAATGAATTACGCTGGAACGAAGTTTTTTATCAAATCAATAAATAAAATTGTTTGAAAAACGTATTTTGCTCTCTTAAACCAATATTACCAATATGGATAGGGAAAAATTCTACCAGGCAATGCGACAGTGAGATTTTACTCTTCCTTATTTTACACCAATTTATTAAATTATTTCACTTTTTATGAGGCATTTGAAAAATATTTTGCTGTTAATTTCTGCCATTTCAAACAACGAAGTACCTTACTCAATAATAAATTTCGGATATAAAAAATCAATCTTACTTTTATCAAATTACTAAACCAACACCTTAAAACAAATTGCTTTTATGAATGAACTGCAAACAAAAGATTACATAGTATTCCTGGTTTATTTTTTTATAGTAGCCGGCTATGGTTACTCTGTTTACCGCAAGAAAAAGAAAGCGGCTGTATCTGCTTCACATGATTATTTTTTGGCAGAAGGTTCGCTTACCAGGTGGGCAATTGGTGCTTCTTTAATTGCAAGTAATATAAGCGCTGAACAATTTATTGGCATGAGCGGTAGTGGTTTTAAAATGGGATTGGCCATTTCCACCTACGAATGGATGGCCGCCGCCACGTTGATGATTGTGGCCATATTTTTTATCCCGGTGTATTTGAAAAATAAAATTTACACCATGCCCCAATTTTTAAACCAGCGCTACAACTCAACAGTGGCTATGATTATGGCGATCTTCTGGTTATTATTGTATGTATTGGTAAACCTTACTTCTATTTTGTATCTCGGTGCATTGGCAATTAACAGCATTTCCGGTATCAACACCACTGCATGTATGTATTGTCTTGCAGTATTTGCCATCATCATTACGTTGGGAGGTATGAAGGTGATAGGATACACGGATGTAATACAGGTTTTCTTTTTAATACTTGGCGGTTTGGTTACCACTTATTTAGCACTCAACCTTGTGGCGGAAAAATTTGGCAGCTCGGGTGTTGTAAATGGTTTTCAGTTGCTTACCCAAAAAGCTAACGACCATTTTCACATGATATTAAAACAAGAAAATGCCAGCTATATGGATTTGCCAGGGCTTACCGTTTTAATTGGTGGTATGTGGATTGTAAATTTAAATTACTGGGGATGTAACCAGTATATTACACAGCGGGCGTTGGGTGCAGATTTAAAGACAGCAAGGGCGGGACTCTTATTTGCAGCTTTTTTAAAATTATTGATGCCCGTAATTGTAGTGCTGCCAGGTATAGCAGCTTATGTATTACACCAGCAGGGAAGTTTTCAAACTGAAATGTTACAGGGAGGAGAACTCAATCCTGATAAAGCTTATCCTGTGCTATTAAACCTGCTGCCTGCCGGATTAAAAGGCCTTGCATTTGCTGCATTAACCGCTGCTATCGTTGCATCGCTTGCAGGAAAGGCCAATAGTATTTCTACAATTTTTACCCTTGATATTTATAAGAAAAAATTAAGGCCCGATGCAGATGAAAAAAGAATGGTGCAGGTGGGGAAAATTACGGTTATTGTTGCCATGATTTTGGCAGTAATTATTGCGCCATTGATGGGCATAGATAAAAAAGGTGGCTTTCAATACATTCAGGAATATACCGGCTTTGTAAGTCCCGGTATTTTTGCCATGTTCATATTGGGTTTCTTCTGGAAAAAAACCAGTTCCAATGCAGCACTATTTGCAACAGTGGGCGGATTTGCTTTTTCTTTATTCTTCAAATTTATTCCCTCGGTAATTGATTTGTCTTTTCTTGCGCCAATTGGTTTTGCAAAGGCAAATGATAAGGGAGTGTTTGAAATTCCATTTTTAGACAGGATGGGTTTTGTTTTTCTGATTTGTATTTTTGGCATGTATATCATCAGTATGATAGATAAAAGAAGAGGAGTAAAAACAAATGGATTGGATGTAGATCGCAGCATGTTTAAAATGTCGCCTTCTTTTGCTACCGGCGCTTTAATTATTTGTGGGGTGCTAGCAGCCTTGTACACTATTTTTTGGTAAAGAATTATAGGTGTTTCGATTGGTTTGCATTTCAAATTGTAGCAGTACCAGTGGTTGTATTCATTAAAATAATTTAATCATAAGCAATTGATAATACAACAAGGGCTCACTTTTATAGTGAGCCTTTGTTGTAAATGTAATTTTGTTTGAATTGCAGGCGCTATATAATTCCAGGATAAAAGCAAAATAGCCGGGCCTTTTACTAGCTCCATAGTTGAATGAGCAATTTTATGAAGGGGAAAATAAAGTGTCTTTATTTTAGTGCCGTACCCGCTTTTAATAACCAGGATTAAAATGAAACTGCTAGATTTGCTTTCTAAATAGTTTGTATGAAAAACAAATACCGTTGGGGCATATTGGGCGCAGGGAAAATTGCTGATAAATTTTGTACAGCATTGGATTATGTGGAGGAGGCTGAGGTATATGCTATTGCATCCCGTAACATGGATAATGCAAAAGCTTATGCAGCAAAATATAATGCTACCAAATGCTATAGTAATTACAGGGATTTGATGGCAGATGAGGCTGTGGATATTATTTACATAGCAACCTCACATGCTTTTCATTTTGAACAAGCAATGGCCTGCCTTCAACATAAAAAAAATGTGGTTTGCGAAAAGCCAATGACGCTGAGTTATCAGCAAACATTGGCATTGGTAAATGCGGCAAAAGAAAATGCAGTTTTTTTAATGGAAGCCATCTGGACATCCTGTATGCCTTTTATGGAAAAAATTAAATCGTTGATACAATTAGATGTGGTTGGTGTTCCGCAGTATGTAGCAGCCGATTTTGGATTTTTTACACCTTTTAATGAGGAGAGCAGGCTGTTTAAAAAATTGTTGGGCGGTGGCTCGGTGATGGATGTAGGTATATATCCTGTTTTTCTGGCTACTGCTCTTTTGGGCGAACCGAGTAAGCTAAAAACGATTGCTAAACTTACTAAAACCGGCGTGGATGAATATTGTAATACCGTATTGCAATATCCAAATGGAGCAACGGCACACCTAATTTCTTCTATCAGTTTTAATACAGCTATTGAAGCGGAGATAAGCGGTACAAAAGGCAGAATCATCATCCAGAATCCATGGTTTAAAGCCACCGAATTTAAGGTGCAACTAAATGATGGAACAATAGAAAAATATTCAATGCCACATCAAAGCAATGGCTTTGAGCATGAAATTAGAGAAGTGATGTATTGCCTTGATAATGGCTTATTAGAAAGTAGTAAAATGCCGCATCAATTAACCTTGTCTATCAGTAAAATAATGGACGAAATGTTGAAACAGGCTGGTGTTCAATATGAATAAATACGGTTTTTTGCAATAGGCCTTTATACCGGATAATTATAATTCTCTTTCTGCAGGATACAATAAATAGCGGCTGTTGTAGTAATTCGTTTTGCTATAGAACCAGTTATAAATGGCAGGGGGGTATCGGCAAAAGTTTGATCTGTGGCTTTTTTTAGGTCGAATTTCTTTTTTTATTCCGGAGAATCTTTCAGTATTTTTTTATGGTTGGTTCTATTACATACCCTTTAATATATTCTGTTCGTTGAAAAATTTGAAGAAAAAATCCCCATTGAAAATAGGAGTCAGGAGAACTCGGCTCGATTAATACCATGGCAAAATCTCCTAATGGCTGGTCTGTAGAAATGTAGACAGACCCTGCGGCAAAAACTTATTTGTGCTGCTCCGTCATTGCTGTTCAGGTTACCTGAATATATACTTCAAACCGTATTGTTTTACCTTCTCCGTTTTCGAATTTAGCATCCTGTATCCGGTACATTTCCACTGCCACTTCTCGGGGCTGTTGCAAGGTCTCCATTTGTATGCCATGGATTTTTAACCGCTTAATGATGTTATAACCACGTGCTGGCACATAGCAAGCTTTGGGGCGTTTAACAAATGCTACAAGGCTCTGTTCCTTTATAATTAGTAATCATCAGTGTGGTTGGTTTCCCAGTCTATTCTACATAAGCTGCATTGCTTACAGTAAATTTTACTATGCTAAATTGTATACCGGAAAGTAGCAGGCTATCGGGCAATATTTCAGCATTTTTTTTTGTAGAAAATTCGATTGTGCTACAAAGGAAACTGCCTTTATCATTTGCGGTACTTTCCATTTCATAGGTATTTCAGCAGCTCTTCGCCCTGTCTGCTATGGTGTTTTTCTTTATTGACCAACCTTCAGTTGCCAATATTTTAAGTGTACTTTCCAATATTACATAAGTGCCTAAAACCCTTTGCCTGTAAGGTTTTAACGAATGATTTTCTTCCAAAATGCTGGCAATATGGCGCAGATCACCATAAGCATCCTAGAACCGGTGTTCTCCTACTATCAACACATTCGCTTCCGAAAAATTCTGGTCGTGTACGATAGTTAATATGTTACCCGGAATCTGCCCACTGGCAGTTAATTCTTTATCTGCCAATGGCTTATAGGTGTTCGCTAGCCAATTAGAAATGCCGTTTGAGTAGCCCTGCTTTCCGTGACCGCCAAAAGTACTATCGTACTAATAATCGGCACCATCTGTTATATGAATGTCCAGGTAAAACATTGGGTCGTATTCATTCATCACCTCAATAACAGCAGTACAATTATTTTTTTAATAATTACTTAAAAGGTTAAAAGAATTCAACGATATTTTTTTGCAAAAAATGTTACTCAAAAAATTACTGTGCATGTTTTTGATAACAATATTGAACTGTCATATTTTAACAAGTAATGCTTTTGTTATAAATACTTTAATTCAAATAAATTTAATAAACTAATTTTTAGGGGTAGTAACTGTAATATTATGAACCATCATGAGATTGCTCTTTTTACAGTTTTAATGCTAAAATGATTTGTATTGACTGTTGGCTAATTTCTCAAAAATGTAAGGGGATTTCTTTAGGCGAGTTGTTAAATTCTTTAGGTTTATAGATGAATGCTTTTCAGTTGTTTTATTATTTAATTCATTACTTAAGTTTCGCTGGGCAATAGGGTGGGAGACTAGCTATCATCACAAGAAAGTGGGCTACTTTCCATCCTATAGTTATTGTATCCAGTGTTGGTAAATAAACAACAATCAAAATACCTGCAAGCTGGTTTGGCAAGAGTTTTTTTTATTGGTATTTTTTGCTATTGTTCTAAATGTTAGGCGTATCTCTTCTTACAAACTCTCGTCAAAAGTTATACTCATTGGCATATGGTCACTATGCTTTGCCCAGTCAGCAAATTTCCCTATTTCTACGTTAGTTAATTTGCTAATCAGTTTTTTCGATGCGAAACAGTAGTCTATATGAAATGGCTTGTCTTCATGATGATACCAATGGAAGGTAGGCGTTGACTCTTTACCTTGTGTTTCGTTATAAAAATGATGATATACACTCAAAATCTCTTTGCTTTCTAAATGTTTTACAAATTCCGAATGAGAGGAGTTTTTATTTGCGCTGTCCCATAATGAATTGCTGTTGAAGTCCCCTGCAATAATTATGTCATTAGCCAGGACCCCACTATAATATTTTATTGCATCCCACATTTGTTTTGTGTAAGGTTTAAGTGTCCATACGGCAAGTAAATTGAAGCTTTCTTTTCCATTTGTTACTAATACAGGAATGACATGCTTGATAGCTGGATTATGAATATCAAGCAGTTTAATTTGATAGTTACTATAGGAAAAAATACCAATTCCACGGTCAGCCGATGGTTCTCCATACCAAATGAAATCAGTAGGCTTAACTATTTCTCCTGCAAAAGTTAAAAATTCAGATTTTTCGCATTCAGGAATAATTACAAGGTCTGGTTCCTGTATTACAATTAACTTAGCTTTGTAATTATAATCTTTTTTACAGTTCCATATAATGAGCTTCATATTTTGAGTAGTGTTTTAGATTTACGCACAAACTGATTTTGTTAAAAAACATTTTTTCGAAACAAATATACTTACAAAGTGAATGGCGTAAAAGCATATGATTTTTGCTTTTGAATGGCATATAATTTAGAATGGGAAATAATCTTCATCAAACCTATTTCACTGCTCCATTTTACTCGATTAGTACTGATAATTTTTCGGAGGCGAGTTCTGCAGAGAAGGCAATTAAAAAACAAGGAGTATTTGTGCAGCGACTCACCTTAGAAGTTTTATAAAAACTTTTTTTGTAATTAGACCGTGTATCCAAAGTTGGTCAACAAACAATAACCAAAAGCCCCGGCATAAGGTCTTTAAATGCGGGGTTTTTTATGGGGGCTTTCCGCTATTGTTCTAAATGTTGGAGGTAGTTTTTGTCATGTAAAGTTCATTCGTTTCCGTTCCCTTTGTACACTAAAACAACGATTAAAATTGTAAGAAATAATCTTATTGCTTCTTAAATTCCATTTTCTCACTATCAACATTAAAATGAATGTATAACTTATCATTTTGGTTCTCGAATGAAGATGCGGTATGTATTGCTTCCCAAAATTTGTTACCCCAATTTGGTTCGCCAATTTTTGTACCACCGAAACTTAATGTTTTCATTTTATTGTCCTGTAAAAGTTCATATTTGCCACTAACTAAATTTGTAACTGTTTGTCCATTCATATTCCCATTGATTCCGTCATCAGAGAACTCAATAATGATTGAACGAGAAATATTTGATGGTTCTGATTCAATTGTCCCATTCGTCAAGTTATGATATTTAATCAATTTCCATTTTCCATTTAATGACTCAATTGGCGTAGTTGTGTTGTCTTTGTTACAAGCTGCTAAGGTCAATAGCAATATCAAAATGTAGTTTAATTTATTTTTCATTTTTGAGATTTTTATTTTTAGAATAAAGTTATTTCTGTGTATTTCTATTTGCTTTTCGTTAAAATGAATACTCGTCATAAAATTACCTATAACGATTGAATATTGCTGCAGGCAGGGAATTCATTGCTGTGTATGCCTTCAACGGCTGCTGAATAAAAATATAAATGTAAAAGTTAATAAACAAAAGATAAGGACTGTTTGACCTGTCAAAATGAAGTTGATAGCGATAAAATGTCCCTTTTATGACAATCCAGCAAGCCTTTTACCAAACCCAATGTTACAGGCAGGCTTTCTCTTTCGCCTTTTTAAAGTAGTCATCACCTTGCTTTAATAATATGGCAGGCTTTTTCAAATTATATTTTATTCCGAATCTGTGAAAAAATTTGCGGTTATTAAAGTAATAATTAGTGTAGGAATAAACTCTTGCGAAATCAACAACGTGTTCATTTGTGACCATTATTAAATTTCCATTCAAGAAATAATAAGTCCAAAAGTCTTTCCTTAAATTTTTTAAATATAATGGGTTGTACAAAGTACGTGTCACTTTTACCAGGTAATAATTACCAGTATCCTTATAATAATTAATGGTATCTTTTTTTAAGTCAATGCAACTTTTCTCCAACAAAAAAGACTTACCAGTCTTCTCCAGCAAAGCACTCTTGCCAACTTCGCTTTGCTTAATAATATCATCAATACGTTTAGCATTTAAATTTTGTGAGAAACATATAGCTTGTCCAATTAGTAATGGAACAAGAAACAAAAAGTGTTTCAATAATTTCTTTTTAAAATTTTTATAACGCATAAAATAAAATGTCTGCTAACTAGCAGGGTTTGGCAATGTTGGGGGATTTGAAAATCGTCCGCCAGGAACTGAAGCCGATTGAAAAACTAAAGTACAAGATAACCTACAAAAGCCCACCGATGAATGTCCCGGCCAAATAACTGCTGCCATTTATCTAATGATGAAGATATTAATGTCCTGCCTCAATATTGTCAAACCCAATGTTACGTACCGTTTTTTTTCTGTCAAGTTAGAGAGCTATTATTTTATCGGCTTCTCTTATTCCGCTCAAATATGCTCCGTGTACTGTTCCTCGATAATTAATTTCAGTATGCTCACCTGCAAAAAAAAGCCTATCATTTATTTGCAATTCCATAGCGTCAAAATCAGCACTTGTTGTTCCGTTTGTTGCGTAAGAGTAAGCTCCAAAAGAATTAATATTTTGGCCCCATTTGGTTCGTAGCATATTTGTTGGGTTTGGAATGCTATTTCCATAGATTGATTTTAAATGAACCATTATTTCATTGATAATTTGTGCGTCAGACATTCCTTCGGTAGTTGTAGCATAATTTCCAAATGCAAAAGTCATTAACCCATTTGTTGTGGTTAAAAATTTCTTCATATTCATAAAATAATTGAACTTCCCTTTTGTTTCTGGTGTGTAGCCAATGTACTGAACATTTGTGTCCCAAAATGGTGTGCTCCAAATAAGTAAAAACTTGTTTACGTTTCCTATTTTGGTCTTTTGAATTGCATTTTGTTTAGCCGTTGGCAAAGTTGGTGTGAATGAAATTGAATTATTTTTTAAAACACCTAATGGCACACTTACAATTACATAGTCTGCCTCAATTGAAGTTCCGTTAACCTTAACAAGTGATTTTGTTGAAGTATAGTTTATCTCGTTAACTCGGCTATTTAATCTTATATCTAAACCTTGTCCTAAAAGGTCGGTTACTTTATCGTAGCCGTTTGTAATTATCACATCTTTTCCTGAAAATTCCTCGTCATCATCAAAGTATTTTGAAGATAAATTAGCAATATCACCACTTGTGTCAAATTCAAGATAGGCAGAAAGCATATACTTCCAAAGTCTGTTATTCGCTTGTGTAGGATACAATGAATTAAAAATAACTTCAAAACTTTGAGTTAGATTTCCTGCACTTCTAACAGCATTTAGAGCATTTTCAAATTGAGTGTATTGTGCGTCTAAAAAAGTGTCAGAATAAGCTGTTCCATTGCTGTCATAAACTTTTAAATTTACATCGTCTGTTAAGTAGGTATTTGCTCCTGCTTGTGAAGCTAAATTGGTAATCGGGTTTCCTGTTGGTCCGTGTATCCAACTTGCACCTTCATCAAAAGCAATTCCCAAACTTCTGTCAGTTCTAAGTCGCCCTCCAATTTTTTCTTGAGCCTCTAAAACAATTACTTTAAAGCCTTTGTCCTTTAATTTTTTTGAAGCTGCAAGTCCTGAAATACCTCCACCAATAACGATGACCGTTTTGTTATTTGGGTTAATATCTTCTTTATTACAAGAAGCCAAAAGAGTAGGGGTAAAAAAAAATAGTGGAATTATCTTAATGCTGTCTAATACAAATTTGCGTCTTTGCATAACTTTTATAGGTTTTTAATATTTAAGTTGTCGCTTTAAAATGGCACATAACGATTAGGGCTTGGTAATGTTGGGGGATTTAAAAACCTCAAGCCCGGAACCGCTGCCGATTGAAAAACAAATGTACAAGATAACCTACAAATGTCTACCGATGCTTGTAAAGCCCCAACTACAGATGCCATGTTGATGCAGCCGATTGTAGAGGGTAGCTAAGGGCATTGCTCCCCTTTCAGCCCCCTAAGAACCAGACGTGAAAGTTTCCCTTCATCCGGCTCAAGCCCATTTCAAGCCACCTCTTATACCAGTAGCCGGTTTCACCTATGCAAAAATGCATAACATGCCTAGTAGCTGCTAATGAGCAAATAAGACCTGTGTAAGGAAATGTACCTTACCGTGTTGCCTGCG
>Ga0136636_10003036_pt1 | contig 10038 bp, 8 predicted proteins | sample AntDrymUQ8522106_2_FD_104653 | JGI IMG/M metagenome (GOLD analysis project Ga0136636, IMG submission 104653) | Polar desert sand microbial communities from Dry Valleys, Antarctica - metaG UQ852 (21.06) | ecosystem: Environmental > Terrestrial > Soil > Desert | place: Antarctica: Dry Valley... | reverse complement strand
GTGTCATGACCAAGATGATCACCAAAAACACGACCATTCCGACCAAGTTTGCACAGACCTTCTCGACCGCTGAAGACAACCAGCCCGCCGTGACCATCAAGGTATTTCAGGGTGAGCGCGAAATCGCCGCTGGCAACAAGATGCTGGGTGAGTTCAACCTGGAAGGCATTCCACCGTCATCACGTGGTACCCCTCAAATTGAAGTCTCATTTGACATTGACGCCAACGGCATTTTGCACGTGGGCGCCAAAGACAAAGGCACTGGCAAGGAAAGCAAGATCACCATCAAGGCCAACTCCGGTCTGTCAGAGGCTGAAATCCAGCAAATGGTCAAAGACGCTGAGTTGAACGCCGTTGACGACAAGAAGAAGCTTGAACTGGTGCAAGCCCGCAACCAAGCTGATGCGAGTCTGCACAGCGTCAAGAAGAGCTTGACCGAGTACGGTGACAAACTCGAAGGCGACGAAAAAACCAAGATTGAAGAAGCCATCAAACACCTGGAAGATGCCCTCAAAGGCGACGACAAGGCGACGATTGATGAAAAGAGCACTGCGCTGATGACGGTCAGCCAAAAGCTGGGCGAAAAGATGTACGCCGACATGCAGGCCAAGGAAGCGGCTGCCACTGGCGGTGACGCGGGTGCTGCTGAGCCGCAGGGCGCGCAAACATCGTCAGCCCAGGCTGCCGACGACAACATCGTGGATGCCGAAGTGAAAGAAGTTAAAAAGGGTTAAGCGCTTGCGCTCCCTACTGCACTGAACGCTGTTAACTGGCGCCGCGTTGACCATGTCAAATGGTCAACGCGGCGTTTGCATTGAAACTGGGCACTGAAAGACCATGGCTAAAAGAGATTATTACGAAGTACTGGGCGTCGCCAAAAATGCCTCAGACGAAGATATCAAAAAGGCGTATCGCAAGCATGCGATGAAGCACCACCCTGACCGCAATCAGGGTGAGGCTTCTAAAGTGGCTGAGGAAAAATTCAAGGAATCCAAAGAAGCCTACGAAATGCTGTCGGACCCGCAAAAGCGAGCCGCCTATGACCAGCATGGCTTTGCCGGTGTGGACCCCAACATGCGTGGTGGTCCCGGAGGCGACGCTTACGGGGGTGGATTTGCCGAAGCCTTTGGCGATATTTTTGGCGATATGTTTGGTCAGCAGCGGGGACGCGCCGGTGGCGCTGGGGGCCGGCAGGTCTTTCGCGGCAGTGACTTGAGCTACGCCATGGAGGTCACGCTTGAGGAGGCTTCCAAAGGCAAAGACGCGCAGATTCGCATTCCGAGTTGGGACGCCTGCGACGTTTGCAAAGGCAGCGGCGCCAAGCCTGGCACCTCGGTTAAAACCTGCGGCACCTGCGCGGGCAGCGGTTCGGTGCAGATGCGCCAAGGCTTTTTCAGCGTGCAGCAAACCTGCCCCACCTGCCGCGGCACGGGCAAAGTCATTCCTGAACCCTGCACGGCTTGTCATGGGCAAGGCAAGATCAAGAAGCAGAAAACGCTGGAAGTCAAAATCCCGGCGGGCATCGACGGCGGCATGCGAATTCGCAGTGCAGGCAACGGCGAACCCGGTACCAACGGCGGACCAGCGGGTGACCTGTACATTGAAATCCGCCTGAAAAAGCACGACATTTTCGAGCGTGATGGCGATGACATTCATTGCTCGGTACCCATCAGCATCGTCACGGCCACCTTGGGCGGCGAGATTGACGTGCCCACGCTTGCAGGCAAAGCGGCCATTGATATTCCGGAAGGCACCCAAACGGGCAAGCAGTTCAGGCTGCGCGGCAAAGGCATCAAGGGCGTTCGTTCCAGCTACCCGGGCGATCTGTATTGCCATATCGTGGTGGAAACGCCCGTCAAGCTCAGTGAGCATCAGCGTAAGCTGCTTCGTGAACTGGACGAATCGTTTAAAAAGGGAGGCAGCAAACATTCCCCCGGAGGCGAGAGTTGGGCCAATCGGCTGAAAAGCTTCTTCAGCTGACCTGAATCAAGTTACATCGCCCAAGCTAATGCGCAAGAAATGCCGCCCTGTCTGAGAATGACAGGGCGGCATTTTTTCGGTCACGTCGTCGCAACCCCACTTCAGGAGACATCAGCATGGGCGTCAACATCACTTTTTTAGGCGGCACCGGCACGGTGACAGGCTCCAAGTACTTGGTCAGGCACGAGGACAAAAACCTCTTGGTGGACTGCGGCTTGTTTCAGGGCTACAAGTTGCTGCGCTTGCGCAACTGGACGCCCCTGCCTGTGGCGCCTGCGCAAATTGATGCGGTGGTACTGACCCATGCCCATCTGGACCACAGTGGGTACTTGCCGCTGTTGGTGAAAGAGGGCTTTGCCGGGCCGGTTTATGCCACCAGTGGCACACGAGATTTGTGCCGTATTTTGCTGCCTGACAGCGGGCACATTCAGGAGGAAGACGCTGCTTTTGCCAACCGCCATGGCTTTTCCAAACACGCGCCTGCCCTGCCCCTGTACACGCGGCAAGACGCATTAGACTGCCTGCCACGGCTCAAAACGGTCGAGTTTGGAATGACCTTTGAACCAATTCCAGGCTGGCGCGTGACCTTCTCGCCCGCTGGTCATATTTTGGGCGCAGCCAGTGTGCTGCTTGAAGTGGCACAGCGGCGCATCTTGTTCTCAGGTGACCTGGGCCGGCCAGACGACCTCCTCATGAACCCGCCGGCCCCACCCCCTGCGGCCGACACCGTGCTGATTGAGTCCACCTATGGCGACCGCGAACACCCCAAGGAAGACGTGTTGGCCGAGCTAGGGCCGGCCTTGAGCAAGCTGGCCAAACGCGGCGGTGTGGCGGTGATTCCGGTGTTTGCAGTCGGGCGGGCGCAGGCTTTGCTGCATGCCATCAACCTGCTCAAAGCCCGCGGCGAGTTACCGACCTCGTTGCCCGTTTTTCTGGACAGCCCGATGGCGGTGAACACCACCCACTTGTTTGAACACCATCCCGGCGAGCACCGGCTCAGTCGCCAAGAAACCCATGCGCTCACGCACTCGGCCACCATGGTCAGCAGCACCGACGAGTCGCGCGCGCTGGCCGGCCGGCATGGACCGATGGTGATTTTGTCCGCCAGCGGCATGGCCACAGGCGGGCGGGTGCTGCACCACTTGGCGCACCACGCGGGCAATCACCGCAACATGATCATCCTCACGGGGTTTCAGGCACCCGGCACGCGCGGCGCCACGCTGGCCAGTGGCGCCAAGTCCGTGCGTATTCATGGCAAAGACGTGGCCGTCAATGCCGAAGTGGTGCAACTGCAATCAGCATCGGCCCATGCCGATGCCAACCAACTTGTGGCATGGCTGCAAGCGCTGCCCCAAGCACCCGACCAGGTGTATGTGGTGCATGGCGAAATGGGCCCCGCCGATGAGCTGCGCAAGCGCATCAAGCATGACCTGGGCTGGCGGGCGATAGTGCCCGAGCAGGGCTCAACCTGGCCCGCGTGAACGAAAATACAGAAGCCTGATCCCACGAATTTCAACGCTCCCTCGCCTATGACTGATTTTTTGACTGCTGCGTTTTACAAATTTGTAGAACTTCCTGACTTCAATGAGCTGAAAGCGCCCCTGCTCGCGGTGTGCGAAGCCAACGCGGTCAAAGGGCTGATTTTGTTAGCGGCTGAAGGCATTAACAGCACCATTGCCGGACCCGCGGCGGGGGTGCATGCCGTGTTGGCTTACCTGCGGCATGACCCGCGTTTGGCAGATTTACAGCACAAGGAAGCCTGGTCCAGTAAGTCGCCTTTTTACCGAATGAAGGTCCGTCTCAAGCGCGAAATCGTTACCTTGGGTGTCCCCGACGTCAACCCCGGCCGGATGGCCGGCACCTATGTCAAGCCACAAGACTGGAACGCGCTGATCAGCGACCCTGATGTGGTGGTGGTAGACACACGCAATGACTATGAAGTGGGCATTGGCAGCTTTGCCGGTGCTATTGACCCCGCCATCAAAAGCTTTGCACAGTTGCCGCACTGGGTCAAACAAGCCCCAGCCCTGAACTTGGCCAGTGGCAAAAAACCGAAAGTCGCGATGTTTTGCACGGGCGGTATTCGCTGCGAAAAGTCAACGGCTTATCTTCGGGCGCAGGGTTTTGAGGAGGTGTACCACCTGGAAGGCGGCATTCTCAAGTACCTGGAAACGGTGCCCGAGGCGCAAAGCCTGTGGCAGGGGCAATGCTTTGTGTTTGACGAACGCGTGTCTGTCGGCCATGGCCTGGTGCCGGGACCTCACGGTTTGTGTCGGGCCTGCCGCCAGCCGCTGGATGACACAGACATGGCCTCGCCCCAATTTGAGGCGGGCGTGAGCTGCCCCAAATGCCACGCCACCACGCGCCAAACCCAAAAGAACAGCGCCCGGGAGCGCCAGCGACAGTGGGAACTGGCCAAGTCGCGCGACCAAGACCACATTGGCGCCCGCTTGCCACGCCCAAAGTCCGTCTAAACGCTGCGCGGCTCCCATGAACCTGCCGTTTTCTGCCCCCATCCTCTATTCCTTTCGCCGTTGCCCCTACGCCATGCGGGCGCGTTTGGCGTTGCTGGTGAGTGGTCAGCGTTGCGTGGTACGGGAGGTGGTGTTGAAAAACAAGCCTGCTGCTTTGCTTGCGGCCTCACCCAAAGGCACGGTGCCGGTGCTCGTGTTGGCAAGCGGCGAGGTGCTGGACCAAAGCCTGGCCATCATGCTGTGGGCGCTGCACCAGCATGACCCCGAGCAGTGGCTGACGGCCAACGACCCGCCTTTAGAGGCTGCGCTGACCTTGATTGCGCAGTGCGATGGTGATTTCAAGGCTGACTTGGACCGCTACAAATACCCTCATCGCTTCGGCCTGCCCAACGGTCAACTGCACCAAGCCAAAGGGGCTGTGTTTTTGGATTCACTGAATCAACGCTTGAGCGAGCATGCCCATTTGACCGGCACCCAAGCCAGCTTGGCCGATGTGGCACTGGCCCCATTTGTGCGGCAGTTCGCACACACCGACAGGGCTTGGTTTACTCGCCAGCCTTGGGCCGCTTTGCAAGCTTGGTTAACCCAGTTCGAGCAGTCCGCAGCGTTTGCTGGGGTCATGCACAAGTACCCGGCGTGGGAGCCAGATCAAGCAAACACCTTATTCCCCAGCAACACGGCAGCGCCGACTTAGCGCCCGAAACTCAGGCGCAAAGGCGTGCACGCGCATCGGCGTACTCGCGTTTGAGTTGCGCCACGTAGTCGGCGGCCCGCTGAATCTTGGTGACGGCGCCAATGCCCTGACCGCATCCCCAAATATCTTTCCACGCCTTGGTCTTGTCACCGGCGAAGTTCATGGTGCTGGGGTCGCTCGCCGGCAGGTTGTCGGGGTCCAGACCTGCGTTACGGATGCTGGGTGCCAGGTAATTGCCATGCACCCCCGTGAACAGGTTGCTGTACACAATATCGTCAGAATCGCTGTCCACGATGGCTTGCTTGTAAGCCTCGGCGGCCCTCGCCTCTTCGGTGGCAATGAAGGCCGAACCGATGTAGGCAAAGTCAGCCCCCATGGCCTGCGCGGCCAGCACGGCTCCACCCGTGGAGATGGCGCCACTGAGCACCAGCGGACCGTCAAACCATTGGCGAATTTCTTGTATCAGGGCAAACGGGCTCTTCACCCCCGCGTGCCCGCCGGCGCCCGCGGCCACGGCAATCAAGCCATCGGCCCCCTTCTCAATGGCTTTGTGCGCGTGCTTGTTGTTGATGATGTCATGCAGCACCACGCCACCATAAGAGTGAGCGGCCGCGTTAATGTCTTCACGCGCACCCAGGGACGTGATGATGATCGGCACCTTGTATTTCACACACATGGCCATGTCGTGCGCCAGACGTTCGTTGCTTTTGTGCACGATCTGGTTAATGGCAAACGGGGCCGCAGGCTGATCCGGGTGCGCCAGGTTGTGTGCTGCCAACGCCTCGGTGATCTCAATGAGCCACTCTTCCAGTTGCTCGGCCGGACGCGCATTCAGGGCCGGCATCGACCCGACCACGCCAGCGATGCACTGAGCAATCACCAGCTTGGGGTTGCTGATGATGAACAGCGGCGAGCCAATCACCGGGAAAGGCAGATTGTCAAGGGGGGCGGGTAACTTGGACACAGCGTCTCCGATCACTCAAATTATTAGCCAAACAGGGCTCTAGCCCTTATTCCATATGCGCAAGCAGCTATTTAATAAGTAGCAAATGCCAAAAAGTTGGCATCAGTTCACATCAATGTGCTTAAAACGAACTCAGGGCCAGGGCATTGACGGAATCAGCGCCTTCCACAATCGAGTCGCGCAGGCCTGGAATTTTCGTTAACAAATGATCCGCATAAAAGCGCGCCGTGATCACCTTGGCCTGCATGAATGCCGTCTCTGAGCCCTGTGCCAGCTGCGCCTGAGCAACCAACAGGGCACGCCCCATTTGCCAGCCCGCCACCAGGTTACCGGCCAGCATCAGGTAAGGCACGCTGCCGGCAAACGCCGCGTTGGGGTTGGCGCGGGTGTTGGCCACGACAAAGCCGACCACATCCAAAAAGGCTTCCCGCGCAGCCGTCAGTCGTTTGGCCACAACCAAAGCGTCCAGGCTGTCACTCTCGATCAGCAACGCTTCAGTGGCTTCAATGCTTGCGGCCAGGGACTTGGCCACCTGGCCGCCATCCCGCGCCGTCTTGCGCCCGACCAGGTCGTTGGCCTGAATGGCGGTGGTGCCTTCGTAAATAGTCAGAATTTTGGCGTCTCGGTAGTACTGAGCGCAGCCGGTCTCCTCAATGAAACCCATACCGCCATGCACCTGCACGCCCAGACTGGTCACGTCCAGACTCATCTCGGTGCTGTAGCCCTTGATCAAGGGCACCAAAAATTCGTAAAACGCCAAATTTTGCTGGCGAGTGGCCGCGTCGGGGTGGTTGTGCGTGGCGTCGTAGGCAGCGGCCGCCACCGTGGCCATGGCGCGACAACCTTCGGTGTAAGCGCGCATGGTCATGAGCATGCGTCTGACATCGGGGTGGTGAATGATAGGGCCGCTACCGGGCAGCGAGCCGTCTACCGGGCGGCTTTGCACTCGCTCTTTGGCAAAGCTCACGGCTTTTTGGTAAGCGCGGTCGGCAATGGCAATGCCCTGCACGCCCACGCCAAAGCGCGCGGCATTCATCATGATGAACATGTACTCCAAGCCACGATTTTCTTGACCCACCAAGTAACCGATGGCGCCCCCGTGGTCGCCATACTGCAACACCGCCGTCGGGCTGGCCTTGATGCCCATCTTGTGTTCGATGCTGACGCAGTGCACGTCGTTGCGCGCACCCAGTGAGCCGTCCGCATTGACCATGAACTTGGGCACCACAAACAAGCTGATGCCTTTGACGCCTTCAGGTGCCCCCGCCACGCGGGCCAACACCAAATGGACGATGTTCTCGGCCATGTCGTGCTCACCCCAGGTGATGTAAATTTTGGTGCCAAACACTTTGTAACTGCCGTCCGCCAGCGGCTCGGCCCGGGTGCGCACCGCCGCCAAGTCACTGCCGGCCTGCGGCTCGGTCAGGTTCATGGTGCCCGTCCATTCGCCGCTGACCAGCTTGTGCAAGTAGGTGGCTTTGAGTTCGTCTGAGCCCGCAGTCAGCAGGGCTTCAATCGCGCCGTCGGTGAGCAGGGGGCACAAGGTGAAACTCAAGTTGGCCGCATTCAACATTTCGCCCACGCTGGCACCAATGGTTTTGGGCAAGCCCTGACCACCAAAGTCCACCGGGTGCTGCAGGCCCTGCCAGCCACCTTGCACAAACTGCGTGAAAGCGTCCTTGAAGCCAGGCGCCGCCGTGACCTTGCCGTCTTTGAAGGTCGAGGGGTGAATGTCACCCTGCCAATTCAGCGGGCTCAACACGCCCTCGCTGAACTTGGCAGCTTCTTCGAGGACGGCTTGGGCGGTGTCAAACCCGGCGTCCTCCAGACCCGGCATCGTGGCCACTTGGTCGATGTCGGCCAAATGTTTGATGTTGAACAGCATGTCTGCAAGGGGGGCGGCGTAACTCATGGCAATCTCCAAAAAAGAGACACACCCGGCGTGACGGGTGCTGACTCAGCATTGACGGGGGAAATAGGGGGAGGCAGCGAAACTGCCGTTTGGTGGCCTGTCCTTGATTAACAGGCCTCAAAAGTCACAGTTTGGCCACGAGCTCGGGAATAGCCACAAACAAGTCGGCCTCCAGCCCATAGTCGGCGACTGAAAAAATCGGGGCCTCTGGGTCCTTGTTGATGGCGACGATCACCTTGGAGTCTTTCATACCGGCCAAATGCTGAATGGCCCCCGAGATGCCTGCGGCAATGTACAACTGTGGCGCCACAATCTTGCCCGTCTGCCCCACTTGCCAGTCGTTGGGTGCGTAACCTGCGTCCACGGCGGCGCGCGACGCGCCCAGGGCGGCACCCAGCTTGTCCGCCAGTGGCGTCATGATTTCAGCAAATTTCTCGCTGGACCCCAAGGCGCGGCCACCGCTGACAATGACTTTGGCAGCCGTCAGTTCAGGGCGGTCATTTTTGGCGATTTCGCTGCCCACAAAGGTGGTCTTGTCAGAGGCAGCCACCGCTGAAAGGGCTTCAATGCTCGCTGACCCGCCCGAGGCGGGCGCGGCGTCAAAGCCGGTGGTGCGCACCGTAATGACCTTGATGGCATCGCCGCTTTGCACCGTGGCCATGGCGTTGCCTGCATAAATGGGGCGCTCAAAGGTGTCTGGGCTGATGACTTGGGTCACATCCGAGATTTGACCCACATCGAGCTTGGCCGCCACACGGGGCGCGATGTTTTTGCCCGAAGCGGTGGCGGGAAACACGATGTGGCTGTAGTTTTGCGCCACAGTCAAAATTTGGGCGGTGATGTTTTCTGCCAGCGCGTGGGCGAAAGGCTCGCCATCAGCGTGCAGCACCTTGGTGACGCCAGCAACCTGGGCTGCCGCGGCGGCGGCGGCAGCGGCGTTGGCCCCCACCACCAGCACATGCACCTCGGCGCCGCATTGCAGAGCAGCGGTCACCGTGTTGAGGGTGGCGGCCTTGAGGGACGCGTTGTCGTGTTCAGCGATTACTAATGATGTCATTTTGGGCTCCTCAGATCACTTTGGCTTCGTTTTTGAGCTTGTCCACCAAAGCAGCCACATCGGCCACCTTGATACCAGCGCTGCGCTTGGGTGGCTCGCAAACCTTCAGGGTTTTGATACGCGGACTCACGTCCACGCCCAGGTCTTCAGGCTTGATCACTTCCAGCGGTTTCTTTTTGGCCTTCATGATGTTGGGCAAGGTGACGTAGCGCGGTTCGTTGAGACGCAGGTCCGCGGTGATCACAGCCGGCAAGCTGACGCTGATGGTTTCCAGGCCGCCATCGATTTCGCGTGTGACGCGGGCTTTGCCATCTGCTACTTCAATCTTGCTGGCAAAGGTGGCTTGCGGCAGTTCGGCCAAGGCCGCAAGCATCTGGCCGGTTTGGTTGCAGTCGTCGTCAATGGCCTGCTTGCCCAAAATGATGAGGCCAGGCTGTTCTTTGTCGATCAGGGCTTTGAGGAGTTTCGCCACAGCAAGAGGTTGCAGCTCTTCCGAGGTCTCGACCAGAATGGCGCGGTCCGCACCAATGGCCATGGCGGTCCGCAAGGTTTCTTGGCATTGCGTCACACCCGCGGAGACCGCAATAATTTCGGTGACAACGCCTTTTTCCTTAAGGCGCACCGCTTCTTCGATGGCAATTTCGTCAAAGGGATTCATGCTCATTTTGACGTTGGTAATGTCTACACCCGTGTTGTCCGACTTGACGCGGACCTTCACGTTGTAGTCCACCACGCGTTTGACTGCGACCAGAACTTTCATTGAGAGGACTCCTGAAGTTTATAAATTCGTGGGTTTACTTGACGTATACGTCAACGCGTTCATTCTATGCCGCGCGACTCTCGGGCCGGGTCGTTCGCATAACAATCCGCTTGATCTGCCAAAAAAGAACGACCGTGCTTTTTAAAATTATAGACCGAAGTGTTCCCCATCAGGCCTGTGAGGCGTGCACATGCACC
>Ga0136636_10003035_pt1 | contig 10039 bp, 7 predicted proteins | sample AntDrymUQ8522106_2_FD_104653 | JGI IMG/M metagenome (GOLD analysis project Ga0136636, IMG submission 104653) | Polar desert sand microbial communities from Dry Valleys, Antarctica - metaG UQ852 (21.06) | ecosystem: Environmental > Terrestrial > Soil > Desert | place: Antarctica: Dry Valley... | reverse complement strand
TGCGGTTCCTGGGACCGCAGCATTCCAACCACCTCGTCGATCGCCCCCCGGAACGTATCGGCCTTGGGCAGATAGGCGCCTTCGAAATGCCCGATCAGGCATTCGTAGTTGTTGCGCATGTCGATCACCAAGGCGCCCGCTTCCATCTTTTGGTTGAAGGTCTTCGCGTCCAAGTGCTGGCCCACATTGGTCACATCGAAGGCGTCATCGGCCAAGCCATCGGCCACGATCTTCTTCTTCACCTTGATGATAAGCTTCAGGAAGCTCTTGCCATCGTCCTCCACGGCGATCTTCCAGGGTACGTCGCGGAACGCTTCGCGGGAATCAAGCGCAGCTCTGAAACGATTCAGGTTGGCCGAAGGCAGACTCACTTGTGCATTGATGCCTTCCTGGGAGAGGTAGATGCGACCAAGCACATCCAATTCGTCCCATTCTTGATAAAGGCTGTCGCGCATTTCTTCATTCGCCGTTAGCCGTACGTATCGGTAGAAGGAAAGCGTGGTGCGTGCGGTCCCCTCTCGTTCCAAACGCTCGCGAAGCACTTGCGGGTGAAGTAGATTGCGAAGGAGGTGCTGTTGCATGCGCCGCGAATTTACACCCGGGACAGAGGTCCCATTGGTGCAGGGCACCTTTGGGCATGCCGGGGAACGCGTAAAAAGGGAGCTTCGGTCCATCCTAAGGGGTGGTCCGAAGTACCTCGAACGGAGGCACGCATGGCTATCGTTCGTCCAGACAAGGCGCGAAGAAGAGAGGATACTGGTCGCTGACGCGCCAAAGCCGCTATGGCGACGGAGCGAACGAAGTATCCGACCAAGGAGCACCTGTTTCTTCCCGGCAACGGGGGCCGTATGGGCGAACGCGAGCCTTGCGCCTAAAGGGTCAGCGCGAAGCGATGATGTCGCCGGAGCGAGGTACTTCGGTCCACACTAAGGGCGTTCAACCTAGCTGGGATCGGTGATCTTTCAAATAGCGCAGGGTAGTCGAGAGGTCTAAACGGCAATCGCAAATGATTGATCTACAGATAAATAAGTCCATTTCGCGACTTTTTTTCTTTTGCCAGTGGAAGCGAAAGGCCGTTTCTTAATATGTTTGCGACCCAAACATCCCCTAAAAACGTTACAAAATGAAAAAGTTGGTTCTTATTCTGGCTGCGGCCGCGTTCATGGTTTCGTTGCCTTCTTGCAAGAAGTGCAGCACCTGCAAATACACGATCGGTGGTCTTACGACCACGATCCCTGAAGTTTGCGGAAATAAGAAGGACATTGATGCCTATGAGGCGAGCTGCAAATCCGTGGCTGCTGTTGGAGGCGTAAGCTGCACCTGCGACAAATCGTAATGTCCCAGTCGGTCACTTAGTAGGGAGCCCGTCGTGGGCTCCCTATTTTTTTGTCTAAGGACCATTGACAATGGAGAAGCCAATTGCTTTCGCGATGCTCGCCGGGTTGATACTTCTTGGCTTGTGTGTTGAAGTGGCGTTCGCTCATGAAGAATTTCTTGCGCTATGTGTTTGCGTTGTCAATGCACTAGCTCGATCGGTAGTTGCTTGTGGCTCCGCAGTCGCCGTCGGTGTAGTGACATCCTTTTGGTCATCTGTGGGCCTCTCCTCCAAGCTTGCTTTGTGGTTGCTGGGGTTACAATCCGTTTTCCTTTTAATGGGGATCTTTTTTGCCATACAACATATCTTCTTTGCCCTTGGATTGGCCTAAGCTCGTTTATTTGATTTTCCTAGTTTGCGTCTCCTGCGGCGAGCCAAGGAGCAAATGGCCTATGGTGCAGGCACCTGATAACGGAGGGTTCTTTTTCAGCCTTCCTGCCGAAGGGGAGACCAAGCATGGCTCCCTGGTTTTGGGTAGCGACACATTCGTCACGCACGTCAGCATTCTTGCAGATAGCGGCACTACGTTCATGGTTTCTTGGTTTGATCTCCCCATAGGCATGCAGGAGTTGGACAAAGAGGCCGTTCTAGACTCGCTTTGGTCGGGGTTGAATGAATTGGCGGGCGGGCGATCAATAGGACCAGTATCCGCGTTTGCGAGTGGTGACCAGTACGTTCGCCACGGGCGTAGTCTGAATGATCAAGGGGTCCGTCTTGCACTCGTGGTTCGTATGGTGGAGAACCGGGTTGTTTTGATGACCGCAGGTTATCCTCAAGCGTTTTTCAGAGAACGGGAGGAGTTGAAGGTGTTGCGCTTTTTGGATTCGTTCAATGGGGATGTGTAGTTGACCTTGAAGCGCTCGGAAGCGGATCCATCAAGCAGGGCTGCTGTTGTCGCATAGTACCGGTCTATTGATCGTGGTCAAGTCGGTCATATAACACGATCATCTTCATTTCGACTTGTAGCTTTCATTGTGCTATTGCTTGCTGAGGCCAGCTCTTCGGCCCCAACAGAAATCGTCGTTCGGGTATCCAGCGAGATGGGTGGGTTTCCTTGGACGAGCTAGATTTAGCGGCCCTAGTTCATGATCCTAGGTTGATCCGAATGTCCAAGAAGATCCTCGTCATCGGCTCCAGCGGCCAGATCGGCACCGAACTCGTTGAAGGTCTACGCGCCCGCTTTGGTGCGGAGAACGTGGTGGCCAGCGATATCAAACAGCCCCAAGTGCCCCAAGAGGGTCCCTTTGCCATGGTGGATGCCATGGATCGACGGGGTATCGAGCGCATCATTGATAAGCACGGCATTACGGACGTGTACCTGCTTGCCGCTTTGTTGAGCGCAACTGCCGAGAAGGATCCGGCCTTTGCGTGGAAGCTCAATATGGAAAGCCTGTTCATTATCCTTGAAATGGCGCGCGAAGGCAAGGTGCAGAAGGTCTATTGGCCCAGCAGTATCGCCGTGTTCGGGCCTACCACACCCAAGGACGATACCCCTCAGCATACCATAGCCGAACCCAGCACGGTTTACGGCATCAGCAAACAGGCCGGCGAGCGTTGGTGCGAGTACTACTTCAAACGCTACGGGGTTGATGTTCGAAGTATCCGCTACCCAGGCTTGATCGGCTGGAAGAGCGCTCCCGGAGGAGGTACGACTGACTATGCCGTGCATATTTTCCATGAGGCGATCAAGAACGGCAGCTATACCAGTTTCTTGGACCGTGGTACCACCTTGCCCATGATGTACATGCCAGATGCCATTCGAGCCACGATCGATCTGATGGAGGCACCGCCGGAACAGGTCAAGGAACGCGGTGGATACAATTTGGCGGGCTTCAGCTTTGCACCGGAACAGATCGCAGCAGCGGTCAAGAAGCATGTTGCGGGTTTCGTGATGAATTACGCCCCGGACCACCGCCAAGCTATCGCCAACAGTTGGCCGCGCAGTATTGATGACAGCGCCGCACGCGCCGATTGGGGCTGGGCGCCGACCTATGGCCTCCAAAGCATGGTGGATGAAATGATGCTCAACCTGAAGAAGGTGCTTAAATAGCATTTGTGCCATTTCATCGACCCGAACCTGTACGCGAGGAAACCTTTTGCAGGCAAGGGCCGTATCCCGTGCGATCCCACGTAGCCATACCCGTCATGCTTGCCACACGACATGCTTTAGCATTTGCTTACTTGCTAGGTCTTGTTCTTTCCGTTCATACCTCGTTTGCCCAAGCGGGAACCACCCCCCAAGACACAGTGAACAAGGTGGACGAATTGGGGCGAAAACAAGGGTTCTGGAAGGTGACCGCGCCCAAGGCCGATAAGCCGGGTTACCAAGATGGGCAGGTGATCGAAGAGGGGCGCTACACGAACAGCAAACGGATCGGTACGTGGAGGCGTTACTGGCCCAATGGCAGGGTAATGAGCGAGATCGCCTACCAACTGGGGCGGCCGCAAGGCGATTACCAAACCTTTTACCCAAATGGCAAGTTGGAGGAACAAGGAAGATGGGACCTGGACAGGAACACCGGCAAGTTCCAGCGCTGGCACAGCAATGGCCAACTCGCCCAGGATTTTGCGTTCAACGAAACCGGTGTGCGCGATGGGGAACAGAAGTATTACCACGAGAATGGTCAGTTAGCCGTGCAGGTGGCGGTTGACGAAGGCAAGGAAGATGGTACGCTGAAGCGCTTCACACCCGATGGTCAGTTGCAACAAGTGGCACAATTCGATGATGGGGTCATGAATGCAGCCAACAGCAAATACCTGAAGCCCGTTCCCAAAGCGGACGATGTGAAGGTGGATCCCAAGGCTGCTCCGGCGCCGGCTGTTACGCCAGAGGAAACGACCAATGCGATCACCTTTCGTGAGAATGGCTACAACACACTCTACGATCGCCAGTTGAGACTCTCCCAACAAGGCGATTTCAAAGCCGGTCGATTGTGGGATGGTAAACGCTACAGCTATGACAAGAACGGGATCCTCGTTCGGATCCAACAGTTCAAGAACGGCCGCTACATGGGTGACGCAGTGATCACCGACGAGGACCTGAGGTAGGCCCATTCCCATTCTGCAGCTCTAGAATTCAGGGTGAGGTCCGCCCTGTACCTTCGCAGGCTTGCATTAACCGACATGTCCGACCTGCGCAAAGGCCCGTTCCATCTTACCAACACGCTCAGCCGAAAGAAGGAGGAGTTCGTTCCACTTAGGCCGCCGCACGTGGGCCTCTATGTCTGTGGCCCCACGGTCTACAGCGATGTTCACTTGGGCAATGTGCGCAGTTTCCTAAGCTTCGATGTGCTATATCGTTGGCTTGGACATGTAGGCTACAAGGTGCGCTATGTGCGCAACATCACCGACGTAGGGCATTTGGTGGACGATGTCGATCATGGCGAGGACAAGATCGCGAAACGCGCACGCCTTGAACAGTTGGAACCCATGGAGATCGTGCAGAAGTACACCAATGGCTTCCACGATGTGATGCGCCTGTTCAACATCCTGCCGCCCAGTATAGAACCCACGGCTACCGGACATTTGATCGAGCAGATCGGTATGGTGGAGCGTATCCTGCAAAGCGGGTACGCTTACGAAGCCAATGGCAGCGTCTATTTTGATGTTCCCAAGTATGCCGAGGGGCATGCGTATGGAGAACTAAGCGGCCGCAAGATCGATGAGCTGATCACCAATACCCGCGATACCGAGGGCATGGAGGAGAAACGAAGTCCACTCGATTTCGCGATCTGGAAAAAGGCCGAGCCGGAGCATTTGATGAAGTGGCCGAGCCCCTGGGGTGAAGGGTTTCCCGGCTGGCATTTGGAGTGCAGTGCCATGAGTACCAAGTACCTCGGACAGACCTTCGACATACATGGCGGTGGTATGGATCTGAAGTTCCCGCACCACGAATGCGAGATCGCACAGAGCGTGGCTGCTGATGGGGTGGTGCCGGTGCGTTACTGGATGCACTGCAACATGCTCACGGTCAATGGCCGCAAGATGGCCAAGAGCGAAGGCAACGGGTTCACTCCCGAGGAGCTCTTGACCGGCAACCATAAGCTGCTGGAGAAAGGCTACAGCGCTATGACGGTGCGCTTCTTCATGCTCCAATGCCATTATGCCAGCACGCTCGACTTCAGCAACGCAGCCATGCAGGCCGCGGAGAAAGGGCTGGAGCGCCTGATGGCGGCGGTGGGTACGTTGGAAAAGCTGGAACCAACAGGTGCCGACAACGCGGGCATCACCACGCTCGTGCAACGCTGTTACGCAGCGATGAACGATGATCTGAACACACCGATCCTGATCGCTGAATTGTTCGAAGGTGTGCGGATCATCAATTCGGCGCGTGATGGTAAAGTCTGGCTTTCTGCCGAAGCCATTGCCGGCTTGAGGGAACTGTATGCCACCATGGTGTTCGATGTGCTGGGGCTGAGCAAGGAGAACGGCAGAGCGGATGCGCGAAGCGATGCGATCATGGACGGGTTGGTGCAGGAGTTCATCCGCATGCGTGCTGAAGCCAAAGCCCAAAGGGATTTCGCCGCCAGCGATGGCATCCGCGACCGTTTGGCAACTCTCGGCATCATTCTCAAGGACACCAAACAAGGCACCACATGGGAACGCGCATGATCGCCGGCCGACGGATCGGCATGCGCCGCGTGGTGTACGTGGTGCTATTGGTGATGGTGCTGGTCGCCTGCCAGCCCGAAGCCCCAAAGATCTCCAACAAGCCGGAACCTGCGCTGCCAGCGCTACCCGCAACACCAACATTCGATCCCGATAGCGCCTATGCGTTCGTAGCTGAACAAGTGGCCTTTGGGCCGCGTGTGCCGGGCACTCAAGCACATCGTAATTGTGGCGATCGCTTGGTGGCCCGGTTGAAAGCAGCTGGTGCCACGGTGATCGAACAGACCGGTACGGTAGTGACCTACAACCGCGAACGTCTGCCGCTGCGCAACATCATTGGGCAATTCCATGTGGAGCGCAAGGAGCGTATCCTATTGTTCGCGCATTGGGATACACGGCCTTTTGCGGACAAGGACAATGAGCGCACGAACGAACCCATTGACGGCGCGAATGATGGTGGCAGTGGCGTTGGTATCCTGCTGGAGTTGGCCCGGCACCTCAGCATGAAGGAGCACGGCCCTGGGGTGGATATCCTCCTTACCGATGTGGAAGACCATGGCCAACCGAGCGGTGCCATGACGTTGGATGAGAGCAGCATCGATACATGGTGCCTTGGGTCGCAGTATTGGGTGCGCAACCCCCACCGCGCGAACTACACGGCACGGTTCGGTATCTTGTTGGATATGGTGGGTGCACGCGATGCCAAATTCTATCAGGAAGCGCTAAGCATGCAATTCGCGCCCGCTATCGTGCGCAAAGTGTGGAAGACCGCCGAGGTACTGGGCTACGGTGATCGTTTCGTACAAGAGACCAAGTCCTTCGTTGGCATCGACGACCATGTACCCGTGAACAAGACCCTGCGCATACCAAGCATCGATATCATCGAGTACGACCCAGCCACCCAGGCCTTTGGACCTTACTGGCACACCCACGAGGACAATATGGAAGTGATCGACCGGGCCACCTTGAAAGCGGTTGGACAGACCGTGCTCGAAGTGGTGTGGAAGGAGCGCTAGCCGGGCTACCAGCTCAATACGTGCGCTCGTTGACCGAGATCATGGCACCGGCAGGGGCGTAAGCGGGCAAACGCAAGGTCTGCGAACGATCAGCGCTCACAAGTGTGAAAAGCAATAGGCCGGTGGCATCTCGGTTCGGTGCCAGCTGTAGGTCTGCAGAAGTGCTCTGTTGGCCAACTGCCAAGGTGCGGCCCAAGGCATCCACCAGCGACCACGTTGAATTTTCTGACAGGCCGTGGAAGGTCCACGTCGCGGAGCCATCGAAGGTGGCGGTAAGTTGCTCTTCGGAGCCGTACTCAACGGTCACCACATCGCTAAAGGTGAATTGCCCATCCGTATCGGTTTGACGAAGGCGATAGTATGCCAGACCTCGCAACGGGAATTGATCCACGTGCCCATATTCCTGAAGTACGGTCGATTGCCCGGCGGCCTCAACACGTCCGATGGGCTGGAAAAGGATGCCATCACTACTTCGTTCCACGGTAAAAAAGTCGTTCCCGGTCTCTGTAGCAGTTGTCCAACTCAAGGCCACGGCAGTTCCTTCTTGCTTTGCGTTGAACGCGATGAGTTCTATAGGAAGCAGTAGGCAACTACCGACATAGATGGATCGCGTGGCGATGTTCTCGATCGGGCATGTTCCATCGGTCATTTCGATAAAGACGTTCCTGGGCAACAAAGCAAGGTTCGCTGTCCAGCACAAACGCAAGGTGACCGGATTCGTTCCGGTGACCTGGAACGTACTGCCCGGCAGCAGGGCCGTGGCATTGGATGTGACGGTGATCACCGTAGATGGGTTCGGATCCGTTACGACCATGTCTGCACAGAACGATTGCCCTTGGCAAACGGCCACGCTGTTAGGCCCAAAGCCTGCAGCACCCGTGATGTTGGTAAGAGGGCCCGGCAAGGGTGGAGAGCCCCCGCACGGGATCACCACGAACATCAGATCGCGCATGACCGTACCGATCAACTGCCCCAAACTGTTGAAGGTCGAAACGCGGATCACCACGATGTAGTTGCCTGTAACGGTGGGCGTAAAGGTCAACTGGCCTGTGTTCGCGTCGATATTGATACCGGGAATGGGGCTTGATCCCGTGAATCCAGAGCGATAGTTCACGTTGTTGAAGGCGTCCAAACGGCCTGTTATCAGTGAAAAGGACATGATGTTCCCGTTCGGGTCCGAGGCCCCAGGATTGTAAGCCACCGGCGCATTCACACACAAGAACGGCACACCGTTGTCAGCGAAGATTGGCGAATCGTCGCAAAGGCCGCCCATGCCACTGACATTATTGAAGGTGGTTTCCGCGTAGATCCCAGGTGTGCCAAAAAGATTTACCGTTGTGTTACGACAGCAAAGGGTCCACGAAATAGTCCAAAAATTGCATGGGGACAGGAACACGTTGGTAGCAAACCGATGCCGACGAAAACCAGGCTGTGTGCCGCCGTTGCAGGTGCTGGTCGCTATTTGCGATGCGCAGAGCTGTGAAACCTCCTCGGTCAGGGTGGGAGCAGGTATGGTTTGGGTGAAGATCACACCGCACGAGTTGGTGAGTTCGATCGTTTGGCCTGTGATGGCGACCCCTGAACAATTCAAGTATACATCCAAGAAGACCGTATAGAAGCTGCCACCTAAACAGGTGTAGGATAAGGTGGCTCCAGCATAATGGTCGGCAAAGGCCGATGGGGACCATAAGCAGGCCAGAAAAAGCAACTGTCTTATTTGCTTTGCGAGCATGAAGGACAACCCTTTCCGCATGTGAAATTGTCCGCTAAGGTCAAGCCATTGACGCGACAAGATACGCACAGCAGGTTGTTTTCTCCTAATGTCCTGCATGCCAACACACTGCCGGGCCTGGCGATGCCATTAGCGCCGTCCCTGGGGTTCTCCAGCCTTACAGAACGAAGAACGCCGCTAAACGGGTCAGCGGCGTCCTTCGAAGGAGTACTTCACGTTGCCTATTCTTTGGTGAACTTCTGTTGGTAAAACGAGCCATCTTGTTCTACCCGTAGTAAGTAGATACCGCTCTTCAAAGGTGTTACATCCAATTGGTCCCCGATCACAATGGGGTTCAATACCAGCTTCCCGGTAACATCCACGATCGCTGCGGTGCGCTGCCCCGTGCTTGCCGGAAGGGTGAAGCGGAAAAGGCCTTCCGTAGGATTCGGGTAAATACTCAGGTCAGCCCGCACTATCTGCTCCGAAACGCTGGTGCTTACACTCTCCACTACGGTCAACGTGGTGTTCACCGGCACATCGGTCAATACTGTCACGATCCCAGAGGGCCAGCGGATCCGAACCTCATCCACGATCGCATCTTGGCCAAGACCAAAGTGTGTGTTAAGGCTGCTCATGGTACTGAAGGCGTCACCGCTCTTAACATCTCGTATTTGTGTTCCAAGATCGCTGGTGATCGCTACTCTGGCGCCAATACCGTTCTTGTTCGAGGTGGTTCCTACGGTATTGATCTTTAGCCAGTTATTATCGTTCCCGAGATTGGTGAAGCTCCCCCACCCGCTTGCCAGGTCAAGAAAGCCATCGTTGTTCAGGTCTCCCACCGCATTATTGCCCGGAGCAGTCTGGTCAAGGGTAAAGAACATGGCGCCGTTGCCATACATGAGCGCACCGCCGCCCAAGACGTCCAAGTAACCGTCGTTGTTGAAGTCGTGGGTGGTCCATTCCAAGGATTGACCACCGAAGAGGTCGTACCCGGAGCCTGCAGTGACATCGGTGAAGGTTCCGTCCCCGTCGTTGCTGATCAACTTGTTGTATCCACTGGAACTCGACCCCACCAGTACATCCATATCGCCATCGTTGTCGAAATCGCCCCATGCACTGGACCAGGATTGATGCCCATCTGCAAAGCCCAAAGGTGGAGCCATGTTCGTAAAGGTGCCATCGCCGTTGTTACGCATCAAAATGTCGACGGCGTCGCAGCCACATTTGGCCACGAAACAATCCATGTCGTTGTCGTTGTCGTAATCGATCCAAATGGAGCCGTAGTTGCCACAACTTTCGCCCACTCCCCCTTGCAAGAAGGTGAGG
>Ga0136636_10003032_pt1 | contig 10045 bp, 10 predicted proteins | sample AntDrymUQ8522106_2_FD_104653 | JGI IMG/M metagenome (GOLD analysis project Ga0136636, IMG submission 104653) | Polar desert sand microbial communities from Dry Valleys, Antarctica - metaG UQ852 (21.06) | ecosystem: Environmental > Terrestrial > Soil > Desert | place: Antarctica: Dry Valley... | reverse complement strand
TTTCATAGGGCTTCACCCTATGCTATTTGATTTCACCACTTCGTGGCTTAACCCACACTTCCTTCCAAAGAAATTTCTAGTAATTTCTGAGCCTCGATGGCAAATTCCATCGGCAACTTGTTCAAAACTTCTTTTCCGAAACCATTGACGATCAAAGCGATTGCTTTCTCTGTGCTGATTCCTCTTTGGTTGCAATAGAAAATCTGATCTTCCCCGATTTTCGACGTCGTAGCTTCATGTTCGAGTTGTGCGGTAGGATCTTTAATTTCGATATAGGGAAAAGTGTGCGCTCCACATTCATTGCCCATTAACAAAGAATCACATTGCGAAAAGTTCCGCGCTCCTTTTGCAGAAGGCATTACTTTTACCAAACCACGATAGGAATTATTTGATTTTCCAGCCGAAATTCCTTTAGAAATAATGGTAGATTTTGTATTTTTTCCAATGTGGATCATTTTCGTTCCGGTATCTGCATATTGGTGATGATTGGTAACTGCGATGGAATAAAATTCACCCACAGAATTATCACCTTTCAAAATACAACTTGGATATTTCCAGGTTACGGCAGATCCAGTTTCAACCTGCGTCCAGGAAATTTTTGCATTTTTCTCACAAATTCCGCGTTTTGTTACGAAATTGAAAACACCACCCTTTCCTTCTGAATCTCCAGGGAACCAGTTTTGAACGGTAGAATATTTAATTTCTGCGTTGTCCATCGCAAATAATTCTACAACAGCGGCGTGCAATTGATTTTCATCTCTTGCAGGTGCGGTACAACCTTCTAAGTAGGAAACGTAACTTCCTTCGTCTGCAATAAGTAAAGTTCTTTCAAACTGTCCACTTCCGGATTGGTTGATTCTAAAATAAGTAGAAAGTTCCATTGGGCATTTTACACCTTTAGGAATATAACAGAAACTTCCGTCGGAAAATACGGCTGAATTTAAAGCGGCGTAATAATTATCGCCTCTAGGAACGACTTTTCCAATATATTTGCGAACCAATTCTGGATAATCTCTGATCGCTTCCGAGATTGCACAGAAAATAATTCCTTTTTCTTTTAAGGTTTTCTGGAAGGTGGTTTTTACGGAAACCGAATCAATCACAATATCCATTGCAACTCCCGTCAATCGTTTTTGCTCATTGATATTAATACCCAATTTTGCAAAAGTTTTTAATAATTCTGGATCAACTTCATCCAAACTGGCTAATTCTGGTTTTACTTTGGGAGCAGCATAATATCTAATGGACTGAAAATCAACTTTTTCATATCTTACATTTGCCCAATCTGGCTCTTCCATTTTTTGCCAGATTCGGTAAGATTCCAAACGCCATTCGGTCATCCATTCCGGTTCTTCTTTTTTTGCCGAAATCATTCGTACAATTTCTTCAGATAAACCGATGGGAAAATCTTCATACTCAATATCAGTGGTAAAGCCGTATTCGTATTTTTTATTTTCCAGATCGACCCTTAAATCGTCTTCCGTATATTTAGTTATCGTTGCCATAATAAAATTTATAAATTAAACTTTGGATTACAGGGAGAAACTTTCTCCACAACCGCAAGTTCTGTTTGCATTGGGATTATTAAATATAAATCCCTTCCCATTTAAACCTCCTGAAAATTCTAATATTGTTCCTGCTAAATAAAGTACCGATTTTTTGTCAATAATGATTTTAATCCCATTATCTTCGAAAACCTGGTCTGATTCTGCTTTTTCATTATCAAATTTCAGAACATATTCCAGCCCGGAACAGCCGCCGCTTTTCACGCCGACTCTTATGTAATCCTCAAAAGGTTTAAAGCCGTCTTCAGTCATTAACTGAATGGCTTTTTCTTTTGCATGATCGCTTACTTTTATCATTGTTTTTATTTAGAATGAATTTAGATTACAAAATTACTAATAATATAATGAAAATCAAATTTGGTTGGAAATATTTGTCTATCTATGTTATGGGCTATTAATTTTAACTTTTGTACATTTATCTTTATTAAAAATTTAAATTACTAAGAAATGAGAAGATTAGCTTTCTTTCTATTTGCTTTATGCTCCCAAACTATTTTTGCACAAGCGAATCGCTTTATTTATCAAGTTAGTATGAAGACGGACTCTACGGATCGAAATACCATTAAAACAGAAATTGCACATCTCGATATTTCTGATGGGAATTCGATTTTTTATGGGGAAAATCGATTGAAAAGAGATTCCTTGATCTCGAAAATGAGACAAACAGGAAGTTTTAATTTTGACAGAACTCAGATGCAAAATTTAAGAAGCAATTTAGATTTCATCATCGAAAAAGATTTGAAATCGGGAAAAAAAATATTTAAAGGCAGGATTCTTCGCGATCAATTTTCTTACGAAGAAGACCGCTTAATGGAATGGAAAATTCTCTCGGAAACTGCCACAATTGGAGAATACAAAACACAAAAGGCAGAAACCAAATTTGCGGGAAGAACTTGGTACGCTTGGTTCACGACTGAAGTTCCTTTTCAAGATGGTCCTTACAAATTTTCTGGCTTACCCGGATTAATTGTGAAAGTAGAAGATTCTACTGGCGATTATAGTTTCGATTTAAAAGAAGCTAAAAAAATTAAAGAGGTTGCAACTTTTGAACAGCGGGGAACAACTATTAATGTAAAAAGAGCCGCATTTGTAAAGCAACAAGAACAGTTTGAAAAAGATCCAATGGGAGCAATTTCAAATATGGGAAGTCAAGGTGTCCGGATTGAAATGGATACCAATCAGCGCAAACAAATGGAAGATAGAAGAAAAGAGGAAATAAAGAAAAATAACAATCCGATTGAATTAAAATAAATCACAAAAATTCCCAGTTCGCTCTCGTTAACTGGGATTTTTATTTTTTATCAGCTATTTACATCTGATTTCAGCCATTTGGAACTCGACAAATATTGCGTGTCTGGGTAATAAATAAAAAGACAATTTTTTCCTTTAATGGTATTGATAATCGGTTCCGCCAATTCGCGGGGAACTGCAGGACAACCCCAACTTCTACCCAATCTTTTTTGATTTTTTACAAAATTTTCACTCACATAATCTGCACCGTGCATTACGATCGCTCTTTGCAAAGCCGCGTCATTATATCCAGGATCCATTCCTAAAAGTTTTAGAGAATATCCATTAGACCCATTATAAGTTGTTTCCGTGATGTAGAAACCAAGGCTGCTTTGCAAAGAACTTTCTGTATTAGAAAATTTTTGGGCAAATTCCTCACCCGTATTTTTTCCATGTGCTACTAAAGAGTTAAATACGATTTTCTTTTCATTGACATCGATTACCCAAAGTCTTTTCTTCGTAGAGGATAATGAAAAATCACAAACCGTTAAAAGATGAGCGCTGGAATCCAATTTTCCGGCTTTTTTTAGATTTTCAAACCCAAGAAAAGCTTTATCAAAAACTTCAGAAGTCAATTTATTGATATTCTCAAAATTTAAGGCGGTGTAAATTTCGGCGGAAGATTTCAAGGCTGATTTTTCGTTTTCCTTTATAATATGGTCAGGAGATTGCTCCTTTTCAAGAAGTGGTGAAATACTTGTATTCTCCGAATTTTCAACTTTATAAAAAGAGGTAGAAACAAATAAAACAGTTAGAATTACAAATAAGAACTTATTCATTCGATATTATGTTAAATGATTTTGGGTGTGCAAAAATACAATTAATTAATTATCAACACCTTAAATGAGTATTTTTTAACTTTATTTAAGAGGAATTAACAGGGCCATTTTTATTTAATTATTTTCAGTAAATTTGCAAACGCATGTCGAAAACGCTTAAAATATTTTTTATTGTTTTGGGATTAGGAATATTTATTCTTCCCAAGCAGATGATTTATGCGCAAAGTCCGGTTGAATGTTGCGAGCAGAAACCCACAAAAGAAGATTGCTGCAAAACCGAAAAGACAAAATCTTGTCATTCTGAAAATTCCACAAAGAAATCCGATAAAGAAAGTTGCGGCGATAATTGTAACCAATGTCATTCCTGCACGGTTCATTTTGTGCTGAATTATATTTCGCCGGAGATGCAAACTCCAGTAAAACACCAGTTTTTTAATCAGAAACTCAATTTTGATTATGAAAACTCTTACTTTTCTTCCAATTTCAATAACATTTGGCAACCGCCTAAAATAGGTTAATACGATTGATTAAAGCTAAAGGAATGTTCTTTTGGCTCACCTTTCTGTTAACTAACTTATTTTAAACATGAAAATTTTACTGAAAAGTCTTTGGATTTTTTCACTCTTTTTTACCACTCTTTTATCTGCACAAACCATGACCAAATCAACTTTTATGGTGAAAGGAGAATGTGACATGTGCAAGGAACGAATTGAAAATTCCGCTAAAAAAACAGGCGCAACCATTGCCGACTGGAATTCCGAAACCCAGAATTTACGTCTTGAATTTGATGCTTCCAAAACATCCGCCGATCAGATTCTGAAAAATATTGCGGAGGTGGGTCATGATAATGAAAAATATACGGCTGCAACTGCTGTTTACGATTCATTGCCTTCTTGCTGCCATTACGAAAGAAACCCAACTTCTGTAGAAAAAGAAGCTCCTGCAACGACCGCAAAGGAAGAAAATCAATTTTTTGTGCGGGGAAACTGCAGTTCTTGCAAAGCTAGAATAGAAAAAGTGGCTACAACTGCAGGTGCAGATTCTGCAACTTGGGACGCGGAAACGCAAATGGTCACCTTAAACTTTAACGCCTCAAAAACTTCGGCCGATTTAATCTTAAAGAAAATTGCCGAAGTGGGACACGATAATGAAAAGTTTCAGGCAAAGGACAATGTCTACGCAAACCTACCATCTTGCTGTCTTTACGACCGAAAATTACCTTTTGGGGTAAAAAGCGATTTGGTTCATGAGGATGAAAATAAAATTCCAAATCCAAAAGCTGATTCTAACAATCAGGTGGAAAATCCAGAAAAATCTATTGAAGAAGTCCATTTGCTGAAATTATCTGATCCTACGTCTTTAAATAAGAAAGAAGTCGGCCTCACTTTTAATATTGGGAAAAAAGAATTATTAAAAGCAGCTTGTTGCAATCTTTCCGAGAGTTTTGAAACCAATGCCACGGTTGATGTTTCTTTCAGCAATGCTGTAACTGGAACGAAACAGCTGAAAATGCTTGGTTTAGATCAAAAATACACGGCGCTTACGAAAGAACTACTCCCTTCTATTCGGGGTTTAGCTTCACCTTACGGCTTGAATTTAATTCCTGGAAGATGGATCGGTGGAATCCAACTTACAAAAGGGGGAAGTACGGTAGTGAACGGTTATGAAAGCATCACCGGACAAATTAATACGGAACTTTTAAAAGTAGATGAAAAACCAGAAACCGCGCTGAATGTGTTCGCAGATGCCAACGGAAGATTTGAAACCAATATTACTTCAACTAATCAGCTCAACGATCACTGGAATCAATCCGTTTTACTGCACGGAAATGCAACTTTAGGAAAAAAAGATTCAAACGATGATGGATTCCTGGATCAACCGACTGGAAATCAAATAAACGCAGCTTATCTATTGAATTACAACGATTTAGAAAACTCTGGACTAGGTTCGAATTTTGGAATAAGCTTTGTGAAAGACGAACGATTTGGTGGACAAACTGCCTTTGATAAAAAAGTTGACCGTTCCCAGCAACGTGCTTATGGAGTCGGGATCGATCTTTCCCGTTTTGAGATTTGGAATAAAACGGGGTACATTTTCAAAGGCAAACCATATCAAAGCATTGGTTGGATGAACCAGTTTAGCACGCATCAACAGGATAGTTTTTTCGGACAAAGAAGTTATTGGGGGAATCAAAACACTTTCTATTCCAACTTAGTTTTTGAAAGCATTATTGGAAATACCAATAACAAATTCAAGACTGGCGCAAGTTTTTTATATGATCAATATGATGAAGATTATTTGATTCAAAATTTTAAAAGAACAGAAACCGTTCCGGGATTATTTTTTGAATATACTTTAACAGGACTGAAATATACTTTGGTTGCGGGAGTTAGAACCGATTTTCATAATTTGGCAGGAACGCAGTTTACACCTCGATTAAACTTTAAATATGATCTTTCCCCGAAAACCATTCTTCGCCTTTCCGCTGGAAGGGGTTTTCGAACGGCTAATGTTTTTGCGGAAAGTCAGCAATATTTTGCTTCCAACAGACAGATTGAAATCTTAGGAAATGGCGGCAAAATTTATGATTTAAAACCAGAAATAGCCTGGAATTACGGAGCAAGTCTTCAACAGGAATTCAAATTATTTAATAGGAAAGCAAGTTTAGTTGCAGATTTCTTCCGAACAGATTTTCAGGAACAAGTTTTGGCAGATTTGGATATTTCTCCACAGAAAATCGTTTTTTACAATTTAGAAGGAAAATCTTTTGCGAACAGTTTTCAGACACAATTGGATTTCTCGCCCGCAAAAAATTTAGATTTGAGATTGGCGTATAAATATTACGATGTAGAAGCTGAGTTTTTAGGTGGAAAAAGACAAATCCCATTTATGGCAAAAAACAGAGGGTTTTTCAACGCTTCTTATTCTACCGATCAATCAGCAAAAGGAGCTTTTTGGAATTTTGATGCTACACTCCAACTGATCGGCAAACAAACGCTGCCAAACCTTAATTCTAATCCTGAAAAATATAGATTATCGGCTTTATCGAAAAGTCACGCCACCCTAAATGCACAGATTTCACGGAACTTTAACAAAAATGTTAGAGTTTATCTTGGTGGGGAAAATCTAACAGGTTACATGCAAAAAAACCCAATCATTGACGCGGCGAATCCTTTCGGGAATTATTTTGACGCAGGAATGATCTATGCACCGATCATGGGTGCCAATGTTTACGTAGGACTTGATTTTACATTTTAAATAAAATCATTACTTTTGAAAAAATTAGAAAATATGAAAATTTTACCATTAATAATGACTTCTGCCGTACTGCTTTTATCTTGTGATAAAAAAAAGGAACAAGTTTCAGAAAAAGTTGCAATTAGCAGTTCAGATTCTGTAAAAGTTGTCGGTAGTGGCATGACTGAAAAAGGAACTGTAACGGAATCCGTACCGGCAACTGCAGTTGCATCAAATGCAACCAATCCAAATAACAGCGCAAAACCTGCATTAAACCCAGAACATGGCAAACCGTTTCACCGCTGCGATATTTCTGTAGGCGCCCCGATTGACAGTGCACCACCACAAAATGCGGCTCCACAAGTTGCACAGCCGCAACCGCAAATGAAGAGCTCAAGTTTTAACACGAATCCAATTTCACCGACTTCTGCTCCAGTTCCAACTCCAGTTTCCGCTCCACAAGCAACCGGTCCGAAACCCGCAACTAATCCCGCTCATGGTCAACCGCATCACCGATGTGATTTACAAGTTGGAGCACCTTTGACTTAAATTTTTAGAAAAATAGACCTAAAAAATGCAGCTCGAGATGGCTGCATTTTTTATTTTTTCAAATCTGTTATCCTTTCTAAACTCAAGAAATTCATTTATTAGACCGGAATTTTAATCAAAGTATAGTTCGGTTTATAATTTAATTTTTAAAACAGAAACATATTAATCAGTACTTGAACCCAAAATTTTGGTTTGTAGTTTTTTTATGAAAATTTATTGCTCAATATCTCGGGCTTCAAATCCAACCAAAGCTTCACTATCAAAACTTACCTGCAATTCTATTGGATTGCAGCAAACTTCGCAGTCTTCTATGTACGTCTGATTAGAAATAGAGGGATCCAAAAGAGCAGAAATTTCTTCCCAACAGTACGGACAAGTATAAAAGTATTCTAACATGCTAAAAAAGTAATTTAAAGAAATTTTTGGAAAATCATAATAAAAATAATTGTTATTTCGCAGCTGTTTTACTATCTGGCTCGAAATCCAAACTAACAGAATTCATACAATATCTCGTTCCTGTTGGTGGTGGTCCATCATTAAAAACGTGTCCCAAATGGGAATCGCACCGTTTACATAAAACTTCTGTTCGTTCCATTCCGTATGCAGAATCTCGTTTATAAGCAGTTCCTTCTTTGTCGGCTTCGAAAAAACTTGGCCATCCGCAGGTGGAAGAAAATTTAGCATCGGATCGGAAAAGGTGATTTCCGCATACTGCGCAATAATATTCTCCTAACTCATCATACACATTATATTTTCCGGTTCCGGGTCTTTCTGTATCAGCTTCGCGCGCAACTGCGTACACTTCTGGAGAAAGAATTTTTTTCCACTCAGAATTGGGAACATTTAATTTCGTGCGGTCTGTTCTAGAATAATAAGGATTGTCTTTTGGGGTAGTAGAATTTTCCATGGAGGTTGAGTTTTTAATTGAGTTAGATTTTTCGGGTTGTTTTACTTGGGAACACATCTGCATTGAAAGGCAGAATAGAATAAAAATAATTGGTTTCATAAAAATTTTGAATTGTTATCAATTAATTGAGGCTTTTAATTCCTCTTACTTTCATTTTAAAAAATTAGAGGAAAAAAGCGGTTCTAATTAAAATACGATTTTCAAATACAAAAGGTTTGCCAGCAGAATTCTATACAATTGATTCTCTTTTTAAATCCTTTTAAAAATACTTCTTTGCAAGGTCTTACTTTTTGCGAATAAATGTCATTATATCTGATGCATTCTGTCACTTCTGCTTATTAGTAGATGTTTCTTACGGCGGCTATTTTAGGAGAACTGAATAGCAACTGAGAAGTTAAAAAAGATATTTACTTTTTCGCAGTTAAAAAATTTTAAATTCACTAGATTTGAATTAATGAATGACGAGGAAAAAAAAATACAGCTGCGAAATCATAAAATGTTTGCCACAGGACTTTTTGTTCTGATGGCGGTTATTTTTATTTTGATGACGATTTTAGAAAAGAAAAATCCCGCACATTGGATTGGATACATCCGTGCTTTTGCTGAAGCCGCGATGGTTGGAGCTTTAGCAGATTGGTTCGCGGTTACGGCACTTTTTCATTATCCACTTGGAATAAAAATTCCACACACCAATTTAATTGAAAACAGCAAAGAAAGAATCGGAGACAATCTGGGAAATTTCGTGGTCGAAAACTTTCTTTCCCCACAAAACATTCGTCCGTATATTCAAAAATTAAAGATCTCTCATTTTGTAGGAGAATGGCTTTCCAAAGAGCGAAATCAAAGCAATTTAATGACAGAAGTTTCTCATATTATTTTGGATATCTTGCATAAATTAGATGATACCGCTGTTGTAGCTTTCATTGGTAAAAAGGCCAAAGAAATGTCTGATGATATAAAAATCAATGAAATTATTGGGAACGGATTGGAATATATTTTGGATAAAAATGACCATCAAAGATTTATCACCAACTTGTCTAAACAAATCAAAGAATATGTCTTAAACAATCAGAAAGTGGTGAAAGACCGAGTGAAAAGCGAAAGTTTTTTCCTTGTCCCAAAGTTTGTGGATGATAATATTGCGGATAAAATTACGAAGGGACTTTCGAAATATTTCGAAGAAGTGGAACTGAATGAAAATCATTCTTTAAGAAATGAAATCACTCAAAAACTCTACTCTTTTTCCACAGAAATCAAGACGGAAGATAAATGGGTTGAAGAATTTCGAAATATCAAAAGTGATTTTTTGAAAGAAGAGAAAATCCAGCAATATTCGACGGATATTTGGAATTCCATTAAAAAATCATTGTCCAAAGAATTGGAAGAAGAGAATTCGGCCTTGAAAAATTATCTTCAAAGAAATCTTGCAGAACTATCAGAAAATTTGAAAACCGACGAAAAATTCCAGAATAAAATTGATCATTGGATTCGCGTAACCGCCTATAAATACGTTCTGAAAAATACGCATCAATTTGGCGCCTTAATCAGTTCTACGGTTGGAAATTGGGAAGGGAAAGAGTTAAGCGAAAAACTGGAACTGGAAGTGGGCAAAGACCTACAGTTCATCCGCGTGAATGGAACAATTGTTGGCGGTTTGGTAGGTTTGATCATTTATACGGTGACGGAATTTTTCCTTTGATAGAGCGCTGTTAGAGCTT
>Ga0136636_10003031_pt1 | contig 10048 bp, 5 predicted proteins | sample AntDrymUQ8522106_2_FD_104653 | JGI IMG/M metagenome (GOLD analysis project Ga0136636, IMG submission 104653) | Polar desert sand microbial communities from Dry Valleys, Antarctica - metaG UQ852 (21.06) | ecosystem: Environmental > Terrestrial > Soil > Desert | place: Antarctica: Dry Valley... | reverse complement strand
TCAATCTCGCTGATTTTCTCAGCGGCGTGCTGGTTCGATGGCGTTAGCTCCAATGCTTTCCGGTATTCGGCTAATGCTTCGGTTCGTTTTTGGGCTTGCAGCAACTTATCAGCGGCAGCAATGATTTTGGCTGATTGCTCAACTTTTATTTTAAACTCGGACTGTTGTTTTTTTGTATTCGTAATTTTATCCTTAACTGCTTTGGCATCGGGTTTCACTGCAAGTGCAGTTTCATAAAACAAAACTGCTTTATCAAAATCCAATGCAGCCAACGATCTGTCGCCATTGGCAATAGCGCCGTTATAATATTCCTGATCGGATGGATCGGTATAAACGGCACTTATTTGTTTCAGACGATCCTTGGGAAATTGTGCGGAAGGGTCTATGGACAGGGCTTTCTGGTATTCTGCTTTCGCCCCGGGATACTCTTTTTGCTTGTAAAAATTTTCTGCTTTAATGATCATATCTTCAAAAAGTGCTGCTCTCGAACCCGCATTTGCATCAAGTATGGCGTTAATTTCAGATATTTTTCCGGAAGCGTATTTAAGCTCAGGTTTAGCGAAACTTGCTTTTTCGAAAAGCATTAACGCCGTTGAATAATCTTTGGCCGCCAATGCCGCTTCAGCCTGGTTTATCAGCTCCGGATAACCGGTTGTATTGGGTTTGGTTTGTGCCGTACAGGGATTCGAAATAAAAGATAAAAAGGTAATTCCGGCAATTGCAAGCAGTAAAATTATAGTTGAGCCCTTCCGGGGAATTTGGTTCTTCATTGATAAATTGGTTTGATATTTGGGAACTGAAAAATGATAACGGTCTTTTTTCGGATTTATTGGCTAAAATCGGACGATTTAACTAATTTATTGATTTGAATCTGTTGATGTTATGAATCTTTAACGTTTGATATTTTAAAGGATACGTCCATCGGTAATTAACAGTTTCCTATCACTCATATCAGCCAGTTCCTGGTTATGCGTTACAATCACGAAAGTTTGGTTGAATTCTTTACGAAGGGTAAAAAACAAATGATGTAATTCTTTTGCATTGGCTGAGTCCAGATTTCCCGAAGGTTCGTCAGCAAGTATTACGGCAGGGTTGTTCATAAGAGCACGGGCTACTGCCACGCGCTGTTGTTCGCCTCCCGAAAGTGCCGATGGTTTGTGGTCGCACCTGTCTGTCATACGCAGGAATTCAAGAAGTTCCATACCTCTTTTTGACGCTTCTTTTTGCGATCTGCCGGCAATAAATGCTGGAATGCATAGGTTTTCGAGTGCCGTAAACTCAGGCAAAAGATGATGAAACTGGAATACGAATCCGATATTTTTATTGCGGAACGATGCCATTCGTTTGTCGTTGAGCTTTGACACATCCTGATTGTCGAATTCTATCGAACCCGAAGTAGGCCTGTCGAGTGTTCCTATAATCTGAAGCAAGGTGGTTTTCCCGGCTCCCGAAGCGCCTACTATCGATACTATTTCTCCTTTATTAATCAAAAGGTCGATGCCTTTCAGCACTTCGAGCGAACCATACGATTTGTGAATGTTTTTCCCGGATATCATACTTCTGTTTCTGGCCGCAAAGGTACGATTTATGTAAAATAAACTGTGAGTGGATGTTGAAGATATACACAATACACCATATCCCGGTTTTAATTAGAAACGCGAAAAATAATGAGACGTTTATCCTGCATTATTTCTTAATCTCTGGTAATCAATGTAGTAAAGTATTTTAAGCGATATATTGTTGAGTTGCGGTTCCATAAGTGTTGCATTCAGATTATTGAAATAACTTCCGGAAACTGCATTTGTTTCGGAAGTGATTTCATTTTTCCACACAAAATTAAGGCTGCTGCCCGGAGCAAATATCCACGAGAAAACCATATCGATATTGAATGAATTAAAACTGAAATCATGTGTTTTGTCATAGTCAGTTGCTGGTGCCAAACGACCGTCATCACGCAAGGTATAAAAACTGTCGTATTTGCCACGGGCATAATAATGGCGGGCTGTCAGGCTCAATGCTACATCATTTTTAAATAGGTATTTACTGCTGAATGCATTTTCATTGATTCTAATTTCCCTGTTGCCAAATATTACCTTATCGGTTTCTTTGCCTGCATAGCCGTAATCGTTGGTATTCTCCTCGAAACTGCTCGACAGATTGAACATGAAATGATCGTTTAATCTAACAACCGGTGATATTTCAACCTGAAAACCTTTAGAGCCATCGCGTGCCGAATAATATCCGCTTAGTTCGCCATCGATAGCAAATTGCTTGCGGTAGTCCGACGAAAATCCTATATATCCCCATATGCTTTTAGGTTTCAGATAGTACATTCCGGGAGTTCGTGGTTCGTAATAATCGTAGGTCTCGGTTAAATGATGGCCGGCTTCTGCCCACATCGAAAAGTAATTGAGTGTGGTTAAAAAGGTATTATACTTAATTTTAGCTGTTTCGGGTTTATGAGTAGTATAATTGTTCTGGTTGGTGAAGCTTAGCGTGTTGCTCATATTGCGGAGTAACCAAAACGGTTTATAGAAATTGTAACTCAAACTGCCTTTGTTGTTATTGTAATTATTATATATGGTAAGACCCATATCATTGGCATCAAATTTATTGTCCATCGCCAAACGACTCAGTAACCACTGGAAATTACCATTTGTTTTTGATGCACTGATCCCGTATTTAAACCCTCTCGAAATATCCTGTTTTAATCCATTTTCTTCGGGCGATAAAAATACCTGACTTAAGCCAGCAGAAAGGATAAGGCGGTATGAATTCGCTTTGTCGTTAAGCGTAAGTCCTGTTGCAGTTACATTTGCATCACGAAAATGGCTGTCGCGCAGCACGTTAGTGTTAGTAATGTAAAAATCGGAATTATTTTTAAGAGCCTGGTCAATAACAATCTGGTTATAATTGGTAAGTGGATCGGTGAGAATTTTGCGCTGGTTACTACCTGTGTCTTCGGCAATGGCATAGGTGTTGGCTGTAATTGCATTCAGAATACCAATGGCAAGTCCGTTTTTATTTCGTCCGGAAATTTTTGTGGTATTCAACAATCGCTGTTGTACTGGGTTTTTAACTAGATACTCATCGTCATCAAGTCCATTTTCAACACTATAGAAAAGGGAGGGCGTTTTCCCGATCCTGCGCGAATAAAACAGGTCACCTTTCATGAACAGATCAACCGCTTCCTTAAAAAAAGGACGTTGCTCTTCATACACAGTTTCGAAAGCCGAAAGGTTTTTAACTTTATTGTCCGATTGCACCTGGCTAAAATCAGGAAGCAACGACATATCAAGGGTGTAACTTTCGTTCATTCCTAATTTTAGATCCATTCCGCCACCAAATGAAGTGGAAATATCCTTTTCGACAGATGGGTTAGGGAAATGTTCGGCCTGAAGCAAAACATAAGGCGTAGCTGACAAGCGAAGTGGTGGCTTTATATTTCTGATTCCTGACAGTAATCCCCAATACGGAAGATCGTTTTTTGTTTCAGGCATTTCGAGTGCCCATTGGTTGATTTCGCGATATCGGCGGATGGAGCGCGTAATCTGCATTCCCCATTCCTGCGACTGACTTCCTGCAAATCGCAGAGCTGAATATGGTATTTTCATTTCGGCAATCCAGCCATCGCTGGTAATCTGCACTTCACCGTCCCACACGGCATCATATGTTTCGTCCGATTCGCGCCATTCAATCTGAACTCCCGAAGCTGAAATCAGGAACGAGTAAGCATCAAGCTGATTGTTGTAAGTATCGAATTCGATGCTGAACATGTCGGCGTTTATATTATCGTCGTCGCGCAGTCCAAGTTGCCGCAAAATACTATCGGGATTGGGATCGTACATTTTTGCCAATACATAAATGGCATAATCATCGTAAGTAATTTTCACTTCTGTACGAAAGGATGGATCGGCTCCATAAACAGGCAGAAACTGCCTGAAATCGGTAATCGGAATGATAGCCTGCCATATTGAATCTTCCGGAAAACCATCAATTTCCGGAGCTGAAACTGTTCGGGCAGTTAAAGCTGATTTCCTGTTGGAACGGGGATCGGGACCATTAAAAGCAAATGAATTTGCGAAGAAAAACAGAGTAATTATTACAGTTATTTGGAAGCGCACAGGAAAATAAATTTGGATGCAAAGATATACGTTGCCTTTTATTCCTGTATTGTTATAAAAATAATTATTTTAGCAGCGCAAACCAGTTTGGGAATATTATCCTGAGGATTTAAGTTGGTTCTTCATAACGTGTTTATAATCATATCTTTAAATGTGATGTGAAAGTAAATTGAAATCCACAGAGTTTCTTATCTGCGATTGTAAACTGATTTTTAATATTTTAAACCATAGCAATGAATCTTCACGAATACCAGGCAAAGCAAATACTGAGTAGTTTCGGAGTACCTGTACCTAAGGGTATTATGGCTGAAACCATCGAGCAGGCTGTTGAAGCAGCTAAAGAAATTCAAAAATTGAGCGGATCGCAGTTTTGTGTGGTCAAAGCCCAGATACATGCCGGAGGCCGAGGTAAAGGCGGTGGTGTGAAACTGGCAAAATCGCTCGATGATGCCCGCGAAAAAGCAACCAACATTCTTGGGATGACCTTGATAACACCTCAAACCGGGGCGCAGGGCAAACTAGTGCGCAAAGTGCTTATACAGGAAGATGTATATTATCCGGGTAATTCCGAAACCAAAGAGTTCTATCTGAGTATGTTACTCAACCGTCAGGAAGGGAAAGTTATGATTATGTATTCGACCGAAGGTGGTATGGATATTGAAGAAGTGGCTGAACATACACCCGAGAAAATTTTTGTTGAAATAATCGACCGTAAAGTGGGTTTGCAACCATTCCAGTGCCGCAATGTCGCCTTTAACTTTGGATTATCAGGCGAAGCACATAAAAATATGGTGAAATTTGTGAAAGGCATTTACGATGCTTATATGGGCGCTGATTGTGCCATGCTTGAAATAAACCCTGTTTTAAAAACCAGTGACGATAAAATTCTGGCTGTCGATTGTAAAATGCGACTCGATGGTAATGCCCTTTACCGCCATCCGGATTATGCAGCCATGCGCGACATTCACGAGGAAGATCCTTCGGAAGTGGAAGCCGGCAAGTACAATTTGAATTACGTAAAACTTAACGGTAACGTAGGTTGTATGGTAAATGGCGCAGGACTTGCTATGGCAACCATGGATATTATAAAGCAAAGCGGAGGCGAGCCGGCTAATTTCCTGGATGTTGGCGGAACAGCTAATGCCGAGCGGGTTGAAAGGGCATTTCGTATTATTTTAAAAGATCCTGCTGTTAAAGCGATTCTGGTAAACATTTTCGGAGGTATAGTGCGCTGCGACCGTGTAGCACAGGGTATTGTTGATGCTTACAAGAATATTGGTAATATTCCAATCCCAATTATTGTCAGGCTACAGGGAACCAATGCCGAAGAAGCAAAAGAACTTATCAATAATTCAGGACTGGCCGTTTTTTCAGCTACATCATTGCAGGAAGCTGCCGACCTGGTAAATAAGGTTCTGCAGGATTAGTTTCTGACGGAAAAACTGAAATTTTTTAAGCTGTATAAAAAAAATGCACCCTGTACGTAACAAGGTGCATTTTTTATTTCAGGAAATTATTAATCTACTTGAAAGCCAATTCAATGGGATGAGTTTTTTCTTCAATATTACTCAGCATGGCATCGTCGAAAATAAAATCGGTGAGTTTATTGTCGAGGTATAACTGGTATGCATACATATCGAAATAGCCATGTCCGCTAAGGTTAAAAAGGATAGTGCGGGGCGAATTTTCCGCTTTTGCTTTCAATGCTTCGCGAATGGTGGCTGCAACCGCATGAGAGGTTTCAGGAGCTGGAAGGATACCTTCGGCTTTTGCAAATTTTAGTCCTGCTTCGAAACATTCCAGCTGGTCAATTGCCTGCGCTTCAACTATTCCTTCGTTAACCAGAGCGCTTACAAGTGGTGCCGCTCCATGGTAGCGTAAACCACCTGCATGAATTCCGGGCGGAATAAAGTCGTGCCCAAGCGTATGCATCGGCAGGAGTGGAGTCATACCCGCCACATCCCCGAAATCGTACCTGAAAATTCCTTTGGTGAGTTTAGGGCACGAAGTGGGCTCCACAGCAATAAACCTGGTTTTCTTTTTTCCGTCGAGGTTGTGCCTTACAAACGGGAAAGAGATTCCTGCAAAGTTGGAACCGCCTCCAAAACAGCCAATTACTACATCGGGATAGTCGCCTGCTTTCGCAAATTGTTTTTCAGCTTCAAGTCCTATAATGGTTTGATGAAGCAAAACGTGGTTTAAAACACTGCCAAGCGAATATTTTGTGTTGGGATCGCTCACAGCCATTTCGATAGCTTCGCTGATAGCAATGCCCAAGCTGCCGGGACTATCAGGTTGTTTTGCAAGTATATTTCGTCCGGCTTGTGTGGTCATACTTGGCGAAGCTTCCACTTTCCCATTCCATAAATTCATCAGCATTTTACGATACGGTTTCTGATCATAACTCACTTTTACCATAAAAACCTGTAAATCAATGCCAAAGTGGTTGCAGGCAAAACTCAACGCACTTCCCCATTGTCCGGCTCCTGTTTCGGTTGCGATTTTTTTAATACCTTCCATTTTATTGTAATATGCCTGTGGGATGGCTGTATTGGTTTTGTGTGATCCGGCAGGACTAACCCCTTCGTATTTGTAATAAATTTTTGCCGGTGTTCCTAGCATCTTCTCCAGGTTAATAGCTCTGTATAAAGGTGATGGTCTGAACATTGAGTATAATTCCCTAACTTCATCGGGTATGCTGATATACCGCTCGCCCGACATTTCCTGTCGGATCAGTTCGTCAGGAAACAGAGCACTCATCGACGCGCCATCAAGAGGTTTAAGGGTTCCGGGATGCAGGGGCGGCAGCATTTTCCCGCCAAGGTCAGCTGCAATATTATACCATTTGTCAGGCATTTCGGATGGTTGAAGCACAATGCTTCTATTGTTGTTTTTCATAACAAGTAAGTGTTTATGTAAGAAATGGATTGGATTGAAAACGAAAAAGGCACATCGTAACGATGTGCCCATGAAAGGAGTAATTTCTATATTTTATTACATACCCGGGATTACGCTACAATGTGCATTAGCCATCGGCGCCACCAATTGTTAGTAGGAGTATGTGTATAATTGATCATTGATTGATTTTGTGATTTTGTCGATGCAAATATAAATATTTATTTAATTCAAAATGAAAATTTTTATATTTTGGAAGTTAGGATTTACAGAATAGTAAACTATTGATATTTTGCATTCAGCTCTGAATTTGATTTCCATTACCTTTGCCCCGCCATTTAAAAACGCTTTATCATATGCAGACAGCCGAACGCAGCTCCGGGCATGATCCTTCCGAACAGGTAATTTATACCCGATGTCTTTATGCCTACAAAGCAGCTTCAGAGATAGTAAAAGGCAATATTATTGAGCTAGGAAGTGGCGAAGGTTATGGTATTCAGCTACTTGCACCGATTGCTCAACAATATCTGGCGGTTGATAAATTTGATACTGACTTTTCGGGTCACGCCAATGTTGAATTTCGGAAACAGTTGTTGCCTTCCTTGGCCGGAATTGCCGATAACAGCTTCGATTTTGCGGTAACTTTTCAGGTTATTGAACATATTCAGGACGATACAACTTTTATAAGCGAAATACACCGGGTTTTGAAACCAGGTGGCAAACTGCTGCTTACCACTCCTAACAGGCTGATGTCGCTTACCCGCAATCCCTGGCACATCCGCGAATACACAGCTGAAGAATTAGCAGCTCATGTTGGTAAAAGCTTTGGGGAAGTTGAAGTAAAAGGAGTTTTTGGAAGTCAGGTAGTTATGGAATACCACGACCGGAATAAAGCTTCCGTGCAGCGGATTACCCGTTTCGATATACTTAAACTCCAATACAGGCTTCCACGGCAGTTGCTGCAGATTCCTTATGATATTATGAACCGTTTCAACCGTCGCAGATTACTCAGTGGCAATACCGAAATCGTAAACAAGGTTTCCCTTTCCGATTTTTTCCTTAAAAATACTACCGAAAACTGTTTTGATCTGTTTGTAATAGCTACGAAATAGTATTTCCGGATTCTGATTCCATTAGATCTTCTATCTTTATATCCTAAGTTTATGAATTAAACTTATGGCGATTTATTAATATGTAAAACAGGCGATTGCGTAATTATTTGACAATTTTTATCCGTTTTTTGGATTGTATAATCTTTGATTTTACAGTTTTATTTCTTAATCGGCACTTTATAAAATTATTTATAAACATTTATTTTTCATTCATTTTGCACTTTTTTGTTGGTATAATATAAAACATCAATATATTTGATGCACCTCAAATCAAGTATATTAACTAAATTTCACACTGCTTATGAAAAGAATTTTTACACTTATTGCATTCACATTGGCTGCAATACCGGTATTCGCCAGTGAGGCCGACCTGGAAATCCCAAATCTTTCTCCTGACCAGTACAACCTGCTCATGTTCGGTTTTTTAATTTGTATCCTTGGATTACTCTTTGGGTATTACCAGTTCAGTAAAGTTAAAAAGCTAAAAGCACACAAGAGTATGCTTGATGTTGCTAACATCATTTTCGAAACCTGTAAAACTTACCTTATTCAGCAAGGGAAATTTATTTTAATCCTTTTTGCATTTATTGCAGTGTGTATTGCCTTCTATTTCGGATACTTACAGGAAATGAGCTTTGGCGGTGTTCTGTTAATCCTCTCCTGGACTATTATCGGAATTTTGGGTTCATACGGTGTTGCCTGGTTTGGCATACGCATGAATACTCTTGCTAACAGCCGTATGGCTTTTGCTTCGCTGGAGCGCAAGCCTATCAAGTTATTGAATATTCCTCTCGATGCAGGTATGAGTATCGGTGTTTTGCTTGTTAGTGTCGAACTTATTATGATGCTTATTATCCTGCTTTTTATTCCGCGCGAATATGCAGGTGCAAGTTTTATCGGTTTTGCCATTGGCGAATCGCTTGCAGCTTCAGCGCTTCGTATTGCCGGTGGTATTTTTACCAAGATTGCCGATATTGGAAGCGATTTGATGAAAGTGGTATTTAAAATAAAGGAAGACGATCCGCGCAATCCGGGTGTAATTGCCGATTGTACCGGCGATAATGCAGGCGATAGCGTAGGTCCTACTGCTGATGGATTCGAAACATACGGAGTTACAGGCGTTGCCCTCATTAGTTTTATTGTACTTGCTGTAATGCAGGTAGCCGATCAAACACTTTTACTCACCTGGATATTTTTGATGCGTATTCTGATGGTAATAACCTCAATAGGAGCTTTTTATATCAATTCGCTTTATACTTCCGCAAAATACCGCGATGCGGTAGAAATGGATTTTGAAAAACCACTCACCAGCTTAGTTTGGATAACTTCTATCCTTTCAATTATTGTTACGTTCGCCGTTAGTTATTTTATGCTTGGTACATTGCCAAATAATCTGTGGCTGACCCTTTCGGTAATTATAAGTTGCGGAACGCTGGGTGCAGCTCTTATTCCGGAATTTACAAAAATATTTACCAGCCCAAAATCTCTCCACGTAAATGAAATTGTAACTGCTTCACGCGAAGGCGGAGCATCACTTAATATTCTTTCGGGACTTGTAGCCGGCAATTTCAGCGCTTTCTGGCAAGGTATGGTTTTCCTTGTGCTAATGTTCATCGCTTATGTGGCTTCTACTTATAGTCTTGATACGTTGATGATTTATCCTTCCATTTTTGCTTTCGGACTTGTTGCTTTTGGATTCCTGGGCATGGGACCCGTAACAATTGCTGTTGACAGCTATGGACCTGTTACCGATAATGCACAGAGTATTTATGAACTTTCGCTAATCGAAGAAAATCAGAATGCAGGAAAAGAAATAGAAAGAGACTTTGGATTCAAACCCGATTTCGAAAACGCCAAACATTACCTGGAAGCCAACGATGGAGCCGGTAATACATTTAAAGCTACCGCAAAACCTGT
>Ga0136636_10003030_pt1 | contig 10048 bp, 7 predicted proteins | sample AntDrymUQ8522106_2_FD_104653 | JGI IMG/M metagenome (GOLD analysis project Ga0136636, IMG submission 104653) | Polar desert sand microbial communities from Dry Valleys, Antarctica - metaG UQ852 (21.06) | ecosystem: Environmental > Terrestrial > Soil > Desert | place: Antarctica: Dry Valley... | reverse complement strand
TCTTCAATTGTCAGGTTTATTTGGTTTTGGCTATTCAATTTTAGAAAACGGTCATTAGTCATTCGAAAATAGTTGTCGGGAACTCAGAGACGACTATCTTAACATTCCAATGCTTATTTCCTTATTTATCTTATGTAACTTTTCTTTTGAAAGCGAAGTCCATTCCGTCCGAAAAAAAGAAAATCCTCTGAATATCAATAGAGCGCGGACGGTTTTATTTCCGTTTCAATTTACCCGGGGCTTCACCCCGGGCTATCACTATTTCGCCCATATTGGGCTGAACCCCAACTGCTTTCCATTGCCTCCAAAGTTATTAGTTTATTAGCAATATTACCAGACTGATTGACTATTGACTATTGTCTCTTCAATATCTCTTCTTAATTTCAGCTCCGCGGAAATAATGCATCAGGATTTCATCGTATTTATATCCTTTTTCACTCATCATGGCGGCACCAATCTGGCAAAGTCCAACACCATGTCCCCAACCGGCACCGGTCAGCACAAATTCGCCCGGTATTCCATCGGTAACATTCAGTTTATCAACCACAAAGGCAGAACTGTATAAATGCGATTCGGATAGCGTTTTACGGATTTCAAGTTCCTTCCCTATCGTAAGCGTGAGTTTGCTGCCAACAATTTTCAACTTTTTCAGTCGACCAGAAGGACCACGTTCTACTGGCACCAAATCGATGATTGCACCAAAGTCGCGTCCGGTTTTACGGGAGATGAGTTCCGCCAGATCGGCCTGTTGATAACATGATTTCCAACGGTAAAAATCTTTGGTTTCCTGATCGTAATCGTTCAGAACCTGCGAAAGGATCTCTTTTTCTTGTGTATTGCAGAAAGCCGGCGGCGCATTGCGTATCCATTTTTCGGCAGCCGTTTCATTGGTCAAATCGGCATCAAATCCTTGGGAAGGTTCAGAATAATCAATGATTGATTGCAAATAGGAATGAGGTTCGGGCTCCCACACATTTTCGAAGGTTTCGGTGATGCCGCCGCAGCTTTTGGAGAAACGTGCATCACAGATTTCATCATCAACCATCAGAAACATCCCTCGAGTTGCGACGATGGCCTGTTCGACCAATGCCGATGTTTGGCGGGTAATTCCCTGATAACGCTGACAATGGTCATCGGCACACACATCAAAATTGGCATGATCCTCCCGGTCGTACCAGCGGACGTATTCATCTTCAGTTTCAGAAATGCTCTGGTAAACCCTTCCGGTTTGTTGGATTTCATAGCCTTTGTTGATCTGTGCCATTATCCACGAACGTGAGATGATCGCATGGGCTTTCAGTAGCTCCAGGTTGCTTGCAGCACTCATTTCCGAAGAAATAACACTCGCCAGATAATCTTCCAGCGGAATAATATTGATGGCTGTCAATTTGTCGTTTTCAACAATGAACTCCAGCGAACCTTTAAACTGCTGGTCTTCTTTTCGTTCCCAATGAAAATTACGACCAATGACCACATCGTTTAATTCAAAAGAAGCCTCATGGTAGCGGACTGGTTCAAAAAGGAGGCTTTCTTCATGTTCCCTCTCGCCATTCAGTAAAATTCTACCATCGAGGCAGTTGACCCTATGCATGCGTTCATAAGGAATTCCGTTAGGGGCTAATAAATAGTGTTCATTCAGTCTGAAGATAATCTCCGGCTGATACATGATGCCAATGCGTAAATGTGGTTCGTTCATATCTATGTAGTTTCAGATTTCAAATTCCAGGTTTCAATTCTGTAATTTAATAGTCATTAATTGTCATTGGTGCCCTATATTTCCCCTTTCCTTTTTCCTGATGACTATTGACTATTGACTATTGACTATTGACTCTTTCCTGATTTATAGGCAAAGTTCGAGCACCGGATAACCCGGCTCACTGAACCCAAATTTACGGTACAGTTTCTCTCCATCCGTTGAGGTGTGCAGACTAATTTTACTGACTCCTCTCCTACCAGCTTCAGCAATCAATCGATCAAGAATCAATGCTGAAATTCCTTTCCGGCGAGCAAAAGGTACTGTGTACATGTTCAGAATATCGCCTTCAAGATACGAAGATTGATTGAAATCGCCCGGTATTTTTTTTAATACCATGGCGCCAAAACTAAGTGGTGCGCTTTCTTGCTCTGCCAGAAATGCAAATAGTCGATCTTCGGTCAGGGCCTGACTAAAATATTGGGTTAGCTCTTCGCGCAACTGAATCCGAAATTCTTCGCTCCGTTCGCCCTGCATCTCAGTGAGGTAAGCCATCCGGTAATTCGTTAAAAGCTCTATTTCGCCGAGTCCGATTTCGCGGATCTGAATTTTGGTTAAATCAATCTGCATATTTTCATCGTTTTAAAATAGCTTATTCCACCGGCATAACCGATTCTGATAGCTGTCCGCTGATGCGGTACAATTCGATTTCGGCGGTTTTGGACAGGTAGAGTGATTGTAATAAACGACTTTCGGCATCTATCAATTTCTTTTGTGTTTCACGCAGTTCTATATCATTCATTGCACCCAATCTGTATTTCTCCTGCGAGATGCTCCAGTTTAAACGGGCAAATTGTATGTTTTCCATTTCGAACCGCACCAGTTTCTGGTTAGTCTGAAAGTCGGTAAATACCTGTTGAAGGCTCGACTCAACGTTTAGTTTGATCAGTTCGGCATCCTGAATAGCTGATTCTTCCCTGATTTGAGCCACCTTTATTTTCTGGTTATTAGTAAAACCGTTGAAAAGATTGTAATTCAACGAAGCGCCAAATGTAAATCCTAAATTTTGATTGCTGGTAAAGGTGCCCACATCCGATAACGATTTGTTAAAGGAATAGGCTGTGTTTACGCTTAAACGAGGCATCCTGACAGTCTTGATTTCTTTGATCGACAGACTTGCCAAATTTATAGCACTGCGCGCTGCCTGTAACTCCGGACTTTGTTCCTGAACTTTTGTCCAGAGTTCATCATACCCGATCGCATCATTCACCTGAATAGCTGATCCGACGAGTACCTGGGTTTTTAAATCACGGCACAAAAGTGTATTCAGATCAGTAACTGTATTGGCATTCAAAGCCAGCTGCTTCATATAATTGGCACTATCAGCATTCATATCTACAGTTGCCTGAAGGTATGTTAGTTGTGAACCGCCACCTAAATCAAGACGGGCTTTGGCAAATGTTTTACGTTTTTCAGAAATCAAAAGTGTTTCGTGGTATAAATCGAGTAATTTTTGCTGAGCTACAATCCGGTAATAGATGCTGCTGACTTCCGCAACGGTATTTTCCACCACTCCGCGCAATTGGGTACTGCTCAATTGTTCCAGTTCATTCAGTTTATCGCGTTGGATAAACATATTTAATCCATCGAATATGGTCCACGAAAGCTGGATTCCGGCATTTTGATTGTTCGTTTTTGCATCATTGACGTCGCGCACCCGACCATCAAAATATTCAGCATGAGAATTGTTGATAGCTATGGAGCGGGCGGCAGTAAGATCAACCTTGGGGAGCATACCGGCATTCCCGGCAGAATTGGTGATTTCAGAAATTTTCACCACGTTTTCGGCCAGCGAAATGGAATAATTATTCTGAAGGGCAAGAACTATGGCATCGCTTAGTTTTAAAGTATCCTGAGCAAAGGACAATATTCCCTGAACAATGATGAATGCGGTTATCGTGATTCGAAGTTTCATGTTTTTAAATCAAAAATTATAATTTCCTACTCATTTGCATGGTCACATATTACTCTGATTCATCCGGATTGCCTGGAAATTTATCTGACTCCTCATAAACTTTATGCGACGAAAAATAAGTGTATAAAGCCGGAATAACATACAACGTCAAAACCAGTGCAAACATCAATCCTCCAATGATCACAATCCCCATTGAAACGCGGCTTTTGGCTCCGGCGCCCAAGGCAAGTGCAATCGGCAATGCGCCCAGAACGGTTGCCAGACTCGTCATCAGGATTGGCCGAAAACGTTGGGTGGAAGCTTCCAAAGCAGCCTGCATCAGGTTTGAACCAGCATCCCTTTTCTGATTGGCAAATTCAACGATTAAGATTCCGTTTTTGGTTACAATACCAATGAGCATAATCATCCCTATCTGGCTGAAAATATTAATAGTTTGTCCGAATAAAATCATGGAGATCAATGCTCCTGCAATGGCAAGAGGAACGGTAAACATGATAACCATCGGATCGCGGAAACTTTCGAACTGAGCTGCAAGGATCAGGTAAATCAAAATCAAAGCGAGTGCAAAGGCAAAGAGAAGTGTGTTCGAACTCTCAGCAAAGTCGCGCGACGGACCAGAAAGGCTGGTCGAATAGGTGTCGTCCAAAACATCAGCGGCAATAAGGTTCATGGCCTCGATGCTTTGTCCGAGGGTGTATCCGTTGGCCGGGTTGGCCGAAACGGTTGCCGAAACATACCTGTTGAAGCGATATAACTGAGGAAGACTTGAATTGTATTTGACCTGAATCAGGTTATCAAGCTGAACCAGTTCCGACCGTTTGTTACGAACATAAACCGTACTCAAGTCCATCGGATTATCGCGAAAAGTCCGGTCTGCCTGTCCGATTACCTGATACTGTTTGCCATTGTAAATAAAATATCCCATTCGCTGACCGCTAAAGAACAACTGAAGTGTTTCGGCAATGTCGCGAATGGTGACTCCCAAAGTACGGGCACGGTCACGGTCAATAAGGATAGTCATTTCAGGCTTATTAAATTTCAGGTTTAAGTCAACCACCTGAAATGCAGGATCGGCCTGCGCTTTTTCCATAAATTCGGGCAGTACTTTTTTCAGTTTCTCCAATGTTGGTGCCTGAATCACATATTGAACAGGCAATCCTCCGCCGCGTCCAACCTGAATGGTTTGTTCCTGACTGACAAAGGCGCGGGCAAAAGTCATTTTGCGCAGGATTCCGGTGAGCATATCCGCGATTTCATTCTGAGTGCGTTCCCGTTCATCAGGTTGAGTCAATGATATCCGTACAAATCCTGAGTTTACTGATGATCCTCCAAATCCAGGGGCAGTCAGGCCAATGAATGAAAGGTTTTCAGGAATTGTATCAACAATAGCGATGACCGATTTCATGTATTCATCCATTTTTTCATACGAGACTCCTTCTGGGCCGGTCACATTCACCATGATGCGGCTTTTATCCTGCATCGGCGCAAGTTCAGCCGGAATCCTGGGCCAAAGGATAACTATCAGCGCAATTGAAATAAACATGATCACAAACGCGATCCATCGGTATTTTAGGAATTTATCCAACGAACGGCTATAACCTGAAATTAATGCCACAAAAAACTTTTCGGTACGTTCATAAAAATTGCTGTGATGGTCGCTGTGACGCAGCCAATGAGCGCTCATCATAGGGGTCAGTGTCAGCGATACAAATGCCGAAATGGCTACCGCACCAGCCATCACAATGGCAAATTCACGAAACAATTTACCTGTAAAGCCTTCGAGAAAAATAATCGGTAGAAAAACAGCAATCAGAGTAACTGTGGTGGAAAGAATGGCGAAGAAAATTTCTTTTGAACCAATCAACCCGGCTTCCATCGGGTTCATGCCTTTTTCGATTTTGCTGTAAATATTTTCGAGCACCACAATGGCATCGTCAACAACCAACCCAGTCGCCAAAACAATGCTCAGGAGTGTTAAAATATTAATGGTATAACCAGCCAGATACATCAGAAAAAAGGTTCCGATCAGCGAAATTGGGATGGCGAAAACCGGAATAATGGTCGTTCTCCATTCGCGCAGGAAAAGAAAAATTACCAACACCACGAGTAAAAATGAAATCAGGATAGTTTCCTGAACTTCGGTAATTGCATTTCGGATGGTAATGGTGGTATCTGTGGACATTCCAAGTGTGATGTCTTCAGGAAGATCTTTTTTTATCTGTTCGAGACGGATTTTCAGGTCATCAACAATTGCGATGTGGTTGGCTCCCGGTTGCGGCAAAAAAGCCAGTGCAACCATTTGGTTACCGCCAACTCCGCGCAAAATCGTTTTTTCGTTTTCGGCGGTGAGTTTTGCGATGCCAATATCCTTGAATTTAACCAGGGTGCCCATCGATTCTTTAATAATCATGTTATTAAAGTCTTCAACAGTGGTCATTCTCCCCAGTGTCCTCACCGAAAGCTCTGAACCGTAACCTTCAATTCTTCCGGATGGAAGTTCTACATTCTCGCGATTCAGAGCATCGCGCACATCGAGCGGAGTGAGTTTATAACCCGCCAGTTTCAGCGGATCGATATATAATTTAATGGCGTAACTTTTTTCGCCAAATATGCGGATTTCACTAACTCCGGGGATGGTTTGCAAACGCTCTTTCAAGAAATTGTTCGCCAACTCCGACAATTGCATCAGGTTGCGCTTATCGCTTTGAACCGTCAATATATAGATCGGGCTGGAGTCGGCATCTGATTTCACAACAATAGGCGGATCAACATCAGGAGGCAGTTTGTTGCGGGCACGCGATACACGGTCACGAACGTCGTTGGCAGCGGTTTCCATCTCAATTCCGATCTCAAATTCAACTGTAATGGAACTTCCACCATCGCGCGAAGACGAAGTCAGCGTGCGGATGCCTGCAATTCCGTTGATACTTTCCTCAAGAGGCTCGGTAATTTGACTTTCAATAATGTCGGCATTTGCACCCGGATAATTGGTGCTGACCGTTACAGTTGGCGGATCGACACTCGGATATTCGCGTACACCCAAATAAATATATCCAATAATCCCGAACAGCACGATCAGGATGGAGCTAACCATCGCCAGTACCGGTCGTTTGATAAATATTCCAGAAATGTTCATTATTCGTAGGATTTAATTGGCTTTATTCTTTTTCACCAATACCGAAGCCCCATCAGAAAGTTGCAGCAGTCCGGTTGTAATCAGACTATCACCGTCGACCACGCCTTTAGTGATCTGGATTTCGCTATCGGTACGTATTCCAGTAGTTACAGGCGTCAGCCGGGCTTTTCCGTTCTTGCAAAGGAAAACCGAATTCCCGGCAAGCACTGTGAGAACCGCTTCTGACGGAACCTTTATAGCTTCCGGAAATCGTTCAAGGATCATATTTACCCTGGCAAATGATCCGGGATTAAGAAGATTGGAAGGATTTGAACAAAGCGCCCTGACTTTCAAGGTACGTGTCTCTGCTGTAATTGAGGATTCAAGGGCATAAACCCGCGCCATAAATGTCGAATCGGAGCCATCAGTACCAAAACTTATCTCAAGTCCGGGTTTTATGAAACTGATGTATTTCTCCGGAACATCGAATTCAATTTTTACCGGATCGAGCTGCTGAATGGTTGCAATCAGCGTGTTGCTCGCAATATAATTACCGACACTCACAGTCCGAAGTCCAATTTTTCCGGTGAAAGGTGCAAATATTTCAGTTTTTGCAATTTGCGCCAGAAGCAATTGTTTGTCGGCCTCATTCACAAGCTGCAAACTTTTTGAAGCATCATATTCATCCTGACTGATGGCTTTAATCTCCAGCAACTTGCTTTTCTGGTATTCATCGCTGTTCAGAAGTATTCCCTGTGCCTCATTACGTTTCAATTGAGCTTGCAAGTCGCTGTCGTTCATTTTGATCAGCAATTTATTCTTCTGAACGGTTGCACCTTCTTGAAAGAGTATCTGAATAATCCGGCCTGAAATTTCAGGACGAATCTCTGCCCTTTCATTGGCCAGTATTGTTCCGGTGCCCGATACGGTATTCAACATCAACTCGGGCTGAGCCACTTTAATTTCCACAGTTACCGGACCACTTTTTCGAACAGCATCTTTATTCTGTGACAGATTTTTTTTGCAGCCTGAAAACCCAAACAGCAAAAGGATGCAAAATCCGGCCATCGGAAGGATGTTTCTACACATTGTACCTGATTGATTTATTGAGCAAGGATTGAATTTTCGATTTTGCCCGAGATTTAGCAAAAAATGGGTGACTATTGTATATCTCATGGTTAAATTGGGTTGGTTCATGAAAAATTATTAAGAATAAATTCAATTCAAATTACGGGTTTTTTCTTCTGGTTTCTTCGGAATCAAATGAATTTTTAGTCCGATCTTTCACAAACAAAAAACCTGGTTTTTGACTAAGTGTAATCTTATTTGTTTAAATGTTCTGCAAAATTTACAATTATTAAATGTTCATAGCTGCATTTTAAGTAAAATGATCCGATCTTTGCAGCAATAAACTTAATCATGCTTTTTGTTGTTACTTGGTTGTTTAAATTTTAAAATAGAATATGATTTCTTTTCTTTTATCAGTACGTCAGCCTATTCGCTTTCTTATAGTCGTTATCTATGTTTTATCCATTGTAGCTTTGTCATTGCTACCCCCTCAGGATCTACCAAAAATTCCATTGTTCAAAGGAGCTGATAAAGTAATACATATCATGATGTATTTTATTTTTTCGATCCTTTTTTGTTGGGCTATTCGAACAGAAACCAATTTTTACCGGTTAATTTTGGTAATTTCAGTCACCCTTGTATGGGGCATATTTATGGAATATCTGCAACTTAAGATGCATATGGGTCGCTCCTTTGATCCAAATGATATTCTGGCAAATAGTTTTGGGGTAGTTTCAGGAGTATTTATTTATCTAATGGCTTTGTTTAAAATGCATAGTCCAAATCATAAGAATCGATAAACAAGAAAACCCTCGAAAGCTAATGCTTTCGAGGGTTTTCTTGTTTATCGATCATTTCAATCTATTGCAAAACCACTTTATAGGTTTTTGAACTATTTTGATCAGTTTTAATAAAATAAATGCCTGGAGGGTTCCCATTCAGGTTTAAAGTCTGAGTTTGACCAACAGCCTGAACTTTAGAAATTTTACTTCCTGCACTATTAAATACTGTAATCCACGTATTCGATTCTGGTAGATTATTAAATTTTAGGTGTACTTCACCATTTGTTGGATTTGGATAAATTTGAACATCCTCTACACCATTTTCCTGACCAATACCAGTTGGACTCTTCACCTCAACGTTAAACTCAGAAGTAGTTTCCTTTCCATTAGAACTTGCAGTAATCACAATTGTGGATAAACCGGTATTTTCGGATGAGAAACTTAAAGTCAATTTATTTCCTGAAACATCCGTTTGAACCACACTATTATTTGAATTTGAAGTGACACTAAAATTCAATACATCATCCTGATCCTTGTCCGCAAAAATGGTATTTAAATCTAGTAATATATCACTTAGAGGTTTTTCAACAGAAATGTCGTTAATTGCAGCCATAACAAATGGAGCATGATCTACAAAAATACCAGGATTTCCAGATTGACTGATAATTGTATCTGAAAATGCAGCTTTTAATGCAGTATTGTTTACTGTTACTATAACTTGATCGGCTACCGAATTGACCGTGCCATCGTTGACAATCAATGAAAATGTGTAGTTCGTATTGACCGAAACCGGTGGAGCCGTGAATGTCGGTTTGGACAAACTTGAATAATATAACTTTATTCCAGCAGGGGCTGTCCATCGATATTTTAATACGTCCAAATCAGGATCAGACGAAGCAGTCCCATTTAATGTTACCAAAGTCCCTTCATTTACAGATTGATTCGGTCCAGCATTTGAGACAGGTGATTTGTTCGTTGGTTTTACAGTAATTACTACCTGATTAGCTGCTGAACTCAATACACCATCGCTAACCACCAGACTAAAGGTGTAATTGGTGTTAACTGTCACATTCGGAGATGTAAAAGTTGGCTTGACTGTTGTTCTTGAACTCAGTGTGATCCCTACTGGGGCAGTCCATAAATAGCTTAGTGCTGTTCCATCAGGATCTTTAGACCAAGAGCCATCGAGAGTATAAACAGTGTTCTTTAATACTGACTGATCGACATTTGCATTGGCTACAGGAGCTTGGTTGTTGTTAATATGGTTAACTGTTACAATCACCTGATTGGCCAACGAGTTAACCGTCCCATCATTGACTATCAAGGTAAATGTATAATTTGTATTGACTGAAACCTGAGGAGCAGTGAAAGTTGGTTTGGCTGTAGTGGTAGAACTGAGTGTTATGCCGGCAGGA
>Ga0136636_10003029_pt1 | contig 10049 bp, 9 predicted proteins | sample AntDrymUQ8522106_2_FD_104653 | JGI IMG/M metagenome (GOLD analysis project Ga0136636, IMG submission 104653) | Polar desert sand microbial communities from Dry Valleys, Antarctica - metaG UQ852 (21.06) | ecosystem: Environmental > Terrestrial > Soil > Desert | place: Antarctica: Dry Valley... | reverse complement strand
GAATCAGCAACGGCTTTCTTCATTTCAGCCATCGCTGTCTCCAGCGAATCATTGCGTTGAATCTGACTTATTGAATCATCTTTTCTTTTGTTGTCAGCCATTTCTTCTTTCGATGGAGTCATCCAGAGGCTATAGCCTATCAATAATCCAACAATGATTACCAGACCAATAATATTATTCTTACTCATTTAATAAATTGTGTGTATTTGATTATTTTCATTCGGATTTAATTCCATAAAAAGATACTGACAATCAATAATTTATCAGTAAAAGCTCGTTTTCGGGATCGCAAAGATACAAAATGTTGGATAAGTACTGATGCTCAAACAAAAGAGGTTGAGCTGCCTCATCCTCTAAGGGTTTCGAAACATGGCAAACATCCTGATGCTTCTGCTATTTCGTCTGAACTTTTTTGTATTGTATAGCTGCCTTCACAAAAGCTACAAAAAGCGGGTGCGGAGCTGCAACTGTGCTCTTATATTCAGGATGAAACTGAACTCCTATAAACCAGGGGTGATCTTTCATCTCAATAATTTCAACCAGGTCATTTTGTTTGTTGATACCTACAGGAATCATACCGGCTTTTTCATATTCAGCCTTGTATTTATTGTTAAACTCAAAGCGGTGCCTGTGACGCTCAACAATTTCGGCTGTTTTATAAACATCCCAGATTTTGGTATCCGGTTTTAATGTGCAGGGATAAGAGCCAAGCCGCATGGTTCCTCCTTTTTTATCAACTTTCTTCTGTTCCTCCATGATATCAATCACAGGAAATGGCGTTGCGGGATTCATTTCGGTTGAATGCGCATCCTTGTACCCAAGTACATTGCGGCCGAATTCAATAACGGCACATTGCATACCCAGGCAGATTCCAAGGAATGGAATTTTATTTTCGCGTGCAAACCTGATGGCGATAATTTTCCCTTCAATACCGCGTTCACCGAAACCGGGAGCTACAAGAATTCCGTCGAGGTCTTTCAGCAAGTGCTTGGCAGTACTGTCGTTGATAGATTCGGAGTGGATCATTCGGAGATTCACTTTATATTGGTTTTCAGCACCGGCGTGTATAAAGGATTCCGTAATTGATTTGTAGGCGTCCCTAAGCTCAACATATTTTCCTACAAGTCCTATTTGCACTTCTCCAACTGGATTTTTTAATTTGTGAACAAATGCCTCCCAGCGTGCAAGGTCGGGTTGTTTGCGGATAGGTACCTGCATTTTTTCAAGTACAACCTGGTCGAGGCGTTCGTCGCGCATCAGCAACGGAACATCGTAAATGGTTTCCACATCTACTGATTCGATAACTGCAGAAGGATTCACATTACAGAACAATGCAATTTTATTCCGGATAGCCTGGTTAAGGTGTTTCTCAGTGCGGCAGACAATTACATCCGGTTGCACTCCTGATTCGAGCAGCATTTTAACCGAATGCTGTGTAGGCTTTGTTTTGAGTTCGCCAGAAGAAGCCAGGTAAGGAACCAGGGTAAGATGGATTACCACGCAGCGTTTTCCAAGCTCCCATTTCATCTGCCTTACAGCTTCTATATAGGGGAGGGATTCAATATCACCGACAGTTCCGCCTATTTCGGTAATCACAAAATCGTAATTGCCGCTGGAACCCAGCAACTGTATGCGGTGTTTTATTTCATCAGTAATGTGTGGAATTACCTGGACTGTTTCACCAAGATAATCGCCGCGTCTTTCCTTATCGATTACGGTCTGGTAAATTCGGCCGGTGGTAACATTGTTGGCCTGCGAGGTCCGCACATTGGTAAACCTTTCATAATGACCAAGATCAAGGTCTGTTTCGGCGCCGTCGTCGGTTACAAAGCATTCGCCGTGTTCGTAAGGATTCAGTGTTCCCGGATCAATATTGATATATGGATCAAGTTTCTGGATAGCAACCCTGAATCCACGGGCCTGAAGGAGTTTTGCCAGTGAGGAACTGATAATTCCCTTACCTAATGATGAGGCGACTCCCCCGGTTGTAAAAATGTACTTTGTTTCGGCCATGATGATTTAAATAAACAATTTGTGCCGGCTGCATGAATAAAAATAATTTTAAACCGGACAACATAGTTTCCGATTGGTCTATTACAAGAATGATATGAGCCGGATTTTAAAAATCCGTGCAAAATTACAAATCCCTTGCTTTAATTCCTTGAAAATAAATTAAAAAAAAAGCCTGACCACAGCCAGGCTTAAATACTATAATTTTTGCGCATTATCCGGCAACTTTATACGAGCTTATTTCGAAGCATTCAGCTATTACCGCTTTAATATCATCGCGCGAACAAGGCTTTGCCAAAAAAGCATTCATGCCGGCTTCGGCACATTCGGTTCTCATCTGGTCGTCAGCGTAAGCGGTAAGTGCAATGATCGGAATTGCTTTATTGAATACTCGAATATACCTGGTTGCCTCAATTCCGTCGAGTACAGGCATATCAATATCCATCAAAATCACATCAAAATCATGCGACCTGCTTGCTTCGGTGGCCAATAAGCCATTATCAACAATAACAGCTTCCCATCCCAGCTTACTCATGTATTTGTTCATGAGGTGCTGGTTCATCTTATTGTCCTCGGCTATCAGTATTTTCATTACAGTTTAAAACGGATTAAAGATTCTTCCATCTATCTCTTTATCCGTAATTTCGCAAAAGGTAATATCATTTAAGGAAAATAATTTTACGTTTCGGTTTTAATAACTGACTAATTAATTATTGTACTGATACTTACGGGTTGAAATAATTTCTAAACAAGACTCTTTAATTTCGATGATTTTGGAAAGCACCTTCCTAAAAATAAAATCCCGAATAGATTTCCAATATTACATATACTGACGGTTACCCAGCATTTCTCCCTGACACATGAATACTATTTCCTGTAAAAGCTGAAATAATTACTGACCAAGATAGGATTTGAGCAGTTTACTCCTTGAGTTGTGTTTAAGTCTTCGTATTGCCTTTTCTTTGATCTGCCGCACACGTTCGCGGGTAAGGTCAAATTTCAGTGCAATTTCTTCGAGAGTGAGACCATGAGGAACCCCTATACCATAATAAAGATTAATAACATCTCTTTCTTTTTCAGTAAGTGTCGATAAGGAACGCTGAATTTCAAGTGTAAGCGATTCGCGCATAAGACCTGCATCCGTAAACGGGGTATCCTCATCAACAAAAACATCAATAAAACGGGTGTCTTCATCATCCACCAGAGGAGCATCCATCGACACATAACGGGTGGTTATCTTCATGGCGGCAGCAATTTTATAGTCTGGTATTTCTAATGCTTCGGCAAGTTCCTCTGCCGAAGGCGGACGCTCGAATTTTTGTTCCAGACGTGATGTTTCTTTCTTGATTTTATTAAGCGAACCAACCTGGTTTAACGGCAAACGAACTATACGTGATTGCTCGGCCAGCGCCTGTAGTATGGATTGACGTATCCACCACACCGCATAAGAAATAAATTTGAATCCACGGGTTTCGTCGAAACGGCCGGCAGCTTTAATAAGGCCGACATTGCCTTCGTTGATAAGGTCGGGTAAACTAAGACCTTGGTTTTGGTATTGTTTGGCTACCGAAACAACAAACCGCAGGTTAGCCAGGCATAATTTATCCAGGGCTTTTTGATCGCCGCCTCTTATTCTCCGGGCCAATTCAACCTCTTCGTCCGCGGTGATCAGCGCTTCCTTTCCAATATCCTGAAGATACTTATCCAGTGAAGCCGTTTCGCGGTTGGTTATTGACTTGGTTATTTTTAGTTGTCTCATGACTTTTTAGCTTTTACATGCAACTAAACTGCACAGATTGGCTGTGCTGCTTAGAACAATAAATATTTCTTGTTCGAAAACCGGAATATTAATCTTTCATGCACTATTATTAAACAAAGAAAACCTGGGTTTGTTTTGAAATACTTTTTCCCCGGAATGTATTTCTTTTGAGTAATAGAGACTAATTAATTCCGAACCCGTAATATGCCCTGACCCTGTTTGGATAAACGCCTTCGAGCAGTATTCCTCCGTTTTTATTCGATAGGATTTTGTTCAGATCATCCAGGTTGCGGATTGGTTTTTTATCAATTTCGGTGATGACATACCCTTCGCGCACTCCGGCATTCCGCAGAAGCCCATCGCCTAATTCTGTAACCTGAACACCATGGTCGATTCCAAGTTTTCGCAGCACATCTGCAGTTGCCACCTGCATTTTTGCGCCCAGCAATGGAGCTGCATCTTTTGCTTCACTTTTAACAAGAGTAGTGCTTCCTGAACGATTTAACAAGGTAACATTGAACGTTTTATCGCTTCCATCGCGGCTTACCACTACAGGAATTTTCTCACCCGGATGATAGCGGCTTACCTGTTCAAGCAATTCAGAAGTGCTGTTAACCGTAATTTTATTAACCGAAGTTATTACATCGCCTTTCCTGATGCCTGCTTCTTTTGCAGCACTGCCATCGTTTACCTCGGCAATGTATACGCCCCTGAGTTCCTTCATGCCTTGTTCGTCGGCTAATTTGCTGTCAATATCACGAATACTAACACCCAGGAAAGCACGCTGAACCTCCTTGTAATCTATCAGGTCGCCAACCACTTTTTTAACAATATTAACCGGTATGGCAAATGAATATCCTGCATAAAAACCATTGCCACTGGCTATAGCAGCATTTATTCCGACGAGTTCACCGCGTGTATTAACCAGTGCTCCACCGCTGTTGCCGCGATTAACAGCGGCATCAGTCTGGATAAATGATTCAATAGAAGTGTCATCGGGTGTTCCCAAAATATTAATATTGCGGGCTTTTGCACTGACTATACCGGCAGTTACTGTACTTGTAAGGTTAAAGGGATTACCTACGGCCAGTACCCATTCGCCTATCTGCAGATCATCGGAATTACCATAGTTAAGGAAGGGAAGGTTGCTTTCTTTGATTTTTACAACGGCCAGGTCGGTTGAGGCATCAGTGCCAACTACGGTTCCTTCGTAAGAGCGTTTGTCGTTGAGCACGATTTCAATTTTGCTGGCATCCTGCACCACATGATTATTGGTTACAATATAGCCATCGGACGAAATTATTACACCCGATCCGGCTCCCTGCAGTGGTCCCTGCTGGCTATACTGATTATCGCCAAAAAAATCATGAAAGAAATTATCATACATGCCGTTCTTACGGGAATATTCAGTTTTTACATGAACAACCCCATGAATAGAAGTATTGGCCGCAGCCGTAAAATCGGGATTTGAGGAAGGGATGCCTGTCATACTTGTAAATTGAACAGGTGTTGATGGCCCGGGTATACCCTTCAAATTAACCGTGCTCTTATTCAATAGCGTATATCCGCCTAAAGAAATTAATCCGCCTAAAACAGCCACCAGAAAATATCCTGCGTACTTTTTCATTTTTCGTTCGTTTTTGATGATGAATTAATGGTTTTACTTTTAAATTCGCCTAGTTTTGATCAATTTTCGAATTATAACGCAAGGATAATACCAATAGTTTTATGGCGTTGTTAATTAATGTTAACATTCTTTAAAATGTCTTAATAGGGTCTGATTGAATTAGTCCTAAATTATTGTTAATCAAATATATGAAATATGTACAATCAAACATTTCAAATCCATCTTTGTTTGTTTTTTAAATTTCAGGTTCGTCATCTCAATAAAAAATGGCATATTCACTGAGCAATCTGACATATTGACAAGTATTATAGTAAATTTGTTATCGAAATGACTCTACAATTCAGCAAATACGAAGGAACCGGCAACGATTTTATCATGATCGACGATCGGAAGTTACAGTTTCCTGTCAGTGAACAATTGATCAGCAAGCTTTGTGACCGACATTTTGGCATTGGTGCCGATGGTATATTACTTGTTCAGCATAGTGAGGGCTATGATTTCGGGATGAATTATTTCAATTCCGATGGCAGTGCCGCTACTTTCTGTGGAAACGGAGGCAGGTGTATCACAGCTTATGCTCACCAGATGGGTATTTGCGAAAATACATGTCGCTTTATGGCTGCCGATGGAATACACCATGCCCGGATAACTGAAAACCACGGTTTGGTCAAGATCGTTGAACTGGATATGCAGGATCCGGTGATTTACCGCATGGATAAGAATATGTGTTATCTGAATACCGGAACCTACCATGTGGTGAAATTTGTCGATAATCCTGATAATGTGGATATCCTGGAATCGGGAAGGGAAATCAGGTATGATGCAGGATATGAACCTCATGGAACCAACGTAAATTTTGCCAAATTATTAAAAAAGGAACTCTATGTGCGTACCTATGAGAAAGGCGTTGAAAATGAAACTCTTTCGTGTGGAACCGGAGTTACAGCTTCGGCTATTGCTGCATCATTAAAATATGGTGGCAATTCGTTTTATGTAAATACAGCAGGCGGGAGGCTGTTTGTTAGCTTTACACGGACAGACGATACTTTTAAAAATGTAAAACTCACCGGACCGGCAAAACTTGTTTTTGAAGGAACCATCGAAATTTAATCCCTATGATAGGCCCGAACCTGCTGCTAAGAGCACCTGAACCTTCGGATATAGATATTATTTTCCGTTGGGAAAACGATACAAGCATCTGGCACCTGGGGAATACCCTGGCGCCCTATTCGAGATTTGCAATTGAACAATTCGTTCTGAACACGGATAACGACATTTTTTCGTCCAAGCAATTGCGCTTTATGATCGACTGGCATTCATCCGGTGCTGAAGCAAAAACTATAGGAAGTATTGACCTGTATGATTTTGATCCGTTTCATGAAAGAGCAGGTATAGGAATACTGATTGATGAACCATTCAGGCGTAAAGGATTTGCCCTGGAAGCTGTCAGCCTGCTGATTGATTACTGTTTTAAAACACTTAATCTCCACCAACTTTTCTGTAATATTGAGCAATCGAATGCCGAAAGTATAAATCTGTTTGCGAAAGCTGGCTTTGTAGCTTGCGGAACTAAAAAGGAGTGGCTTTTTCGCAATGGTCAATGGACTGATGAGCTGATGTTTCAACTGATAAATAAACTCTGACAAATCTTATTTTTTCAGGGTTTCAGGGTTACAGAGTTACAGAATTACAGGCCGCTGAGCGGAGCCGAAGCGTAGTGTTACTGCGTTTCAAGCCGCTAATCGGAGTCGAAGTGCATAGTTTCATTGAAACATCAAAAGAATTATTCAGCCAAGCAATAAAAATCCAGAAGTCGCTTTAATACAATAAAGAACTGAGAATATGCCAAACTACTATTCGAGCCGTATTAAAAAAGAAAAGCGCCGCTCATTCAAGAAACAGATTATCCTCACCATTCTTGTAATATTAATCATTGCAGGCGGAATAATAGCTTACCTGGGCTACCGCATGGTTTATAAACCAAATGTGTGGCTCGACGGACAAAAATCTGCTGCTTTCAATATCAGGTCTGGCTCAACCTGGGAAGATGTTAAGAAACAATTGTATAAGAACGGAACTATTATTCACCGGGCATCCTTTGAGCAACTTGCCGAATTGATGAAATACCCGGGCAATATTAAAGCCGGGCATTATATTCTGAATGAAGGCATGAGTAACAAGCAGATCATTTCAAAACTGCGCTCAAAACAACAGGATCCGGTTAAGCTTGTATTCAACAATATTCGTATTAAGCAGGAACTTGCCGGACATTTGGCTGAACAGCTCGAATCTGATTCAGTTACTTTCATCAATTTGCTGAATAATTCGGAGTATGTTAAAAAATTAGGTTTTACCACCGAGAATGTGATCAGTATGTTTATTCCCAATACCTACGAAGTATACTGGGACATTTCTCCTGAAAAGTTTATGGAAAGGATGCATAAGGAATACATTGCCTTTTGGACCGACAAACGTAAAGCTAAACTCAAAGAGATTAATCTTACAGAATTACAGGCAATTACCCTGGCTTCGATTGTTGAAAAGGAATCCAATATGAATGATGAAAAACCTGATGTGGCCGGTGTATATATGAACCGGCTAAAACAGGGTTGGCTTTTACAGGCTGACCCGACCCTGGTTTTTGCGCTCGGCGATTTTAGCATCAAAAGGGTGCTTAATGTATACAAAACCATTGATTCGCCGTACAATACCTATAAATATTTTGGATTGCCCCCGGGACCAATCTGCTTGCCCTCCATTTCATCCATCGATGCAGTGCTGAATTACCGGCAGCACAATTATATGTATTTCTGTGCCAGGGAGGATTTTTCGGGTTACCACAATTTTGCAGTAACTATGAATGAGCACCTGCTGAATGCTTCAAAATACCAGAAGGCTTTGGATCAGAAAGGGATCATGAAATAAACAATTCCTGCAAATAAACCTGTTTCTATTTATCCCTGTTAACTATTCTACAACTCGTGCTGAAATCCCGGATCTTACCTATTATTATTGTGCTGCTTATCATTTTGTGCAATGGGAATGAAGGAGTTGCGCAGGTAGTTGATAGTTCCGGTTTTCAAACTGATACGCTGAACCGAAAAAAATTCGCCCTTGTCACGGTTGCAGGAGCATCGGCATATACACTGAGTATTGCAGGATTATACGGGTTATGGTATAAAGATTATCCCCAATCGTCATTTCATTTTTTTAACGATAACCAGGAGTGGCTGCAGATGGATAAATACGCTCATGTTACTGCTTCGTATTATATTGGCAGGATTGGATACAGTGCTTTTCGGTGGTCAGGCGTTTCTGAGAAAAAAGCAATCTGGTACGGAGGAATGACTGGCTTCGTTTTTCTGGCGGCCATAGAGACAATGGATGGATTTTCGAAAGATTGGGGTGCGTCAACTGGTGACCTGGTTGCAAACACAATGGGGACAGCATTATTTATAAGTCAACAACTCATATGGCACGAACAAAAATTCGTTATGAAATATTCGTTTCACAGTTCACCCTATGCGCATTACAACCCTGATCAGTTAGGAAGTACAACTTTGCAACACATAGTAAAAGATTATAACGGCCAGACCTACTGGATATCCGCCAATATCAGCAGTTTAGGATTACAGAATACACGTTTTCCGAAATGGCTGAATATTGCTGCCGGCTATGGAGCCGAAGGTATGACGGGAGGCCCTGGAAATCCAGGAATTATAAATGGTATATTAGTTCCTTATAGTGAACGCTACCGGCAATTCTATCTTGCAGCGGATATTGACCTTAGCCGTATTCCTGTAAAATCAAAAACCCTGAAACTGATCCTGAATACTATTGGTTTTATAAAAATTCCAATGCCAACTTTGGAATTTAATAAAAATGGGGTGAAGTTTCATGCGTTATATTTTTGATTTTCATAAATATTAATACTTTAACATCATGAAAAAGATATATATTTCCATATGCGGCATTCTATTGATTGGTGTAACTTTTGGCCAGTCGACTGAATACTATGAATACAGTAAAAAAGCAATAAAAGTAATCGAAGCTAAAGATTATCAGCAGGGAATTATGCTTCTTACCAAGGTCATTGAGGAATATCCGAACCCGGATGCATATTTTAACAGAGCTGCTGCATATTTATATATGGGCGACACTTGCAATTTCTGTGCTGATTTGGAGAAATCAATAGAAACATCTTATAATGATGATGATGCGAAACAGCTTTATATTGATAAATGTAAGCGGATCAGTATTTCTGAAACTATACCCGATTCAATAAAAGCTATATATCCTGAAATTAAATTCATCAAAACAATCAGTTCAAAATGTAATACCGAAAGTGCGATCAGATACATTTTTAAAGATAAAAATAATGTTATTCTGAACGGAATAACCGAGGAATATACTTCAGGTATTTTCGACTCCGTACCAGAAATGACTACATTTCCGGGCGGACAAGATTCGATTGATGCCTTTCTGTCCAGAAACTTAATATATCCAAAATTAGCAAGGGATTTCAATATTAAAGGTATCGTTACAGTTCGATTTGTTGTAAACCAAAATGGAGAAATATCAGATGTGAAAGTAATCACAGGAATTGGTGCCGGGTGCGAGAAAGAAGCAGTGAGGGTAATACGGATGATGCCG
>Ga0136636_10003028_pt1 | contig 10049 bp, 9 predicted proteins | sample AntDrymUQ8522106_2_FD_104653 | JGI IMG/M metagenome (GOLD analysis project Ga0136636, IMG submission 104653) | Polar desert sand microbial communities from Dry Valleys, Antarctica - metaG UQ852 (21.06) | ecosystem: Environmental > Terrestrial > Soil > Desert | place: Antarctica: Dry Valley... | reverse complement strand
TACGCTTTACGCTTTACGCTTTGCTCTAGGTGCGCCACTTGCGGCAGGTGATCGTGGTGCCGACGCCCTCCTGAGAGCGGATGCTGAAATCGTCCATCAGGCGCTTGGCGCCCGGCAGGCCCATGCCCATCCCGCGCGAGGTAGAGTAGCCATCCTGCATGACCACATCGATATTGGCGATGCCCGGCCCCTGATCCTCGCAGACAATCTCGATGCCCTTGCGGCCAGGCTTCTCCACCTCGCGCACGGTTACGGTACCAGTGCCGGCGTAGAGAAAGATATTACGGGCCAGCTCACTCACTGCGGTAGCGATGCGGGCCTGATCGATCGCGCCAAAACCAAGCAGCTTTGCAGAGTCGCGGGCCATAGTGCGGGCGATGACGATATCGAGGTCGCTGCGGATGACCGCAGTCTTAGACTGCAGCATCGCCGCTCTCCTCAGTCAGGCGCTGCATTACGATCAGACCCTTCTCGAGGTTGAGCGCAGTGAGCACGCGCGGCAGCTCCAGGCCAAGCTCCACCAGCGTGATCGCTACGGCGGGCTGCAAGCCAGTGAGCACCACACGGGTGCCCATCAGGCCGGCCATCGCGGCGATATCGGCGATCAGGCGGCCGATGAAGCTGTCGACCACATCGACAGCCGTCAGATCGATGATCACGCCCTTGGCGCGGGTGTCGTGAACCTTCTGGAGTAGGTCGTCCTTGAACTGAACGGCCGAGGCGTCGTGGAGGGCAACCTGAATGGAGGCGATGAGGATGTCGCCGATCTTCAGAATGGGGATGCGGAGACTATCCAACAGGTCCTCCCTGGTCGCTGGCGTTGCCGGCGACGATCAGGCGCTCGCTCATCGGGCAACAGTATCTGGCTGAATCTGCCCACTCGCAGCCTGTATAGTGCTACACGGGCGGGTGCTGGCATCTTACCCGAGGGCCGTTACGACGGCGAACAGGGTGACGCCAGCAAGCAGTGGAACGCTGAGATTATCGGTGCCAGCCGGCGAGAGCGCCTCGGCCAGGGTTGCCACGACGGCCGCCGCGAAGGTTGCGGCCAGCGCCGTGCCCAGGCTCAGTGGCGGCGTGAGCGGCCCCAGCGCCGAGCCGGGTACTAGCACGAGCGTGAGCAGCATTGCGAGGGCGGCGAAGACAAACATTGCGGCGGAGCCCTCGTAGGAGCGTGTGCCGCCGGACACCGTGTAGCGGTGGCGGCCGAAGCGGCGCCCGATAATCGCGGCCATAGCGTCGCCCCAGGTCATGGCCATCACGGCGGCGGCGGCGATGTAGCCACGATCGTTGGGCGAGCCGGTGCGCCAGAAGGCCAGGAAGAGCAGCGTGATCGAGAAGGCGAAGTAGACCGTGCCGGGGGAGCTATCGGGGGCGTCCATCGCCTCCAGCACCTTATAGCGCCAGAGAAAATAGTTGATCACGATGAAGGTCGCGAAGGGGATTACCCCGATGTACCAGTTGTCGAACAGGGCCAGCACGCCGAACACCCACATCCCGGCGCCGATATGCACCAGCTTGCGCGTAAAATCCTGCGGGTAGCCACGCCAGCGGCGGATCAGCTCCGCGAGCACGAGCAGGCCCGAGGCGTAAGCGTACGAGGCCGCTAGGCCGATCCAGTCACGGGTTGTCATAGAGTGGCTTGGGGTAGGCGCGAGTGTGCAGCAATTCTAGCCGCTTGGTTGCAGTCCGTCAATCTGCGTGCTCGTTGCTCGTTGCCTGGCGGCTGAAGCCGCGGCTCGACATGCCCCGCCCGCCTGCGCGGGCGCCGCCGTGCCGGGGGGAATCCCCTACGGCTGTTGTTTGCGCCCCGGTCGCAGGATGCGCTATAACGGTGCTAGTGCTGTAATCCTACCCCCTGGTGATATCGATGGAGCCTGCACGCTTGCTACTCGCCGACGACCACGCGGTAGTGCGCGCCGGGATCGCCAACGCTATCGCCGATCTGCCGGGCGTAGTTGTGGTCGCCGAAGTGGGCGACGGCCCCGCTGTCTTCCGCAGCCTCGCCGAGCAGCAGCCGGACTGCCTGCTGATCGATGTGACCATGCCCCAATTCGAGCCGATCGGCGACATCGGCCAGATCCGCACGCTCTATCCCTCGCTGAAAATCCTGGTTGTGAGCGCCTACGACGACGATGTGTATGTGCAAGGGCTGCTCGGCGCGGGAGTGAACGGCTACCACCTGAAGGATCAGCCCCTAAGCGACCTACGCCTGGCAGTGCAGCGCGTGCTTGCCGGCGAGCGCTGGCTGTGCAGCCCGCTGGTCGAGAAGCTGATCCGCCTGCGTGAGGCCGCCCCTACGGCGCTCACCGTGCGCCAGCGCGAGCTGCTGATCTGCCTGCAAGAGGGCCTCGACAACATTGCGATCGCCCGCCGCACCGGCCTCAGCATCAAGACGATCGAGAATCACCTCACCCGGCTCTACCGCCAGCTCAATGTGCAGAGCCGCCTGGAGGCCGTAAGCTACATCCGCCAGCACCCGACGCTGCTTGGCCGCAGCACAGCGCCCGCCCAGAGCCAGCGCAGCGAGCGTGCGCAGCACCGGCTCGCGCTGCTGATTGTAGACGACAACCAGCGCTACCGCACCCAGCTGCGCCGCCACGTGGAGCGCGCCTACCCGTCCGCCACGATCTACGAGGCGGAGAACACCCAGGCCGCGGTGCGCCACGCCGAGGAGCACACCCCGCAGCTGGCTCTGGTGGACGTGGTACTCGGCGACGAGAGCGGCCTGGAGTGCGCCCGCAAGCTGCACGCCCTGCTGCCCGCCACGCGCATCGTGCTCTTTAGCGCCTACCCGGACCGCGAGTTCCACCGGCAGGGGCTTCAGGCGGGCGCGGTGGCCTTTCTCGATAAAAAAGATCTCGATCTGGCTGCGCTGCGCGCGCTGATCGACGACGTGCTTGCGTGACCTTCCGGGAAGCTTGCTTAGGGGATTTCCCCCTTCCCGCTAGGGGTCGGCGGGGGTTGTGGGCAAGCGCAAAGTTCCGTATACTTTTGGTACACTGTTCTGCACGCGCACAGAGGCATTGTCGCCATGCTCGCCGCCCCGCACGCCCTGAGAAAGGAGGCCTGCGCTAGAGCTTCCCGTGCCCCAGCCAAGGGTCGATTCGTCGTGGAAATACCTGTCTAGGAGGACATCATGCGGAACAAAGGTGTACTTGTGTTGCTCGCGCTGCTCGCGAGCATGATTCTTGCCGCCTGTGGCGCTCAAACTCCCGCCGCGGCCCCCACAGCGGCCCCGGCCGCCGGTGAAGCGGCCACCACCGCCCCGGCCGCCCCCGCCGCCAACGTACTGGCGGTGGGCATTATTTTGCCCACCCGAGACGAGACGCGCTGGACGCAGGACGAGGCCCGCTTCAAGGAGGCCCTGGACGCCGCCGGCTACCAGGTTGAGATTCTCTTCAGCGAGAAGGACTCGGCCAAGGAGAAGGCCAACGTCGAGTCGCTGCTCACCAAGGGCATCAAAGTCCTGATCATCACGCCTGTAGACGGCACGGCGGCGGCCTCTAGCGCTGCGGCCGCACGCGCCGCCGGCGTGAAGGTGATCTCCTACGACCGCCTGATCCGCGAGACCGACGCGGTGGACTACTATGTCACCTTCGACAGCCTGGCGGTGGGCGCGCAGCAGGCGCAGTACCTGGTGGACAATGCTACCGGCACCGGCAACCCGCTCTACCTCTACGCGGGCGCGGCCTCGGACAACAACGCGTTTATCTTCTTCCAGGGCGCCTGGAACGTGCTACAGCCCAAGATCGCCGATGGCACGTTCGTGATCAAGAACTCCTCGGAGGCGATCGCGCTGCAGGCCAAGGTCGATCTGACCCGTGACGAGCAGGCCAAGATTATCTCCCAGGTTACGACCGACTGGGCGCCGGCCACGGCCAAGACGCTGGCCGAGTCGAACCTGACGGTTGCCCAAGCAGCTGACAAGGGCGATGTCTTCATCCTGGCGCCCAACGACGACACCGCACGCGCCATCGGCGACACCTTCGCCACCGACAAGGATGTGACGAGCTTCCTGATCACCGGCCAGGACGCTGCCCCGGCCTCGGTGCAGTACATCATCGACGGCAAGCAGTCCATGACCGTGTTCAAGGACGTGCGCACGCTGGTCGCCGACGCGATCACGGCAGCGGTGGCGCTGCTTGAGGACAAGGCCCCGGCCGCTGAGGGCAGCTACGAGAACGGCGTGATCGACGTGCCGGCCATCCAGTCGGAGGTGGTCACCGTCAATCAGGCCAACGTCAAGGCTCTCCTGTTCGACTCCGGCTACTACAATGTCGCCGACTTCACCAACCTGAAGTAGCGTGAGGCCTTAAACGTGCAGCAGGAGGAGTGATCGGCCATGTGCCGTCGCTCCTCTTGCTGCATCCGCGTGACGCCAGGAGCCAGAGCAGTATGAGCACGCCTATCCTTGAGATGCGGGGGATCACAAAGGAGTTCCCCGGCGTGAAGGCGCTCAACAATGTGAGCTTTCGCGTTGCCAAAGGTGAGATTCATTGCCTTGTCGGTGAGAATGGCGCGGGTAAGTCTACGCTCATGAAGGTGCTGAGCGGCGTCTACCCCGACGGCAGCTACAGCGGCGATATTCTGTTCGAGGGCGAGGTTCAGCACTTTCGCCATATCAACGACAGCGAGAAGGCCGGGATCGCGATCATCTATCAGGAGCTCGCGCTGATCCCGGATATGACGGTCTACGAGAATATTTTCCTTGGCAACGAGATCCGCAAGGGCATACGGGTAGACTGGAACGAGACGATCAGGCGCTCTGGCGAGATGCTGCGCAAAGTGCGCCTCGACGTCAACCCCGCTGCCAAGATCAAAGATCTGGGCGTGGGCAAGCAGCAGCTGGTGGAGATCGCCAAGGCGCTGAGCCGCGAGGTGAAGCTGCTGATCCTCGACGAGCCCACCGCTGCCCTGAACGAGACCGACAGCGACAACCTGCTGGAGCTGCTGCGCGGCCTGCGCGACCAGGGTGTGACCTGCATTCTGATCTCGCACAAGCTCAAAGAGGTGATCGGCGTGGCCGACACGGTGACGGTGCTGCGCGACGGGCAGACGGTGCGCACGCTAGACGCGCACAAGGGCGAGGTGAGCGAGAGCGTGCTGATCAAGCATATGGTGGGCCGCGAGCTGGACCATATCTTTCCGCCGCGCGCCCACACGCCGCCCGGCGATGTAGTGCTAGAGGTGCAGGGCTGGAACGCCTACGACCCTGGCCTGGGCCGGCCCGTGCTGCGCGATCTGGGCTTCAACGTGCGGCGCGGCGAGATCGTGGGCTTCGCAGGCCTGATGGGCTCGGGGCGCACCGAGATGGCGATGAGCATCTTCGGCAACCCGCTGGGCTACCAGCTGAAGGGCGAGCTGCATGTGAAGGGCCAGAAGCGCGCCTTTCGCGATCCCCAGCAGGCAATCCGCGCCGGGATCGCCTATGTGACCGAGGACCGCAAGGGCAATGGCCTGATCTTGATCCAGGACGTGAAGGAGAACATCACGCTGGCCAACCTGAAGGCGATCGCACACAACAGCGTGATCGATAGCAACGCCGAGATCAAGATCGCCAACGGCTACAAAAGCTCGCTCAACATCAAGACGCCAACCGTGCAGCAGCTCGTCGGGAACCTGAGCGGCGGCAACCAGCAGAAGGTCTGCCTGGGCAAATGGCTGTTTGTGAAGCCAGATCTGCTTATTCTGGATGAGCCAACACGCGGGATCGACGTAGGCGCGAAGTTCGAGATCTACACAATTATGAACCAGCTGGTGGAGCAGGGCCTGAGCATCATTATGATCTCGTCGGAGCTACCGGAGGTGCTGGGGATGAGCGACCGCGTGTATATTATGTCAGCGGGGCGGATCGTGGGCGAGCTGCCGCGCGCTGAGGCCACGCAAGAGAAGATCATGCAGCTTGCGACGAGCTGAGGAGGCCAACGATGCTCTCGGGAAACGTGCAACAGCAGCCAAGCGTGAGTTTCGCCCAGAGCCTGATCAAGGTGCTGCGGCAGAACATCCGCGAGTATGGCATGTACATCGCCCTGTTCGTGATCATGGTGATCTTCACGATCACGACCAACGGGATCTTTCTCTCCTCACGCAACCTGAGCAACCTGCTGAACCAGACGGGCTACATCGCGGTGCTGGCGATCGGCATGACGCTGGTGATCGTGATCCGGCACATCGATCTGTCGGTGGGCTTTCTGGCGGGCTTTCTCGGTGCGATCGCGGCAATCCTGCTAGCGCAGAAGCTGCCGGTGGTGCTGGTTGTGCCGATCGTGCTGGCGCTGGGCGCGGTGGCCGGGCTGATCACGGCCTTCCCGGTGGCGCGGCTGGGCATCCCCTCGTTTGTGGCCTCGCTGGCGGGCTGGCTGATCTACCGCGGGCTGCTCCAGCGCATCACCGAGGGCACCGGCACGATCATCATCAATGATGCGATCTTCAACGCCCTGGGGAATGGGTTTATCCCCGACATCCCCGGCCTCAGCGGGCTGTTCGAGGGCGTCCACAAGCTCACGCTGCTGATCGGGATCGCCACGATTGCACTGTATGTGCTGAGCCAGATCAGCAGCCGCAACAAGCAGGTGACCTACGGCTTCGAGGTGCTGCCGCAGAGCATCTTCATGCTACAGCTGCTGTTTGTCGCCGCCCTGATCGGCTGGATCACGTGGGTGCTGGCGGGCTACAACGGGCTCTCGTGGACGGTGGTGATCGTGCTGATCGTGCTGGGCATCTACCACTTTGTCACCACGCAGACGGTGCTGGGCCGACATATCTACGCCGTGGGTGGCAACCCGGAGGCGGCGGAGCTGAGCGGCATCAGCGTGAAGCGGATCATCTTTATGGTCTTCGGCTCGATGGGCCTGCTCTCGGCGCTGTCCGGCATCCTGTACGCCTCGCGGCTGCAGTCGGCCAGCACGACGGCGGGCACGCTGTTCGAGCTCGACGCGATCGCGGCGGCGTATGTGGGCGGCGTGTCGGCGGCGGGCGGCGTGGGCAAAGTGGTGGGCTCGATCATCGGGGCGCTGGTGATGACCTCGCTCACCAGCGGCATGAACCTGATGGGCGTGGGCATCTCGTACCAGTATATTGTGCGCGGGGCGGTGCTGGCGGCGGCGGTGATCTTTGATGTGACGACCCGGCGGAGCGCGCGGTGAACGGCGCGAACGTTTGGACCGCGAACGGCGCGAACGTTTGGACTGCGAAGTAGGATGTGGCCGGGTTCGCGGTGGTTCGCACGTATTCGCGGCTTCGTGGTCCAAATGGCTTGGGCGCCCAGCAGATGTGAGTAGTATGAAGAGCATCCCGATTATCCAGCTTGGGCTTGGCGGCGTTGGCCGCGAGCTCGCCCAGCAGCTCTTGGCACGGCGCGACGCCATCGCGGAGCGCTACGGCGTTAGCCTGGATTACCTGGGCCTTGTGGATAGTGCTGGCGTGCTGAACACTGGCGCTATCCTGTCGCCCGAGGCGGTGCTGGCCGCCGTGGAGGCGAAGGCGCAGGGGCGCTCGCTGCTAGAGCAGGGCGGCGCGGCGCGCACGGACAGCGCGGCCTCGCTGCGCGGGCCAACGCCGGTGATCGCGGTGGATGTGAGCGCGGCCAGCGGCAACGCGGGCCTGCTGGCGGACGCAGTGCGCTTTGGCAATCGGGTGGTGCTCGCGAACAAGCAGCCGCTGGCCGCCGCCTACAGCCAGTTTCTTACGCTTACCGAGCACGGCGCCACGCGCTACGAGGCCACGGTGGGCGCGGGGCTGCCGGTGATCAGCACGCTTCAGGCGCTGCTCGACAGCGGCGATAGCCTGACGCGCGTGGAGGCCGCGATGAGCGGCACGCTCGGCTACCTCTGTGCCGAGCTGGAGGCGGGGCGGTCGCTCTCCGCCGCGCTGCGCGACGCGCACGCGCTGGGCTACACCGAGCCCGACCCGCGCGACGATCTGAGCGGTAAGGATGTGGCGCGCAAGGCGCTGATCCTGGCCCGCACCTGCGGCCTGGCCTGGGAGCTCGACGCCATCCCCGCCGAGCCATGGTTCCCGCCCGCACTCGCCGCCGTCAGCCGCGACGAGTTTATGGGCCGCCTTGAGGAGCTCGATGCGCCCTTCGCAGAGCGCGTGGCCGAGGCCCGCGCCACAGGCAGCGCGCTGCGCTACGTGGCGCGCGTTGGCCCCGAGGGCGCCAGCGTGGGCCTGCAGCTGCTGCCCGCCGCCCACCCGCTGGCGGGCCTGCGCGGCCCCGATAATCTCTTCAGCTTTACCACGGCGCGCTACGCCGAGCGCCCGCTGGTGGTGCGCGGGCCCGGCGCCGGCCTCGCCGTCACCGCCGCCGGCGTGCTCGCCGACATCGTGGCGACCGCGCGGGAGCTTGTGTGATGCGCTGGACGGTGGACGAACGTCTGGACCACGAACGGCGCGAAGGGGCACGCATAGCGCGAACGCGAAGCTGGCGCAGTCTCCTGAGCTGCGCCAGTTACTGCACCAGGCTGTCGCCGACCGTGTAGAGCCCAAAGGGCAGCGGCTCGCCTACCTGCCAGCTACGCTCGAACTGCACGCGCTGCCCAGCCGTGCGGGTGCGCTCCAGCACCGCGCGCCCAAGCTGGAGCTGCCCAGCCTCCCAGCGCTGAAGCGCGGCGACGACATCGCCGCCAGCGGCGCGCATTGCCTCGCCCAAGGCCCAGCCGTCGGCGGCGGCCTTGGCGGTGCCGGCAGCAGCGTGGGGCCGCGCCACGAACGCAGCGTCGCCGATCAGGCAGAGCCGCCCGAAGGCCATGCGCGGCACCTCGCAGTCGAACACGGCCTGGATGAATGGCTCGGCGGTGCCCCTGACGACGCTGGCGAGCGGTGGCGGCAGCTGCGCTGTGGCGTCGGCGTAGAGGGCAGCGAGCGCGTGCGGCTGCGGCGCGGCGGGCGGCAGCGACACCTCGCGCAGCACGCCGTCGCGGTCGGTGAGCAGCGCGTTCAGCGCCGGGCCAGCAGCGACGTTGCGGTACCACAGCCAGTTGGCGTAGGTCTGCGGCGCGCCCGCCTGGCCGGCCACCAGGATCGGGTAGGTGAGCAGGTGGCTGTGCGGCATGACGTGGTACGTGATGGCGCCGTCGAGCATGGCCCGCGCCTGCGGATCGAGCTGCCCCAGGGCGAGCGTGCCGCGCCAGGCGATATAGCCAGCGTAGCGCAGCCTGGCCTCGGGGAGCAGCAGCTGGCGCGCCGATGAGCGAATGCCGTCGGCGCATACCAGCAGGTCGCAGCGCGTCTGCCTGCCATCTGCGAGCCGCACATTCACCCCGGCGGCGTCCTGGGTGAAGCCCACGACGCTTGCGCCCAAGTGGTAGCAGGCTGGGTCGAGCTGCTGCATCAGGCTGCGGTAGAGCGTGTTGTAGGAGCTAAAGCGGTAGGCCGACGGCTGCGCGTGGACGATGGCGCCGCCCGCGTCCATGTAGCGTAGCTCCTGCGTGATCGTGCTGATTGTGCTTATGTCGAGTCCAGCGCGCTCGGTGAGGTAGCGTGTGGTGGCCGGGTTCAGCACAATCCCGGCGCCCAGCCCGGTGAGCGGGGCGCGCGCGCGCTCGTAGATCTCCACCGCGCAGCCGGCATCGCGCAGGCAGAGCGCGGCAGTGAGCCCGCCGAGCGAGCCGCCCATCACCACGACACGCGGGGGTGGAGCTGTCATAGGTGGATCCTCGTGGGCCCACGAGCCATTTGGATCACGAAGGCGCGAACTGGTGCGAACCACCGCGAATCCGGCCACGTGCTATGCACGGGTTCACGTTCGCGCCATTCGTGCCATTTCGCGCCCATTCGCGGTCCAGACGGCTTCGTGGTTCAAACTGTGCTAGCCCTGGGGCGTCCAGTTAGGGCGCCCACAAGGGGCGCTCCTACGAGGCCGCGCGGATCAGCTCGCGGATCTTCACCGGCGTGATCGGCAGCCCATCCACCTTGACGCCGAACGGCCGCAACGCGTCCTCGATGGCCGCCGCTAGCGCCGGTGGCACGCCCATGCGCCCGCCCTCGCCGCCGCCCTTGATGCCGTACTCGGTGAATGGCGACTTGGTCTCGACGTGGCCGACCTC
>Ga0136636_10003027_pt1 | contig 10052 bp, 9 predicted proteins | sample AntDrymUQ8522106_2_FD_104653 | JGI IMG/M metagenome (GOLD analysis project Ga0136636, IMG submission 104653) | Polar desert sand microbial communities from Dry Valleys, Antarctica - metaG UQ852 (21.06) | ecosystem: Environmental > Terrestrial > Soil > Desert | place: Antarctica: Dry Valley... | reverse complement strand
GCCCGTATTCAAAAGCCTATAACGAAAGAATTATCGCGCTAAACAAAAAATACTCGGCAGCTGGCTATCCCGTACTTGCTATCAATCCAAATGATCCTTCAAAATCATCAGGTGATTCATTTGATGAAATGGTGAAGTTGGCTAAAAAGAAGGGGTACGATTTTCCGTATCTGGCAGATGAATCACAGTCCGTTGCAAAATCATTTGGCGCAACCAACACACCTCATGCGTTTGTATTAACGAAAGAATTGAAAATAGCCTACATTGGTGCAATTGATGATAATGCACGGAAGGCAGAGGGGGTAACCAAAAAATATGTAGAGGAGGCCGTTGATGCATTGATCGCTGGCAAGGCCGTTTCAACCACCAAAACAAAAGCGATTGGTTGTGGCATTAAGTGGAAGAGTGTGTAGTCTTTTTGCTGAACATAATAAGCCGTAATAAAATTAAAAGAGACTGCTGGATAGGCAGTCTCTTTTTTTATCTAGAATCACTCAAATCCAGTCTAACGCTGTTACTGTTTTTTCTGTGATGAGTTCGCCTGTGTGTTTTGTTTCTTTGGGCTCGATGAGCATGATGTACACCTCTTCGCCATTGGTACGCGGGCGATGCTCTACTCCTTTTGGCACAATTAAAATTTCTCCTGCCTTTACCTGCACTGTCTTATCTCTGTAATCCATTATCAACGTGCCTTTATAGATGACAAATAACTCGTCTTCGTTTTCATGCTTATGCCAAACAAATTCACCGGTTACTTTGGCGAGCTTTACATAGCTATCATTTAGCTCACCAATAATATAGGGATGCCAGAACTGGTTGATTTGAGCAAATTTTTCTAAGATGTTGATATTATTCATGTTTTACTTTGCTGGCTTATTCAGGTAATCCACCGCAACGTTTAGCATTGCTTTTAAACCCGTAAGCATTCCGCTTTCGTCAATAAAAAAATCAGGCGTGTGGTGCGCAGATGTTTTATTGGGGTCGGCATTCAATGGCATACCACCAACAAAGAAAAAGAAGCCCGGCACTCTTTGCGCGTAGAAAGAAAAATCTTCAGCCCCGGTGACGGCAGGAATCAGTTTTACGTATTCCTTGCCTGCCGCTCGTTCCAAAGATGGCATTGCGAAGGCAGTAAGTTTAGGATCGTTGTAGGTAACAGGATAACCTCTGATAATTTCTACTTCTGCTTTCGCGCCCATCCCCTTGGCGGTATTTTCTGCAATACTTTTGATTTTTTCGTGAACCTGTTCTTGCATCTTAGCATCAAGTGTACGGATCGTGCCGGCCATCTCTACCGTTTCGGGAATGATGTTGTTGCGTACACCTCCGGTAATTTTACCAATCGTAACTACGGCTCCCGAATTGGTGATTTCTAATTGGCGGCTCACGATAGTTTGAAGCGCATTGATGATCTGTGCCGATACCACGATTGGGTCAACACCATTCCATGGCGCGGCACCGTGTGTTTGTTTGCCTGTGACTTTAATATTCAGTTGATCCGCGGCCGCCATCATGCCTTCCGGTCGATACGTCAAAGTGCCAACCGGTGTGAGCGAACTGATGTGAAGGCCAAAAGCCGCTTCTACTTTTGGATTGTCTAGCACACCTTCTTTGATCATCAATGCGGCACCGCCCTCTTCACCTGCTGGCGCCCCTTCCTCAGCCGGTTGAAATAGAAATACAATTGTGCCTTTCAATTCTGATTTCATCTTGGTCAATATTTCTGCAGCTCCCATAAGAATAGCAATGTGGGTGTCATGACCGCACGCATGCATTACCCCAACAGATTGGCCGAGGTACTCACTTTTTTCTTTGGAGGCAAAAGGAAGACTGTTACGCTCTATCACGGGCAATCCATCAATATCTGCACGGAGCGCAATCACTGGCCCCGGTTTTCCGGTTCTTAAAATCCCTACCGCCCCCGTTTTAGCCACCGGATATTTTACCTCGAGACCTAGCGATTTTAAGTGTTCGGCAATTTTTGCCCCGGTTTTAAACTCGCGATTGGACAGTTCAGGGAATTGGTGAAACTGTCTGCGCCACTCGATCACTTTGGCTTCCATTTCTTTCGCTTGTTGATCAAGCTTAACAAGTGTTTTAGGATTGGTTTGAGCCAGTGTTGTTTGCAGTGTAGCGAATAAAGCCAAGGCAAAGAAGAAGAGTTTTTTCATTAGCTAATAATTTAATTGGTAGAGTCCGGTAGAGCGAAAGTAGTAAAAGGAAAATGAAGCAACGATTTATATTTACGAAAATTTGGTAGCTATGATAGTCAATTCAAAACTTATGAAACGCTATTTAATCATTTACGAAAAGGGAGAAAATGGCTATAGTGCTTATGTACCTGACTTACCCGGGTGCACCTCGGCAGGGGAAACAAAAAAAGAAGTAGAGCAAAACATTGTTGAGGCTATTCAACTTCACATTGAAGTCATGAAAGAATCAGGCTACGATATACCCGAGTCCTATTCAGAATCGGAAATGCTAGTATTGGCATGATCAAGTTGCGGACTAAAAGTCTGTCTTATTATTAGCGAATAGTTTTGCCACGAATGCACAAATATTAATCTGAAATCATTCAAAGTACTCGTGCATTCGTGGCCGATATATTTTCTCTACTCCACAAAAAGAACCAACCCTTTCAAATATTCTCCTTCGGGATGGAAAATAGAAACGGGATGATCAGAGGGTTGCGAAAGATGGTTCAATACTTTGATCACGCGCCCCGCTTGGATGGCAGACGAAACCACGGTGTCGTAAAACAATTGTCGATCGACTACCTGCGAGCAAGAAAATGTAAAAATAATTCCACCCGGCTTGATCACGCGCATCGCCTCGGCATTCAGGCGTTGATAGCCTTTCATGGCTTGGTGCTTGGCTTCCTTATGTTTGGCAAATGCTGGAGGATCTAAGATGATCAGATCGTAAACTCCACTTTTATCTTTCAGAAAATTAAAGGTGTCGGAGTCAAAACTCTCGTGCTGTAGCGGATCGAATCCATTGAGCGCAATGTTCTTCTTAGTCATTTCTACTGCTCGTTCGGATGAATCTACTGAATGCACCAACTCCGCTCCGCCATTCAACGCATAAATGGAAAACCCGCCCGTGTAGCAAAAGGTGTTCAACACTTTTCTTCCCTTCGCCATTTCGCCTAGCAGTTTTCTGTTCTCCCGCTGATCTAAAAAGAATCCCGTCTTTTGCCCTTCTTCCCAGTCCACCAAAAATTTATTGCCATGTTCAAGTGCTGCATGCGGGACGGCCGCCATGCCAAATAGATATTCGTTTGGGGTATTGGTCTGTAGCGTAGTTTGGCTTTTGTAATAGACTGCTGTAACGGTTTCTTTCAATACTTCTATAATGGCTTGCGCAATCAGTTGCCTATCCTTATGCATACCGAATGAGTGCGCCTGTACCACCGCTACCTGCTGATAGATGTCAATGATCAATCCGGGCAAACCATCACCCTCGCCATGCACCAAACGGTAGGAATTAGTAAATTCAGAAATGACGTTTGTCTCTTTTCGTTGTTGGTATGATTTGCTGATTTTCTCGGCATAAATAGTTGCCGATGGTGCTTCCGCAGAAAAAGTGATTGCACGAACGGTGATCGTTCCTTTTTGATAATGGCCAAAACCAACTGGTTTTTTTGCTGCGTCATTTACTTGAACCCAGTCTCCTTCCTCGGGAGTTCCTTCAATGGATTGAATGGCCCCCGAAAAAATCCATGGGTGAAATCGCTTGATGGAATGGTCTCTGCCTTGCTTAAGTGTTACGGTTGCGCTGATATTCATTTCACTTTTATAAAATGGTAGGAGATGGTTTTATTTTCATCAGAGATAGTGGCCAACAAATGCTTTTCATCTATTTTTTTGTAGGTGATCTTCTTGGGGAAATCGTGAGTAGGGTTTTCAGCCACAAACCCGTATTGATAAAAGGAGGTGATCTCGAAAGGAACTGAGCCTTGCTCGCCTGCAACATCAGGAATGTAAAAAAACTTTTCCTCTTTTTCGGTGAGCCTTATCTCCTCATCAACCTGCTTTTCCCCGCTCGCATCCAACCGATAAGAAATTGCGGTCCATTCATTCTTTTGCCAATGCCACTCTTCAAAAACTTTTTTGCCTTCTTGCTGCCAAGTGCCAGCGAGCCAACTAAATTCCTTCTCAAGCTTCTGTTGGGTAAAGCCGGTCATGCAAATAAAAAGGAAGATAGTGGTTAGAATTAAAAAAAATTTCATTTTTTACCTCTTGACGAAAAGTAAAGTTAGTTAATATATTTGGTGGCTTAATTTTAATACCCATGCGAATCATCGTTTTACTTATGTTATTGGCTAGTTGCAATACAAAACCAGCTGTCGAACAAAAACCCGTTGTAGTAACTAGCCAAGTTGAGCTAGAGGGGATTCCTCCCAGGGCAATCCAAGAAGAATTCACCGATGCGGCCGGCATGGTGCGGGTAACTTTAGCTGATAATGGCGGGCTAAAATCGGCAGACGGGACTTACGTGAACGGAAAAAGGGAAGGCACCTGGCCAGAATATACAACTAATGGGTTGGTAAAAAGTCTGACTAGCTACGTGAATGGAGAAAAGGAGGGCATTTACGTGGAGATGAATGCCGAGCGGCCAAATGGTAAAGAGATTCTACTATCACAAAGGGAAACGGCATGGAGAATACAAGGAGTTCAACTACTCTAGTTTAAAGGAAGAGAAACTGTATCGCTTTGCAAAGGTTGAGGGAACAGTCAGACTTTTGGGCATCTCTAAAAACTCCGCCCACCCTTCTCTTTTGGAGAAGGGAAAGGGTTGAGGTGAAGAAAACAAAGGTTTTTAGAGATGCCCTTTATTACGATAATTCTAAGATGATGGAAGAAAGTCTTTATAAAAATGGCTTGCGCGATGGCGTTTCCAAATGGTACGATTAAGACGGAAAGTTGACCATAGAATACGAATACAAGAATGGCGAATTAGTTAAAAAATAGAACACCGAAAACTTTTTAAAGAAGAGAACGTTTAAAAGGTATCTATCGGGAAAGTGAGTTGAATCTGTGAAGAAAAAAATATAATAAATCATTCAAACTTTTTTGCTTCTGATGACCTCTCATCTTCGCAAAATTTTAAAACCATAACTAACGTATGAGAAAATTTGGTTCATTCATCTTGGCAGCCGTACTAGGCAGCGCAATCACATTAATTGCCAATAAATATGTAGGCAATGACGACACTCAAAACAACGTAAAGATCGAGCATGTAAATGGTGTCCCCACTGCCCAAGTAGCTTATCGACTAAATGAAAAGGGAGAAGCGGTGGCCTTGGATTTTACAGGCACCGCAGCAAAAGTAACGCAAGCAGTGGTTCATATCCGGTCGTCACAAAGTGGAGGTGCTGTCAGCAGAGAGCGAAATACTGATGATCCCTTGCAATTTTTCTTTGGCCCCCAAGGCCCGCGGCAGCAAGGCCCTAGCCAAAGTTCGGGCTCAGGGGTAATCATCAATGCAGACGGATACATCGTCACCAACAATCACGTAGTGAAAGATGCGGATGTCGTGGAAGTCACTTTGAGCAACAACGAAACCTTTAAGGCGGAGGTAGTTGGAACTGATCCTGATACAGACCTTGCCGTGATTAAAATCAATCAGAAAAATTTATCATTTCTTTCATTTGTTGATTCTGACAAATCGCGTGTAGGGGAATGGGTACTGGCCGTGGGTAATCCCTTCAATTTAAACTCAACGGTAACCGCTGGAATTATCAGCGCCAAAGGAAGAAATATCAACATCATCAATTCCAACAACCCTGCCGTTAGAAATGGTCAACAAGCTAATAGTGCTATTGAATCGTTCATTCAAACAGATGCTGCTATTAATCCCGGAAATAGTGGTGGCGCATTAGTAAACCTAGATGGAGGCTTGTTGGGAATTAATACTGCCATTGCCAGCCCCACTGGTTCGTATTCTGGTTACGGGTTTGCAGTTCCTTCTAACATCGTAAGCAAAATTGTAGAAGATCTCCTCGCTTTTGGAAGAGTACAACGCGGATGGCTGGGCGTGCAAGTAGGCAACGTAAGCAGCGAACTGAAAAAAGAATTGGGGCTTTCTGTAAATGAGGGCGCCTATGTTTCTGGGTTTGTAGAGAATAGACCAAGTGCCGCCAAAGATGCCGGTGTTAAAGAGGGTGACGTAGTGGTAAAGATTGATGAGACTCTCATTAGATCGAGTTCTGCATTGATAGAATATGTCGGTAGAAAACGTCCGGGCGACAAGCTAGCCCTAACGATAGACAGAAAAGGGAAGATACTTGTGATTCCGGTAATGTTGAAAAACAGTGAGGGGAAAATTGGCACCGTCAAGCGCGAAGAGAAAGATCTAGTCGCGTCACTGGGCATAGAACTGGAAGAGATTGACAGCAAGGACCTGAAAAAAATAGACTTGGCAAATGGAGTAAAAGTAGCGTCCCTTGAGAATGGGAAGATAGAAAAATACACCGATATGCGCAAAGGTTTCATTATTACCCATATTGATAACAATGCCATAAAGTCGGTGAAAGAAGTAAATAGTATATTGAAGTCGAAAAAGCCGGGAGATTTGATCACCTTCGCAGGTGTTTACCCCGACTACCCACGAGAGTATATATATGCATTACGTTTCTAACTTAATCCCAATTCATGTATGAGAAGATTGTTTAAGAAAGGCGAGCGCGTCCGCAACAAAGTTGATGGCAAGGTGATGGAAGTATTGAGGTACATTAAAAATAACTGGATTCAAGTTAAGTCGTTTGACCTCGAATCGAAAGAAGTTAGAACGGCAAAAATAAAAGAAGACAAGCTGAGCAAAGCAGCTTAATAAAAGCCCCTCAGAAATGTGGGGCTTTTTTTATGGAAGGACATTTTGAACAATTAACTTACCTTTGAAGTTGAATTAAAAACAGTCTTATCAAAAAGTTCGAAATCCCGGCCTATTATCGCTCGTCCATTACCGGAAGAGTGAAGGAGTCACGAAGACTGAAAGATCTGCGCAAGCAAGATTTTCTCCCGACTTTGTTAGACTTTGGGCCCTTACAGTTTTTTATTCCCCGCCATTTTGGGTTTTGCTACGGAGTGGAAAATGCGATCGAGATCAGTTATCGCGCATTAGAGGAGAACACTGGAAAAAATGTTTATCTGCTCAGCCAGATGATCCACAACCAAGAAGTAAATAGCGATCTTCAAAACAGGGGAATAAAATTTATCATGGATACCGATGGGTCCCACTTTGTGCCTTGGAACAAAATCGGAAAAGACGATGTAGTAATCATTCCTGCTTTTGGCACTACCCTAGAGATTGAAAAATTGTTGTTGGCCAAAGGCGTGGACGTGCAGAAGTATAACACAACTTGTCCCTTTGTTGAAAAAGTATGGAACCGCGCAGAGAAATTAGGGAAGGATAATTTCACGGTCATCATTCACGGAAAGCCAAAACACGAAGAAACGCGTGCCACGTTTTCCCACAGCTCAGGCAACGGCCATTCTATTGTTGTTCGAGATATGGATGATACGATTGAATTGAGTAACTATATTTTAGGAAGCAAAACCCCAGCAGAGTTTTACGAGGCTTTCGCTGGAAAGTATTCGACCGGTTTTTCTCCCGAACAGCATTTACAGAGAGTAGGGGTTGTCAATCAAACCACCATGTTGGCCTCCGAGACGCAAGCCATTGCCGATTTTATTCGGCAAGTGATGATTACCAAGTTTGGCGCAGCCGAAATCAAAAATCACTTTGCAGATACGCGCGACACCTTGTGCTATGCTACTAATGATAACCAAGATTCTACCTACGAATTACTGAAAGAGAAAGCAGACCTTGCCATTGTAGTGGGCGGCTACAACAGCTCCAACACCTCACACATTGTAGAACTTTGTGAGCGAAATTTTCCAACTTATTTCATCAATTCCGATCAAGAGATAAAATCCAATGAAGAAATACAGCACTTCATTTACAATCGCAAAGAATTGATCACCACCTTTTCCTTCTTGCCCGAAAAAAGACCATTAAAAATAGTCCTCACTAGTGGGGCGTCTTGCCCCGATACAGTAGTAGACCGGGTGATGCTGAAACTCGTAAGTTATTTCAGCGAAACCAATCCCATCGATGAGGTATTGGCCGCTTACTGATTGTGTTCGACATTATTATGCGAATACTTCTGCTCGTCATTTTCGTCAATAGCATAAAAGTTTTTGGACAAGCAGCTGATACTGTTCGTCAATTGGAATCGATCACGGTCAAAGGGTTTGCCTATAACAAACCTTTGAATGAAGTGCCTGCCTCCATTGCGGTTGTCAGCACAAAAGATTTCAATCGCTTTAACAATGCCTCGTTACTCCCTGCGATTAACACTATCCCTGGCGTGCGTATGGAAGAACGCTCACCGGGAAGTTTTCGATTGTCCATTCGCGGCAGTTCGCTGCGTTCACCTTTCGGGATTCGCAACGTAAAATTTTACTGGAACGGATTACCGCTTACAGACGGGGGCGGCAATACCTATTTGAATTTATTTGACAACAGTTCTATTTCAAGCATAGAAATCATCAAGGGTCCGAGCTCAAGTTTGTATGGTGCCGGCACGGGTGGGGTATTGTTGATGACCAGTACCATCCCTAACGAAAATAGCATACAACTCAGCGCATCGGGCGGCAGTTACGGCTTGCTAAACTATCAAGCATCGGCAACCACTTCTTTTCAAAAAATAAAACTATCACTGAATTATGCCCACCAGCAAAGCGATGGCTATCGACAAAACAGTAACATGAACCGAGATGCTTTCAATTTGCAAATGCAATTACCTGTTGCAAAAAAAGGTCTATTGGCTGCCTATTTATTTTACACCACCCTATCGTACCAAACTCCGGGCGGGTTGACGCAAGCGCAGTACGATGCAAACCCCGCACAAGCCCGGCCGGAGGCATTGGACAAAAAAACGGCCGTGTACAATCAAACTTTCTTTGGTGGGCTTTCCTACGATTATCAATGGAACAAACAGTGGTCAACCAAAATTAGCGGCTATGGTTCGATCACTGATTTCAAAAATTCAGCTATTCTAAATTATGAAAATCGAAAGGAAGAAAACTGGGGCGGGAGAACTGAAACACATTACTCAATTGAAAAAGGGTTGATCAAAAGCAGAATGACTCTTGGCGGTGAGGTTCAATTTTTTAATTCGCCCATAAGCAACTATGACAATGTGCTTGGTAATCCTGGAAATGTTCAATTTGAAGATCGCCTATCTTCCAATTTGTTGATAGCCTTTGCACAATTAGAATTTGATTTGCCTAAAAGCTATTTCGTTACGGTCGGCTCTAGCTATTCTTTTATCAACTATCAATTCAATCGAACTTCAGTTAATCCAGCCGTTTCACAAAATCGAGATTTTGATCCGGTTATTTCCCCGCGCGTTGCGATCATAAAAAAAGTGTCTGAGAATTTATCTGTTTATGGATCTGTGAGTAAAGGATTTTCACCCCCCACACTGGCAGAGGTACGCCCATCTACCGCCAATTATAATGATACGCTACAAGCCGAAACAGGAATCAACTATGAAATAGGAGCGCGCGGATCATTTTTGAAAAAAGTTTCATTTGATATGGCGCTCTATTCGTTTGGTTTAGATCAAGCAATTGTACTACAGCGAAAAATCAATAACGCAGATTACTTTGTGAATGCTGGGGGTACTTTACAAAAAGGTGCGGAAGCAATGTTGACTTGGCATCCCATCTCAAATTCTGGCAAATCAATCCGTGGATTAAAAATTTGGACGAGCTACACGCTTAATCATTATCGATTTGTAGATTATAAAAAAAATCAAGTGAGTTATTCGGGCAATCAGTTGACAGGCGTAGTGCCTACTATTTTAGTAACGGGGATCGATGTGGATTTTATAAACAGATTTTATTTGCGGACGACTATTAATTACACCGATCGCATTCCGCTGAATGACGCCAACACTGATTTTGCTTCCGATTATCTATTAGCCGGAGCAAGGGTTGGTTATTCTCAAAACATTCGTTCGAAATCAACAATGGATCTTT
>Ga0136636_10003024_pt1 | contig 10054 bp, 9 predicted proteins | sample AntDrymUQ8522106_2_FD_104653 | JGI IMG/M metagenome (GOLD analysis project Ga0136636, IMG submission 104653) | Polar desert sand microbial communities from Dry Valleys, Antarctica - metaG UQ852 (21.06) | ecosystem: Environmental > Terrestrial > Soil > Desert | place: Antarctica: Dry Valley... | reverse complement strand
GAATGATATTTCTAACATCATTCAAACCGTCAAAAATACGGGTAATATCAACACCTTGAGCTTTCTTAACTTTATACATCAACTCACGCACATCGGCAGGAACCGGATTCATTCGCAAACCATTCAAACCACGGTCGAGCATGTGTGTTTGAATGCCTGCATCGTGAAATGGTTTGGTAAAAGTACGAACAGCATCGTTTGGATTTTCTCCGTACAATAGGTTTACCTGCTCAGAAGCTCCACCATTTGTTTCTACACGGGCAAAACATCCCATTTCGATAATAATAGGGGCAATTTTAGCTAATTGGTCTTTACGAGGTACATATTTACCCGATGATTGCCACATGTCACGGTAAACAAGACTGAATTTAATTTCTTTCATTTTATAATTCGTATGATTGATTGTTTTTTATCAAAAAATAATTCACTTATCAAATCTCAACTAGCTATATTTCAGCTTGTTGAGTTGTATTTTTAAAAAATAAATTTGAAGTACAAATATCCGATTTTTTTTCCGAATAGCAAGCACATTAAAGAAATAATTCTTTAATTATTTTGCCTGAACTTTGTTGGTCGAAAACTATTTGAAAGTAATTTGAATGAAAAACTAGAAAACGGATACTCAATGATTTGAATAAATTACAAATAGGGGAAAAAAGCTGTATTTTTAATCAAATAATAAGTTTTGATGGTTGCTAAAATATGAGGTTGGAATGTGTTTTTGAGTCAGAATTGTTCAATAAAAGCCGTCTGGATTTTTACTCATATTTTCATTGCCATGAAGGCGAGGTTTACAGTTTCACCTCACCATTAAAAGTAATCATGTCTCGCTGTTGTGAACTAACTGTAAATGTAGTGTTACCATTATTAAATATATTCATAAATATCTCATAAACATATTCTTCTGACCTAATTTTAAAGTATATATCCCACCCATTTGATTTTCTATTGGGAGTGATGCTATATTCGGTCATTGGCTTGGCAAATTTTACTCCGCCTTCGTAACTTCCATAGGGCGCCGTATGAGCCACACCAAAATAAGGGAGATAAGCAAAAGCTGAGTCGTTTTTTATACGCAAATCATACTCTGAAGTTAACACTACCTGTTTCATTCTTAAAGGATTGGCATAATGTGCAGTTACAGTAAAATCTTTTGATTCGACTCCTCATGTAATTTCATCAACAGTTTTTGTTGTAGTTTTTGTGGATGAGCAAGATGCCAAAAACAGCAATGCAAAGGTTGAGTAAATCAATAGTGTTTTCATATCTTAAAATTTAAGTTCCGAAAATCGATTTTATAAAACTCCAACTGTTGTCACTAACAAACACTGCGCAAATTACTTATAATGAACTATTTAATTTTGGTCAGTTTAAAAATAAAGCCTTTCCAAGCCGGCATGTGAATCACAAAGGGGTCTTTAGAATTCAAGGTGTGCGACGGAATTTTTTCAGTCTCATTTAGCAGATTTACAATACTGTAGATCTGCCCCTCTTGCATGTCGAGATATTGGAATGCTTCAAATGGGAAACAAACTTCTGTATCCAAATGTTTATCGTCGAAATTAAGTACAATCAGTAATAATTCATCTTCAAACTTACGAAAATAAGCATATTGCTCGTGGGTATTGAATTTCGGATTTTCGAAGTTGGCAAATTCCAAATCGTACATCAAACCATTGGTTATTGCTTTTTCGGTTAGCGTAATGTTCAGCAGTTTTTGATAAAACCCACGCAAAGTTTTCTGATCACACGTCAACTTTCCACCATCATATTTACCGCCGTTAGCCCATGCCTGAATAGTTTTCATGCCCCAATAATCGAAAATAGAGGTTCGTCCGTCTACGCCGCTAAAGCCTTCGCACTCCATCCCTTGCTCACCTAGTTCTTGTCCGAAATAAATCATCAAGGGGGCTTGTGTGAGTGTTGCAGCAACTATCATTGCCGGCTGTGCATACACTCCGTTGCCCGAAAAGAAACCAGAACCAACGCGTTGTTCATCATGATTTTCGAGGAAATTTAGCATTTGGTTTTCCAAACCTTCCAAGGCTTGCCATGAATTGGTAATATCGCGTACGGGAAAATTTTTGCTTGTTACATCGCGAAGCATATCATATAAGCCCACTTTGTCGTACAGGTAATCGAACTTTCCGTTACATAAATAATTTCTGTATTCGGCAGGATTGTACACTTCGGCAATAAATAAGATAGCTGGATACTGCAATTTCACCTGAGAAATAGCCCATCCCCAGAATTCAACAGGTACCATTTCGGCCATATCACATCTAAATCCATCAACATTTTTTGAAGCCCAAAAAAGGAGTATATCCCGCATTTTGTACCAAGTATCGGGAATGGGATCAAACTGCTTTTGACCGCCTTCAACGTAATTAACTCCGTAGTTCAACTTTACAGTTTCATACCAGTCGGTAGATGTTGGCGAGGCAGTAAATTGATCGTTACCTGTTGCTTTTGCAGGAAATTCGATATAGCCTTGTGCATCAAAATTTGGTGTAAAGGGCTTATTGGGGAGGTAATAGAAATTATTGAGTGGCGAAAAGGCCCAGTCCGAATGATCGTTTTCTCCCAAATCGGCAACACCGGCAGGTTTTGCATCCGAATGATACTGACGTGCCACATGATTTGGCACAAAGTCAATAATAACTTTCATTCCTGCCTCATGCGTACGTTTTACAAGATCTTCGAATTCATCCATGCGATTATCTACATCCTCAGCCAAATCAGGATCTACATCGTAATAGTCTTTAATAGCATAGGCCGATCCTGCTTTGCCTTTAACCACACTCAGGTGATCTTGAACAATGCCGTGGGCAGAATAGTTGGTTTGTGTTGCATGTTCGATTACACCGGTGTACCATACATGCGTTATTCCTAGCGACTTGATAGCGCCCAGCGCTTTAGGAGTGAAACTATTGAATTTTCCACAACCATTGACCTCAATTGAACCATTATGTTTATTAGCTGTATTGGAATTGCCAAAAAGGCGAGGAAGAACTTGATAAATTACGAATTTAGACATGTAATAATTTGAAATCACCGGTTGGTTATTCAAAACCACCGGTAAAGATTATTGAAATAAAATTTGAAACCTTATTTATTAAGAATAGCATTTTGAGTGTCTGCATTAATTGGAGTAATCTCAAAACTAATAGGCTTATTTACAGCAACTCTAGCTGGAGCTCCTGAACTTCTAGATTGAGAAATAAGGAAATTATCAACAAGAACAGTTCCTTGCGGTGGCACCATAAAACCAAATTTATTTAAGCCACCTGTGGTAACAATTTCCGAACAATAGGTATAGGTATTATTAATGAAGTAATAAATCATACTTCCAATTTTAAATACCTTCAATTTATTCTTTCCGGCGAGTAAAATTTTTGATTCATCCAGTTCGGTAAAAAAACTATAGAAGGTGCGATTACCCATGAACATTTTCTTATTTTTATTGATATTGAAGTATTCAATCGGGGAATTGTTGCCATTTGAACCGTCCGGAATTACACCAAAGATAATCCCATACTGATCGACGCTGACCCCAATAGAATTTTCGATTGTTAATTCGTATGAAAAATTGAACGAAACAGCTGTGGGGGGGGTCAGCGAAACCAAATAAGCCTGAGCTATTTTAGACTGGAATTTTAATTTTCCATCGGTTGTAAGCGTTGTTGAATAGTTGGTTGCATCCACAAGACTCCAACCAGCCTGTGCCTGAGAATTGAAATTTAAGCTGTAAAGCGGAACATACCCCGTAGTATCGACAAGTAATTGAAGGCTAGAAAAATCAGGAGCAGGGGTACTTTCATTAAATAATTCATTAAGATAATAGGCTCGACGCACTCCGTGGTAATTTATGTTCCAGCTTCTATCATTTACTTTATCACCACCACACATAATCGATTTCCAATCGCCATTTTCGAGCAGTGAATTCAAGTGTTTCCGCCTCAAAAAACCATGACCAAGTTCATGAAACAAAAGATCTTCTTTCATCAAATCGGCATCGGCATATTTGCTAATGGCAGCCCAATAAGTTTTATCAATCTCTATCCGAATTGGTTTCTCATAATGACATAAACCAGCCTCACCATCTTTCAAATCGGCGAATTCAACGATTAAACCGCCGTTAACTAAATCGAAATTTTTACCATGTTTTGTGGCCTCGTCCTGAAATCGTTGCACATACACGGTAAATTCCGCTTCAACCCTATGCTCATTAGAATGACCACAAGAAGCAAGTCCAAAAGTGACCACAAATAGTAGGGAATATACTGTTCTTAGTTGGCTCATAATTTATTTTTCAAAAAAAATGTTCTGCAAATATAAACAAAATTCCAACTAAGGCTGTTATTACACTACAAACGAAATTATTTTTAAACTTAATTATAAAATTAGATGGCAACAGTAAAATTTAAAGGAATAGACGTACAGACAAATGGTCAATTACCAGCAGTAGGAGCTCAAGCTCCAGATTTCACTCTTGTGGGTGGTGGATTGAATGAAATTCATTTAAGCGATTACAAAGGAAAACGCGTATTACTTAATATTTTTCCAAGTTTGGACACAGGTACATGTGCTGCCTCGGTTCGTAAATTCAACAAATGGGTTTCCGAAAAAGAAAATGTGGTTGTTATCAGCGTTTCAAAAGATTTACCTTTTGCACAAAGTCGCTTTTGCGGTGCCGAAGGATTGGAGAATGTGATTACTGCTTCAGACTTCCGTTACAATTCATTTGCTACGGATTACGGGGTTTTATTTGCTGATGGTCCGCTCAAAGGTTTAATGGCTCGCTCAGTTGTAGCTGTTGATGAAAATGGGAAAGTAATTTATACTGAATTAGTTCCTGAAACTGTTGATGAACCTAATTACGACATCAACGTATTTTAAATGAGAACTGTGTTTGTTTTGTAGCAAACACTTTTAATGTGTGTAAATAAGAACGTTATCTACAAATGATAACCTCTCCTTGCTGTGAAGCTCGGAGAGGTTTTTTTGTTTTATCAAAGGCGCTTTAGAGCTACTCCTAATTTTGAAAGACCATCTTCGACATTAGAAGCACCTACAGTTTCGAAAGCTTTAATCGCAATAAGTGCACAGGCATGAGCATCATCGCCGGCACGATGATGGTTGAACCGAATCTGATGATAGTCGCACACCATGCCTAACGAATGACTCGATAAATTTTTCCAAGTTTTACGCGAAAGACTTACACTGCAAAAATAATCGGTATGCGGAATGGCTAAATCATAATGCGCCAACGCGGCACGAAGCACACGCATATCAAAAGCGGCATTGTGAGCCACCAACGTTCTTTCATCTATCCACGGTTTCAACTCGCCCCAGAGTTCCTCGAAAGTGGCAGCATGTGCAACTTCTGCCGTTGAAATTCTATGAACTCTTTCATTCCATGGATTCATATAGGGGAAACATGCCGGTTTGATTAACCATGATTTTGATTGGAGTATCACTCCATCTTCAACCAGTGTTAATCCAATTTCGCAGGGATAATTGGCGTGAGCGGTCTCAAAATCAATAGCGGTATAAGTCATTGGGTATATTATTTCTATTCAAAACTTGTATTTCATTGGCAAAAGTAGTAATTATTGAAGAAATTACGACTATTTAAGATTAACATTTATTGAACTGTAACGTTCGGTTGAAACAACAATAACACTCACATTATATGCATATTATCTCATCACAAACCAAAGCAATCACGATGAAAAATGAATACGAAATATTTGTAATACGCCCAAATACCGTTAAATATATTTTAACCAACCATAAATCTGCTTATTATTAGCCAAAATTGCGTACTTTTGCACAATAATCGTTTAAATGTGCAATATGAATAATTTAAAAATCGGAAATATCACAGCTCGAATACCCATTATACAAGGTGGAATGGGTGTTGGAATTTCCATGTCTAGTTTAGCGTCTGCTGTTGCGAATGAGGGTGGTGTAGGCGTTATTTCTTGTGCAGGTCTTGGTTTGATTTATCGTAATTCGGCCAAAGACTATATGGAAGCATGTATTATCGGGTTGAGAGAGGAAATTAAAAAAGCGAGAGAAAAATCGAGTGGAGTTATTGGTGTCAACATCATGATGGCATTAACTAATTTCGGCGATATGGTTAAAACTTCGATTGCTGAAAAAGTAGATGTAATTTTCGCAGGTGCTGGTCTTCCAATGGATTTGCCCAAATATATTACAGAAGATTGCACTACAAAACTGGTTCCTATCGTTTCATCAGCCAGAGCTGCAAGAATAATTTGTGAAAAATGGAAAACCTTGTACAATTACTTACCTGATTTGGTAGTTGTTGAGGGGCCAAAAGCCGGTGGGCACTTAGGTTTTAAAACAAATCAAATTGAAGATGAAAATTTCTCTATTCAAAAATTGATTCCGGAAGTAGTTAAAGAAGTTGCTATTTTTGAAGAAAAATACAATCAGGAAATTCCGGTGATTGCTGCTGGTGGTATTTATACTGGTGAAGATATGTACAATATCATGCAGTTAGGTGCCAAAGGAGTACAAATGTCTAGCAGATTTGTAACAACCGATGAATGCGATGCAGACATAAAGTTTAAAGAAACGTATATCAATGCAAGCGAAAATGATGTTGAAATCATTCAAAGTCCAGTTGGAATGCCAGGTCGTGCATTGAAAGGTGAATTTTTGGAAAAGGTAAAACAAGGACTTACTGCTCCAAAATCTTGCCCATACAACTGTTTGCATACTTGCGACTACAAAAAAGTGCCTTATTGTATTATTGTTACGCTTTACAACGCCTATCAAGGTAAAATGGATAAAGGGTATGCCTTTGCTGGTAGCAATGCCTATCGTGCCAAGAAAATAACTTCAGTAAAAGAAGTGGTTGACAGCATAACTTCCGAATACAACCAAGCTGAAAAAGAGGCAAAAAATTAGAGATATCACAATTTACTGTTATTAAAAAAAGCAAATCGATAAACCATTGATTTGCTTTTTTAATTTCCAATGCTAAACTATTTTAAGATTGAAAATGTTATACTATTATATGTACTTTCAGAAAATCTGTAATATTTCCATAGTTATTTCTATTCATCTATTTCATTTTATAAAATTATTCATTAATATTGCAGTAAATTAAAACTCTAAGTACAAACATGAAACAGATTAAAATTTTATATAATGACGCCCTAAATGATATTGAATTAGAAGCTGCATCCGAGCTAATGGATGGTTTTGGGCATCGCGATTTGGTTGAAAACCTGAACTGGAAGGAAACATATCCGTACCGACCAATTACGCTGTTTAATATTGCACGTTCTAATGATAGTATATTTATCAAATACTCTGTGCGGGGAAGCATGCTTAGAGCAATCTATTCGAACGACTTAGAGCCTGTAAATGAAGACAGTTGTGTTGAGTTTTTTTGCAAACTACCGGATAGTAGCAACTACATGAATTTTGAGTTCAACTGCATAGGAACTTGCAATGCTTCCAAACGAAAAAGTAAAAAGGTAGATGTTATTCCATATTCACTGGAGGAACTGGCACAAATTAAAAGATATCCATCAATGGGTCGACGTGCTTTTAACGAAATGGAAGGCATGTTCGAATGGGAATTAACTGTAAAAATACCTTTTAGTCTCATTAGCATTGATCCTCTTCATTTACCTAAAAAGTTACTGGGTAATTTCTATAAATGTGCCGATGGTACCGACTCGCCACATTATGTAAGTTGGAGCCCAATCAAAACCGAAAAACCCAATTTTCATTGTCCCGAGTTTTTTGGCGAATTGATATTTGAATAAACGCTAAACATAGATTACGAAATTGCAAAGGTGCGGGTTCACTATCTATTGCACCTTCCATGGTTTTAAAAGAAATATTCGTAAGTTTGCAGAAAAATAAGCTGCATGAACATTCTTCTGGTCACTCCCCCACTTACACAATTAAATACACCCTACCCTGCCACCTGCCATTTAGTCGGTTTTTTACGCTCGCAAAAACTAGTTGCAGAGCAAATGGACTTGAGTATCGAATTGATTAATGCCTTGTTTACCCGCCAAAAACTGGAAGAAATCTTCGAACGCAGTTCCACACAGTCAAAACTATCAAAAACAAACAGGATCCTCCTTCAAAATGCCGACTTCTATGCTAAAACAATAGAATCTGTCATGCGCTTTTTGGGAGGAAATGACAACACTCTGGCGCAACGATTCTGCTCGTTGGAGTTTTGGACGAAAAGCAAACGCTTCCCAACTAACGATGATTTAGAGTGGGGATTCGGGATGATAGGCAATCATGACCGTGCCATCCACCTCTGCACATTGTTTTTAAAAGATATATGCGATTTTATTAATCAGACCATCGATTCACGTTTTGAGCTGATACGCTATGCCGAATCGCTTTGCTTGAGGCTCCCCGAATTTGAACCACTTCAACAGGAATTAAGCAAACCACTATCGCTAATCGACAAATTGATGTTGGATATTTTCTTATCAAGAATACAACAAAACAAGCCCGATATGGTCGGATTTAGCATTCCATTTCCAGGTAATTTGTATAGTGCATTACGCTGTGCACAATGGTTGAAACAACATCATCCCAACATAAAAATAGTAATGGGTGGTGGATATGTGAACACTGAATTACGTGCCATATCCGACCCAGCCATTTTTGATTTTATCGATTATCTTACTTTCGATGATGGAGAGCTGCCTTTGTTGCGACTGCTTACCAATGGTGAACTTATCCGCACGCTTTATCGCTCGGAAACAGGCGAAATCATGCGCATAAACTTCAATAGTAGTGAGAATATAAAATTCAACGAGACAGGAACACCCAATTACGATGGATTGGTGAAGAACAATTATATCAATATGATAGAACTTACCAACCCCATGCACGCGTTGTGGAGCAATGGGCGTTGGAATAAAATGATGCTGGCACACGGTTGTTATTGGGGTAAATGTGCATTTTGCGACGGTGGTCTGGATTATATAAACCGGTTTGAAGCTGCGCCTATTGAACTGATAGTGGATAGAATGGAAGCCATTATGCAACAAACCGGACAGTCTGGCTTTCATTTTGTGGACGAGGCTGCTCCCCCTGCCCTGCTCCGAAAATTATCCGAAGAAATTATTCGTCGCAAGCTGATAGTAAGTTACTGGACCAATGTGCGGTTCGAAAAATCATTTACGACCGAACTTTGTTATATAATGGCTCAGGCAGGCTGCATAGCTATTTCGGGTGGATTGGAAGTAGCTTCACCGCGGATATTGAAATTGATAAATAAAGGCATAACCATAGAAACTGCTAGAGAGAGCATGAAGAATTTTGCCGAAGCCGGCATCATGACTCATGCTTATTTGATGTATGGATTCCCTACCGAGACCGCCAAAGAAACGTTAGATTCACTAGAAATAGTTCGTGGATTATTCGAAGAAGGCTATATTCAGTCGGCTTTTTGGCATCGATATGCCATGACAATTCACAGTCCTTCTGGACAATATCCCGAGAGTGTGGGTGCTAAACGCTTGGATAGTACTCCCAGCAAATTTGCCAACAATGAAATTCCGTTTACTACAGCCATGGAGATTGATTTGGAGTATTACGGCAAAGGGCTAAACCTGGCAACCTATAATTATATGCAGGGGACGGGATATGATATACCGGTAAAAAAATGGTTCGCACAACCCTACATCAAAAGTGAATAGCCCGTAGCAAAATGAAGTTTTTGAAAAAAATTAAATAAAATGGAAAATATACAGAACAATGATAAGCTCAATTCCTCCTCTGAGTCTAGGGGGAATCATCAGCATCATCACGATCATACTGATGTAAAAAACATAAAAGTTGCCTTTTTTCTCAATGTGGTTTTTACCATTATAGAAATTGTAGGTGGTTTTCTAACCAACAGTATTGCCATTATGTCGGATGCCGTACACGATTTGGGCGACTCACTTTCACTTGGATTGGCATGGTATTTTCAAAAAATGGCCAAACGTGGTAGCGACAAATCCTATTCTTACGGTTACAAACGATTTTCGTT
>Ga0136636_10003023_pt1 | contig 10054 bp, 14 predicted proteins | sample AntDrymUQ8522106_2_FD_104653 | JGI IMG/M metagenome (GOLD analysis project Ga0136636, IMG submission 104653) | Polar desert sand microbial communities from Dry Valleys, Antarctica - metaG UQ852 (21.06) | ecosystem: Environmental > Terrestrial > Soil > Desert | place: Antarctica: Dry Valley... | reverse complement strand
TTTGATTTTACATTGAAAATAAAATAATCACAGGTGGCTTTATCCATTTTGCCGGTGCGATAAGCTTCTGCCAAAAAATCCATAGTAGTGAGATAAACAATGTTATTTTCCTGGCAATACTGCTTAATGTCCTTTAGGTTACTGCTCCCGATCACATCGTTGTAGAAACGGCAATAAGCCATACAGGCGCTTTCGCCTTTCCCGTATTTTTTCTTCAACTGGTTATATTCTCTGAAAACGTTGATCTCTGTTTTAATTTCAAGTTCTTCAACAAGCTTAAAGTTAAACAAGTTGTTAACCTCGATTTTGTGTTCTTGAGATAATGCTTCGTGATAAACAATATCAGGAACATACATTTTGTTGGTAAAAATATGGGGTAACTGACCTAAGGCACCCCCTTTATTAAAGTGAATGATCACATCAGCATCGAGAATAATCTTTTTTTTTGGATCAATTTTCTTCATCAGAAACAATTTCATTCACATCGATCCCGATTGATAACATTAATTCCTGGTAATGACTTTCCGAAATTTGATCCTTTTCGAACAGCTTATTGGCCAGCGAACCAAACGTTCCAAGGATCGCTTTGTCGCCAGTATGTTCATACAAATCAACGGAATAGCCATGTTGTCTGGCGCCTGTTTTAATCTGTGTTGAATACTTTTCAACAAAACTCTTGCTTGCCAAATCCATTTTGGAGAGTTGATTTAGCAGTGCGGCACGCGAAGAACTGTATGTCTGTTCGATTCGAAGCAGAGTAGCCAGTTTTATCTGGTCTTTACCCAATTCTTCGTCTGAAATCAACTGCAAAATACCTTCTTCGGGTAATAACAGATACGAAGCAAATATATCAGCCATCCGTTCATTGCCATTTTTTCTGGGGAAAAGCCCTGTCTGACATTTGTGCGGAGTAAAGTCTTTATCATAAAACAAATGATACAACTCGTGTCCGATAGTAAAATTCTGTCGTCCAACAGAGTGATTACAGTTAACAAGCATAAACCTGCTATCACCATCTTTAATGGAAAGGCCCGAAAAATCCTCGCTCAGAGGTTTAAATATCGAAAGGATATCCAACTTTTGCAATAGACTGCTGAACCCAATAGGTTCTGTACTATTGTAACCAAAACGATTTCTGAAATCAGCAACGTATGATTTAAGCCTGTATTCCATCAGTATTTATTGTTTTCATTTTAAGATAGTTCTTTATTATCCTTTTGAAATAGACAATATGTTCGCGATCGGAGGCGGTCAATTCATCGGCTCGGAATGCAAGAGCGAGGTCGGGCTGAATTTCAGAAGGATTCTCTTCCAGGAAAGTTTCTATATCAACATTCAAATATTCTGATATCTTCTCTAAGTGTAACAGAGAAACTTCTCTCTTCTCATTTTCATAGTAGGATAATACTTCACGCTTTATACCACAGTAATTAGCTATATCCTCTTGGCTTACACCGATTTTTTCTCTAAACAATTTAATGTTCTTTCCTATCTGATTTGTCATGATATATCTGCTTTAAGCGTTACAAAAGAACGAATTAATTTTTACAAATCAAATTTTTGTAACATTTTTTATTTTATTTTACTTCCTTTTTAATTTTCATATAATTTGATATTGAATATGTTGCGGTTAAAACCAATTTTGTTAAATTAGCGGTCTGCAGTCGAAACTATTAATTTCAAGTAATTGCTGCAAAACTAAAACTGATGACAAACTTTAGCTTTCTGAAACATGGGTTTCCGGCCATTTTTGCCGACGCAACCGAAGCCGAAAAACACACGCTGACAGCGCCCAAATATGCTGCGCTGTTATGTCGCAGTGCCCTCGAAAAGCGATTTTCTGGTTATACGAAAACGATTCCGATCTCTCGTTGCCTTACGACACCAATTTATCTTCGTTGATTCAAACGGGTGCTCTTTCTGGCTGACCGCAACGCGTTGGTTACCCAGGCCAAAAATGCATTTAAAGAACATTTGCCCAATTTATCGGCCATCGACCTGACAAAAGAAAAATCAATTTTTAATTGGCACCACTGAAGGGAAGCAATTCTTTCCCGATCCCGTATTCGATCTTATTCAGCGTTACAAGGAGATAAAGAAGGAGAAAGGGCATTCGGATGAATTTTATAAATACGAAGCCGTAAAACAGTTTAAAGATCATTGGGATTGGAATTCTAGTGACTTTGGATCGATGTTAAGAGAATCGATGAAAAAGCAAGATAATCTGATCTATAACCTTGCTACCTCTGCGCTTAACAGAGTGGCTTCTGAAAAACCTGAAGAGACAAAGGCGATTTTTAGAAAATTGTATAATGAGTCATTTGAGCTCGGTGATAGGATTAAGACATTTTCAAAAGATGTTGATCAGTTAATAGAGCAAATTAATCCCCTATTAAATGGCAATCAGGATGAAAGAGCCACAAGTGTCTATTTAACCTTCATGTACCCTGATAAATATACTTTTTATAAAGATTCTTATTATTCGAAATACTGCGACTTACTCAAAATAAAAAAGGCAAACGCACAAAGTAAATACGTCCATTATCTGAATTTAATTGAAGATTTAAAGGAGAAATACATCAAGGATGATGATGAATTATTAAAACTTACAAATCAGACACTACCGGAGTCCGCCTGGAAAGATGAAAATTTTAATATTCTTGCTCAGGATAAACTGAATATATTTCCACAGATGAGTACATTAAAAATATGAATTTACTTATAAATTACCTAAAGATTAATAATTACCTTTTTTTAATTAATTTAGTCTTTTGGACAACCACAGTATTGTATCTCTGAAATAAGTAAATAAACTGAACCAATACAAAACAAAAACATGACACAAAGAAGAGATTTTATCAAAAAAAGTATTTTGGGAACTGCAGGTATAACCATGGCAGGAATGGGATTTAGTGCGAAATCCTATGCTTCAATTATCGGAGCCAACGATCGTTTCAGAATGGCAGTTTGCGGCGTAAACGGTCGCGGGAAAGCGCATATCGGCGGATTTGGCAAGCTGGAGAATTTAGAAATTGCATATCTTGTTGAGCCCGACAGCAAGGTACTTGAAGGTAGTATCAACGAATTGCGTACCGCTGGCGGCTTATATTCGAACGTAAAAGGTGTTGCTGATGTCCGTCACGTACTGGACGACAAGAATATTGATGCGATAAGCGTAGCAACACCCAACAGTTGGCATTCGCAAATGGTGATTTGGGCTGCACAGTCAAAAAAGCACTGCTATGTTGAGAAACCCGCCAGCCACGACCTCCATGAAGGACGTATTGCGCTTGCAGCTGCTGAAAAGTACGGCATAGTTGTTCAGCATGGTACGCAGCGTCGGAGCGAACCTGGGTGGGCCAGACAAATATCGGATATCCGCTCCGGCAAGTACGGTAAAATGCTGGTTTCTCACGGATTGGCTTGTAAGCCGCGCGAAGGGATTGGCTTCCAGCCTGATTCGGATCCACCGGCTAACCTGGACTGGAATATATGGAAAGGACCTGCCGTTATCAATAGTTTCAATAAAAACCTGGTGCATTACAACTGGCATTGGAACTGGAAAGTTGGTAATGGAGAATTAAACAACCAGGGCACTCATCAGCTCGATGTGGCCTACTGGGGGCTTGATGCAGCAGTTGAAAATACACATCCCGTTCGCGTCATGGCTATTGGCGGAAGATTCGTATGGGAGGATCAGGGTGAAACGCCCAATACCATGTTTGCACTAGCCGAGTTTGCAAACGGGCAATATGTATTTTTCAATATCCGGAACGTAAATTATCCGGGATACAAAACAGAAGTTACCAACCGGTTTTATTTTGAAGACGGCGGAAAACTTGTTGAAGGAAAATATGAATCTCACAATGGAAGTCAACCACGGAATGTACCAATCACAGATGTTCGTCAAACACCCGGTGGCAACTGGGAAAGTTTTATTACCGCGTGCCGTGCCAACGATCCCAAAATGGCTAATGGCAACATGTACGATGCTCATTACAGTTGTGCGCTAGGACATCTGATGAACACCTCCTACCGGTTAGGTAAAAAAGTACCTTTTAATGAAAAAGCAGGTAGGTTTGGCGATAATGCCTTGGCTTACGAAGAATTCATGAAAATACATGCCATTGCTCGCGATGGGATGGGTGTACCAGAAAATAAGGCTGAATATGTTGTGGGACCTTGGCTGGAATTTGATGGTAAATCAGAACTATTTATCGGGAAAAATTCGGTTGAAGCCAACCAATTGCTCTCCGATCCGCGTAATTCAAATTATACCTTACCTTCACCAAAATCAGTCTAAAAGATTTGAGGCGTTGGGAAAACTTGTTCCTGACGCCTCAAATAATTATCTTATATGCCTCCCAGACTAAAAAGATTGTATCCATTCCCGGTTTGTTTTTGATTCAACCCGTAAAATGGATTGACAAATCTTCTGACACTTGATTCTATCCCTATTGAATAAATCCTCTCATATTTGTTATCGCAATACTTAAAGCCTAATAATATGAAAGCCTCCTCATAAGCGTAAGATTGAAATAATTCACCTGGAATTGATTTAATTTCGGGAATAGTAAACTTTTCGTCGGTTTCCATGATGCTAATAATTTAAACAACAGCCTCTTTACCAATAATCGTTTGTTCAATTTACGGCCTTTTTTGTATAAACTTATGGATTTAAATTTTTAAAATCTGTTCCTCTGCCTTGTTAATGGTTAATTCCCCCTTAAACGCCCGCTGGCTCCAACTGCCGTACAAATTCTCCAACTCCTTCAAACTGCTTTTGTATTGCTCTTTGATGGCTTCCGTTTTTCAACGATCTGGGCAAATTTGGTTTGTAGTTTGATAGGGGGAAGTATAATAGGGATTGAGTTACAAATTGTTTTATTCATGTATGCAACCGTTGTCGTTGAAGCTTGATTGTACATGAATTTCACCTGATTTTTCATCCGTGAATTTGATATTGTTGTCATTTCTTAAATCATCAATTTGCAAGACCCTGATCGATTTTTCCTTTGGGGATTCTGAAAATGTAGGTTTTTTCCCTTTGCTTCCAATTTCGATATAATCGTTGCCGGGTTTTCATAGACCACTTCTTCGTAGACTTCAACTTTGTATTTGCTGATGCTTAAATCGTAATCGTTAGCAATAATTTCTGATTTCGGAACAAAGAAGTATTTCGCCTTTCTATCGGTGTCTTTTTGATCGTTTCTTGTTTTAAATTGTTCAACAATCCCAGGCAAATCACTTGCATCTATCTTATTACGCTTATCATCCATGGTATAACCGTCGGCCTGCATATCGTAAAACCAAACATGATTGGTTTCGCCGCCTTTTGTAAATAGCAGAATAGCCGTGCTTACTCCGGCATAAGGTTTAAATACGCCGCTTGGCATGGCAATCACCGCTTTCATCTCGGCTTTGTCGATCAGCATTTTACGCAGGGTTACAAAGGCATTACCACTGCCAAACAATACGCCCTGAGGAACAATTACAGCAGCCGTTCCGCCCATTTTCAGCATATTGAAAATGCGTTCCACAAAAAAAAAGTTCAGTTTTTGTGGTCGGCAGTTTCAGTATTTCGTTGATGTCGCCTTTGTCGATATTGCCTGTAAATGGCGGGTTGGCCATCACGATATCATACTGGTTGTTTTCGTTGTAGCTTTTGCTTAACGTGTCTTTGTAATCAATATTTGGCTCATCAATGCCGTGCATCATCAGGTTCATGATACCCAAATGAACCATGGTGGTTTCGTTAAAATTAACTGACCAAACAAAACAGAATATATTCAACGAAGTTTCCATACAAAAAAGAATTCCTTCAAATGCCATTGAAAAGGACTGGTGGGTAGTGCATTCTTTGGCCCTGCTTTTTTCGATGGACTGTGCGTCATCTATGATATTCAAAGGTGGAACCTCCTTAAGCAAAGGCTGGAACCTTATTCAACGTTTTTCCGAGGATATCGACCTGGTTTTGGACAGAGAATTTCTTGGTTTTCCGGGTGAATTATCCACACGCGATATTAAAAACTTGCGCAAGGCCTCAAAAAAATACATTACAACAACTTTTACCAGTGAGTTACAAGGAAAATTTATCGAAGTCGGTCTTGCGAATGTGATGGTGAAAGCCCGTGAATTTGAAAGCAGTGGGCAGGATCCCATGATTGTGGAGATTTATTACCCAAAGTTAACAGAAACCGATAGTTACCTATGGCCTGGATTGTTGTTGGAGATAGGTGCCCGTTCACTAATGGAGCCTTTTACTCCGTGCAGCTTAAGCACACTGGTGGCTGAAATTTATAAGGATAAACCATTTGCCGATCATTTTATTACAGTACCAACGGCCAATCCAGAACGCACCTTTTTGGAGAAAATATTTTTGTTGCACGAAGAGTTTCAAAAACCTGTCGAAAAAATACGTGTAGAACGCCTAACATCTAAAGCTTTAGGTAATTATTTTAGGACCGTGAATCACATTGCACCTTTTCAATTAATTTACAATTTGTTAACTAAAAATATTTGGCAGTTGGCTTCAAGAGCCATACATTTGCATTACATTTTTTTTCATAAGTTTAGGTTTAGTTAGGTTAGTTAGTTTTAGTAAAAGGATGGAGCCGCCCGGTTCTGTCCTTTTCAATATTATAAAATTGGTTTTCATAAAATGATGTTTGTCCTAATGAGCTTTTAAGCCAGCAGTTTTTCCAATTTCAGTTTCCATTTTTCCCAGTCGGGCATTTCTGTGGTTTGTAAATCGAGGAATTTTTGGGTGTGGTCGTGGTAAATCAGATGGCAAAGTTCATGAATAATCACATACTCAATACAAACTTTAGGTGCTTTTATCAGTTCAGGATTTAAAATTATTTTTCCTTTTGCGGTACAACTTCCCCAGCGTGTTGGCATTTCTCTAATTGATTTGATCTCATCACTGATGTTAGTAAGCGTTCCGATAAAATCGTCATCGTCAAAATCCTCAAATGATGAATAGAGCAGCAATGCATCATCAAGGTTTTCAATTACTCCATAGAAGTCAATGATGTACCCGAATTCTTTGTCCGGATAAATCCTGTTGACTCTCGCAATTGCCTGTAGCAGTCTTTCTGTTCTGGTGTAAGTGGTTGATTTTTGAGAATGGATAATTGAGAATGGATAATTGAGAATTGGTTTTTATTATCAATTGTTAATTTTTCATTGTCAATTGTTTTCTCTTTCCACTTTGCCCAAAACTTTTCGGGTGTCCCGTTTGTGGCATATGCAGCCTCTTGTTGCGAGGCGCTAATGATGATTTGAGCATAAACAAAAAGTGCCCGGATACCGTCTTCTTGCTGACTACGCAACTGCTGACTGATGGCTTGTGCCAAAGGCTCTTTCATATCGGGCCTTTTGCACTCGATTACACACATTGGAATTCCGTTGACAAACAGAACCAGATCGGGGCGGTAATGCTCCTTGCTGTTACTTCGCATGACACTGTATTCTTCGGTTACATGGAAAACATTGTTATCCAGGTTTTTCCAGTCAATATATTGCAGGGTAAAGCTTTTTTTGTCGCCATCGATACTTTGCTCCAACGACTTACCCAGCGTAATCAGGTTATATAAGGCTTCACACGCAATAATATAACCCTCATTGGTGGTTTTGTTTCCTCTGAGCTGCATCGCTTCATCGGGTGAAAGGTATTGGTAACCCAACTTTTGCAATAGCTGTAAAACCGGAATTTGACTGATGTGATCTTCTTTGAAACTTGGTGTATCCATGAAGTTAATGTTGTGAATTTGTCCAATGATTATTATCGCAGGAACTTAGTTTGTATTTGAGTTTGACTAAAGTTCATCTAAAGTTTGACTAAAGTTCATCTAAACCCTAAGGGATAACTTCCAGGTTGGATAACGACTTGTTCCATGATTTTCAATGCTTTTTTCCTTTTTTGATAAAGCATATACCAGATTTCTTATCTTGTTTTTCCGTTGTTGTTCATCTAACACAGCAGGAAGTTTATCTAAAAGCAGGGTGTCAATTTCATCCTTGGTTGCTTGTATTTCAGGTTGCGAATTTTCGCATATACTTTATCTACCGCAAGCAGCAATGGGCAACATTCAATCATATAATCTTTATCGGTCCCTTTTGCATCTTTCAACAACCATCTTATTTTGGCTTCTGCCGGATTAATATAATGCTCTGACTCTTCTTTTCCTAAGAGAATAATGGTTGTACGGGTTATTTTTCCTTTGATCGTTATTTTTGCTTTATTCAGGAAGTTGATTACGGACCATGTATCAACTTCAGCGGCTTTTTCGGGAAATTTGTTTTTATAATTAGCTTTTGCCACTCTCATTGCTTCTTCATCGAGATCATCAATCGTGGCATCAGGAATAATGACAGCACTCCAATCTGCTGTTGTTGCTTGCGCCCTGATGCGCTCAATCTCCTCCAAATTCAGAGGTGATAATTCTTCTCCGTCTTTGCCATAGTAATGACCATCAAAAGCTACAGGGAATCCTTTTGGCGCAGGAGGAATTTGAAACATGATAACCCTACCTTCTGGAAATTGTAGTTCATATATTTCAATAAATGTTATGCGATTGGTAGTTTTATTGGCTACTTCACCTTTCAGGCTATCCAGATTTTTACGAGAGGAGCGAAACTGACTGTTTACAATATTGTGATTTTTGTTTTCAATACCAAAAACCAACCAGCCATAAGGCTTGCCTTTTAAGTTCGCCTCCTTGCTTAAAGCCGAAAAATATTTACCCAACTTTGTAAAATCGTAGCCTATTTTAGCCTCTTTAAACTCAACCACTTCGGTTTCGGCCACTAAGTCGCGAAGTTGTTGAAGGATTTGTTTTAGTTCGTCTATGGTCATTTTCTCTTTTTTAAGTTTATCAACTAACTATTACAAAAATTAGTATGTCACGGATTTGGGCGTAAACTTTGACTCCCAAAATTGATAAGTAACCCTTTTGGAAAATCATACGCTACTGTATAATTCTTTGCTTGAGCAATATGAACATCTTCCAAATTTACTAAAGCTTTGAGCTCAACTACCAACTGCTCCTCTATCACGAAATCAGCTCTGCGTTTACCCACATCAATTCCTTCGTAATAAATGGTATGTTCCTCTTCTCTTGTGAAATCTAATCCAGCTCTATCATGCGTGTAGTTATTAGTAAACCCGCGGAATCCATTACCACCATAAACAGCATAATTGCCATCTTCAGCAATATTTTCTGAAGTAATTCCATACCCACTTTTAAAAGAAGTGTATTTCGGTTTCGCATCCAACTATATATCAAATCGTCACCCCCAAACTTCTTAGCCATATCGGTCAGGGAAATAAAATCATCGTCTTTGTGGCTCAGTATAGTAATAGCAGAACCTTGTACATTGATGGTCGATCGTTTATCTTTGGTCATATTGGTAAGTTTAGGATTTCTGCAAACGGTTTTGCAAACGGCAATTTTGTAAATAGCTGATAATTAATTATTTTTTCTTTGCAATCCGTTTGCGTAATGGGTTGCAATTGCAAAGAAAAGTGCAAATAAAAACCGTTTGCACCGCTTGCGGAAGTTTGCATTTCAGCAAACGTACCTGCAAACGGTATTTGGAATATATGATTGATATTCAGCGCAAAGACCGCTTGCATGATGCTATTTCTTTCTTCCATAGTAGGTAATCCCTTTATCATTCCGAAGCACCACAATCTCACCTTCATCTTTAAGCTGTTTTAGCATCCTGGAAATTTTATAAATATCATCATCAATGAGATTTAATATCTCACGGGCGGTTTTGTTGTCTATTTCTTCAAATTCATCCAGATACTTTAAAATAGTATATTTTTGCTTAAAAATGCTTTGCTTCTTTTGTTTCAAGTACTCTTTCTCATCCTCAATCCCTGAAAGTTTTGATTTATGAATAATATACTTAACACCTGAAGTTCTTCCGGTTATTTCAATAAACTCCAGTTCCTGTAATTCGGCAAGGATTTTTTTCAACTGCCATGTGTTGATAAAGGGTGACTGTTCAAGTTGTTGGAAAGTGAGTTTTTGCCCGGTGTAAA
>Ga0136636_10003022_pt1 | contig 10059 bp, 8 predicted proteins | sample AntDrymUQ8522106_2_FD_104653 | JGI IMG/M metagenome (GOLD analysis project Ga0136636, IMG submission 104653) | Polar desert sand microbial communities from Dry Valleys, Antarctica - metaG UQ852 (21.06) | ecosystem: Environmental > Terrestrial > Soil > Desert | place: Antarctica: Dry Valley... | reverse complement strand
CGGACCGATTCGATCCGCTTTTTTACAGGATAATATAAATCTTATTGTCCCTCGCCTGGTGCAGTTGCCTGAGTATCTGGTTCGAGTAGTTGAAAAAACTGATCGAGTTGTGGCAATACCACAATACGTGTACGCCGGTTAGCAGCTTTACCATCGGCAGTGCTGTTGGATGCCAGCGGCACGTATTCGCTGCGTCCGCCTGCTGTCATGCGCTTGGGATTAATGCTGAAACGTTCCTGTAAAGTGCGCACCACAGAGGTAGCCCGCAATACACTCAGGTCCCAGTTATCCTTCATGGTACCGCCACGGATAGGTACATTATCTGTATGCCCTTCCACGAGGAATTCAATATTGGGTTGGTTGTTCAGCACGTTAGCCACTTTACCCAATACATCCATAGCCCTTGTGCTTAGGATGAAACTACCGCTCTGAAACAATAATTTATCGGAGATGGAAATATAAATCACCCCTTTTTCCACTTTCACGTCAATATCTTCATCGGCCACATTCATCAATGATCCTTTCAGGTTCATAACGAGGGCCAGGTTCAGCGAATCTTTTCGAGCCATGGCACTTTGCAAATCCTTTATGTATATATCGCGTTCTGCCAGTTTATCCAGACTTTTCTTTACACTTTCGGCCTGCTTATCGCTCATCACGCTCAAATCCTGAAGCCTTCCGAGTACCTGCTGGCTATTGCCTTGCAAAAACTCGACTTCCTTCTGTCGTTCCTGCAGGCGCTTTTGCATATTATCTACTTGTGTATTTAAGTTTTGCGCTGTTGAATTTGATTTTAGCAGATCGTCTTCGCAACGCTTAATATCATCCTGTGCCTGCTTGTATTTATTGTTCAGCACACCATAATCACTTTCAAGTCCCTTGTATTTTTTACTCGATACACAGGAAACCATCATCGTCATTGATGCTGCCATCGCAAGTAATAAACTGATCCTTTTCATACGTTTGTTTTTTAATGTTCAAATGGAATCTCCAATAATTATGGGCGTTTCCTGCTTGTCCTGTCTGCAGATCTGCATTAGACAGGCAGGGTTGCGCCGCTTCTCAAGGGGATTTCATATAAAAATTTTATTTGATTGATAAAAAACCGGTTGCCTTGCTCTGCTCCGGTATTGCAAAAATGAGTAGTTTAAGGTTTAAAAACATGTTAATAAACAAAATGTGTTAATTATGAAACAATTTGAGTTACTTTAAAAGTATAACAAAAGCCTTGGATAGCCTTTTTATGAATTACTTGGTCCCGTTTATGAACCGCTCAAAAAACTCCCATGTTCTTAACATTTGATCTATACGCTGCCGGTTATTTCCGGTTCGGGTAATCTCATGGTTTGCCCCGGGATGCCGTACATATTCCACCGGGCGTCCCAATACTTTCAGGCTTTTATAAAGTTGCTCGCTTTGGATCACTCCGGTACGCAAATCCTGTTCGCCATGAAATATGATAAATGGCGTGTGTATATTTTCTACATAATTGATAGGGGATTCCCTTTCGAGAATGGCCTGGATTTTAGGTTCCCAGGGATAGCCGCCAAAAAAGTTGGGTACCAGTCTCCAGGCATTGCCTTCGCCAAAAAAAGTACGCAGATCGTACACCCCGCGTTGGGCACAGGCGGCGGCAAACCGCTGATCATGACCCAAAATATAAGCAACAAGATATCCGGCGTAGGATCCCCCGGTAACTAATAAACGGCTGGTATCGGCCCAGCCCTGAGCCACTGCCTTATCCAATGCCGTCATTACATCCTCCATAGGACCCGCTCCCCAATCGTTGCGGTTGCTGCGCAAAAATGTTTCTCCATAACCTCCGCTGCCCCTGGGATTACAATATACCACGCCATACCCCTTGCTGCAGAAATACTGGTACTCATGCCACATGCTGCTTTCGCCCGGACCCCACATGGCACTCGGGCCACCATGGATTTCAAGCAAGAGCGGATATTTTTTACCGGCTTCAAATCCGGCGGGTTTCATTACCCAATATTCTACTTCCTGTCCAAGGCTGTTTTTAAAAGTATGTTTTTCGGGCAGGCTGATATGCTTTTCCCGCACCCAATCATTTAGTTGGGTAAGCTGGCTGAATGTCAGAGCCATTGGGTCTGAAACATATATTTCCGAAGGGCTTTCTATTTCGGTTTGGGTAAAAACAAGCCTGCCTGCTTTCAAATCAAAATCATTAATGCCCTTATCGGGAAGGGTCAGAGAAGTGCCCTTTTCGGATTTTATATCGTAGCGATTGAGTACCGCACCCCCATTGGTTTGCGTTGTAAAATAGATCGCTGCTTCGTCGGGGCTCCAAAGTACATTGCCCTTATTGCGATCAAAAACTACTTGCCGGGGGGAAGCTTTTGGCTGCAGATCCTGGTAAAAAAGAGCGGGAATGCGCACATCGCCGGGAATGCTTTTTTGATAGGCAATCCTTTTCCCGGAAGGCGCCACCACCACATTATAGCAAGAAAATCCGGGTTGTCCTACCAGCATTTGCAAGCTATTGCCCAAAGTGTCCATAGTAAAGATGGCACTTTCGAGGTTGCGGTCGGGATGCAGATTATCTAACCGGACACGCTCCACAACCAATAGGGGAGAGTTGGCCACAAACTGCGGATTAGCAAACGAAAGCATGCCTTTAGTCACCATCTTTGGGGTTGCCCCGGGCTGCGGTTGCATCAGGTAAACATGCGTCACACTCATGTCGCTGCTGGTAGATGTCTCCTGCTGAAAATTCAGTTTATTAAGTACTTTAGCTTTATTATCGGTTTCATTTTTATACAAATAAGCCCTTACCTCTTCCATGTTACCATTGGCATTTGGTTTGACCGAGTTGTTTTGCAAAAAACCATCGGTTAAACCAGGCTTTTCCATCGAAAAAGGCAGCCTGTTTTTCCTGGGGTTCATAACGGAATCGTTATACACCTGACGCAGCGGGATGCTGCTGGTAAAAGCGATCATTTTGCAATCTAGGCTCCAAACAGGGTTGGAGGCTCCTGTAGGCAGAGAGGTAAGTTGGCGGGGTTCTCCCCCCTGCATGGAAGCAAGGAAAAGCTGTGGTTGCCCGTTTACCCCACGCACAAAAACCAAGTTTTGGCCATCGGGACTCCATACGGGTTGCCGGGCACCATCTTTGCCGGTGGTAAATTGCCTTGGAGCCCCAATACCATCGGTTCTGGCCAGCCATATCTGCGTTTCATAATTATACTCAAAACTATTTTTTTCATCTTGTTCAATAGCAGTTACCGTGTATGCCACAAAGGAGCCATCGGGGGAAACCGCTACGCTGCCAGCGGTTTTTATTTTTAAAAGGTCGGTTATTTCTATGGGTTTTTTTGCCGACTGGGCAACAGTAAAAATGGGTTGCAGGCTAAGTACAACTACCCAAAAAACGAAACCCCTGTAATTTGAAAATATTTTTTTCATAAAGCCTTATTTACTTGTTTGATTGAGAAAAACGAATGTAATTGAAAAACAACAGGCTGTTCTAAAAAAACGGGAAATCTATATTTTTGGCCTCCCGGGTGTTTTCAAAGGCGAATACGTTGAAGACTGCATTTTAAAATATTTACCCAAAGTAGGCTTGCGTATGGATGCATTCCTTAGAAAAGAAGGTAATTTTACACGAAAACTTTCAAGTATTCATAAAAACAGAGGGCAGAAATGAAGAATAAAAATCAAAATCATTGGTTGTGCAAGTGCATGACTGTGATTTTATTGACAGGAATAGGATGGAGCCTTGGCATGCCGACTGAGGCAAATGCGCAGTTGCGGCGACAAAAAAAGGGAGGCTTTACGTACAATGATCCCAATCTGAAGAAAGCTCCCGAAATAGATCCTCAGCCCTATTATGAGCAAAAAGTCTGGAAAGCAGATGGGGGCGACTCGTTGCGTTACCGCATTCTGCTGCCGGAAAATTACGATTCAACCAAAGCTTACCCACTCGTTTTGTTTTTACACGGAGCGGGTGAACGGGGGAGCGATAATAAGAAACAACTGATTCATGGGGCTCGTCTTTTTGTGCTGAACCGCGCCAAATTTCCTGCCATCGTGGTATTTCCTCAATGCCCGGTAAACGGATTCTGGAGTAATGTAGATATCAAACTGGAGCGGGGTGCCGATAGCACTATAAAGCCTGCTTTTAATTTTAAAGAAGATGGTAATCCTACTAAAGCACTTGACAGGGTGTTGCAATGGCTTCCGGAGCTGGAAAAAACCTACCTCATCAAACCGGATCAACGTTATGTAATGGGGCTGAGCATGGGAGGTATGGGTGCTTTTGAAATGGTGCGCAGGCTACCGGATTATTTTGCGGCGGCAGTGCCTATTTGCGGGGGCGCCAACCCCAACACCGCCGATGCCATCCGCAAAACCGCCTTCTGGGTATTTCATGGGCAAATGGATGATGTGGTTCCTTTTAAATACAGTGAAAATATTGTACTGGCGTTAGAAACTATTTATGCAAGAGAAGAAGTAATTTTTACCATGTACCCTCAAGCCACACACAATAGCTGGGATCTTGCCTTTGCCGAACCTGATTTATTATCCTGGTTATTCAAACAAAAAAAGAAATGATTCAAACAAAAATTACCGCCATCATTTTCGATCTTGGTGGGGTGCTGCTCAATCTTGATTTCAATAAAACATTCGATTTATTTGAAAAAATGGGAATACCCGATTTTCCAGGATATTTTCATCAATCGCACAGCAATCCTTTGTTTGCACAACTTGAAAAAGGGGAAATAAAACCCGCTGCCTTTTACAATGCTTTTAGGGAGGCTACTGATATTACAACAACCAATGCTGATATTGAAACAGCCTGGAATGCCATGCTGCTGGATTTCAGGTTGGAAAGCATAAAATACCTGCAATCGCTGCAAGGTCAATACCGGCTTTTTTTACTGAGCAATACCAATCAAATTCACCTCGAAGCATTCCGCATGACCTACCATCAAACTTTTGGTAATCATGGTTTTGATGATCATTTTGAAAAGGCCTGGTACTCGCATGAACTCGGGCATCGCAAACCGCATCCTTCCTGCTATACCCATGTATTGAAACTTGGAGGCCTCCATGCAGCAGAAACGCTGTTTATAGACGATACCTTGAAAAATATCGAGGGGGCAAAAGCCGTGGGGCTTCAAACTCTTTGGCTGGAAAATGGACAATTGATCGAAAAGGTCTTACCGGGAGTGCTTGCTTAAAAAAATGCTTCCCGACCTTGAGTCGGACGCTGAACCATGAAAGGATTCAGGAAGGCCCTCTCTTAAAATCTCTGATTGTAAATGAAAATTATATAATATATTCATTTGCAATGTGTAATGTTGGCTCCCTATAACGGATAAGCTTTGTAATCCGGGTTTTTAGAACAGGCTTAAAGGGTAACAAACCTTAGGCATTCCTACCCAAATAAAAAGGGATTAATTACAATTAGCTGCTATATAATTCGTTTTTTATACGAGATAGTCAATAATTGAACATTTTGATAGAGCGACTGATATTTACTTTCGGGTATGGTTCCATTTGTGGAAAAAAGGAACTAACTTAAACTAGTTAATGAAACTTATTTTATCAACATCAAAATTATTACTATGAACGAAGAATTTGATAGCTCCAATATCTTGGAATGGCTCAATAAACAACCCAATGAAATACTTGATAAGGTGCCCTTTGGCTTGGTAAAAATGAGTAAAAATGGTACGGTTGTGTTCTATAATAAGGCAGAAGAACTGATTACAGGGGTAAAAAGTGAAAATACAATTGGCAAACATTTCTTTACACAAGTAGCCCCTTGTACCAATAATTTTTTAGTAGCTGAAAAATACAACAAAATTGCATTGGATGAACAGGTGCAATATATATTTACCTATGTAACCCAGCCAATTTCTGTACAATTAAGGCTATTAAAAGGAGCGGGAGATTATCAATACATGCTTGTTAAAAAGATATAACTTGGATACTTTAACACAAGAGTCACAAGTCCAGAGAATGTTGGCCATCATCCATCAAATCCCGCTGGGATTGATAGAAACAGATGGTATGGGCAACGTTAAGCAGATAAATGCAAAGGGGGTACAACTTATGCTCCCTCTGTTTTTGGAGGCAAGGGTTTCACCAACCAATTTACTGAATTTATTGAAAATAATTGCACCGGACTTAACAGCAAAGTTGGAAGCAAGTACAGTAGAAACGGGTAATATTATTAATCAGGAACATTACAACATAAAAGGTCAAAATGAAGAAAATAGCAAAACAGTCCACTATCTCTTTTCTATAAATAAGTTATCAGTGGATAGTTATATGTTCACCTTTGATGACATTACAGAAATGTATAGAAAGGAGCAACTCATGAGTCAGGCTTTGCAAGACAAAGCGGTAGAACAAAGCAAATTCGAGATAGCATCCGGGGTTTTGCATGATATTGGAAATGCAGTAGTTGGATTTGGTTCCTACATCACCAAAATAAAAAGAAGCATTGAACAAAGCGATATAAGTACACTCAATAATTTAAAACTTTTTATTGAAAAACAAAAGTCAGTCATAAGCAATGCCATTGGAGAGGCAAAGGCAAATGCCCTGATAGATTTACTGAATGGTGTGATTGCCAACATGGAAAAAGAAAAACTGGATGTAAAAAAATCCATTAATGAACAATTAGGCATTATCTCGCACATACAGGAAATTTTAAACATTCAAAGACAGTATGTAAAAGGCCAGAGTTCAGAAAGATTACCCGTAAATTTAAGATCCATTATCAATGACTCCATGGCAATGCTTTTGGCATCTTTTGATAAAAAGGGAATTCAAATCACCTCAGATGTTCCCCTTAAGGTACCTCCAATAAAAGGCGATAGAACCAAATTGATGCAGGTTATTTTAAATCTGTTGAAAAATGCAGTAGAGTCAGTTTTCGCAGCCAATGTTTCTGACAAATCAGTTCACATACAGTTATTGTTGAATTTAAAATCCATTGATATAATCATTACAGATAATGGGCTTGGTTTTGAAGGAATCAACGGAGAGCGCTTTTTTGCAAAAGGAGTAACCTCTAAATCTGAGGGTACCGGATTGGGTTTGGCGAACTGTAAAAGCATCATAGAAAGTCACAACGGTACTATATATTTAGAAAGTAAAGGAGTTGGTTTGGGTGCCACCGCTACCATATCATTTGAAATATAAAGATTTCAATAACAAACGATAAAATGAATGCTATGTCTAATGAAAGTATTAATACGAGAATTTTGATAATTGATGACGAAGAGTTGGTTAGAGATGACATAGAAGAAATTCTTGTACCTAAGAAGTATGAAAAAAATATAGCCATCAGCAACGCCAGCAGTATTTTGTTTGATGAGAAAGATGAGGGTATTTTAACGCCTGCAAAAAGCAATATTCCAGCGTTTATTGTTGATAAAGCAATTAATGGAATGGAAGGCTTTGAAAAGGTCAGGTTGTCTTTGGAAGAAAAAAGTCCTTATGCCTTGATCTTTCTTGATATGAGGATGCCGGGTTGGGATGGCCTGGAAACAGCTATCAGAATAAAAGAAATAGACCATAAGGTAGAGATTGTAATTGTAACGGCCTTCAGCGATAAATCGATAGACGATATTATTGCCAAAGCAGGGCAAAATGTGGGCTATCATTGTAAGCCTTACGCCAGTGAAGAAATATTGCAACTTGCCATAAAAGGGGTAAATGATTATAATAAACTTAGAAACTTAGAGACCCTCATCAATATCATTGCCAATCTTTCCATATCAGAGAATCATTTAAACACTTTATTGCAAAATATATTGGACCAACTAGCCATGTACATTGAAACAGACATGGCGGTAATGGGTAAAATGGAAAACAATCAATATGAAAAATTATTTTCCATTGGATCACTTGAAGAGAAAATAAATCTTTATCAATTAAATAAAAAAATCACCTCTGCCAATGCCAATCAGGATGATGTGATTCAAATTGATGAAATAATTTTTGCTAAATTGGATCAGTACGCTGTTTTTGCTGTACTGAAAAAGGATACAAAACTAAAAACTGAAAAACTTTATCTCCTGAGGTTGTTTGTACAAAATGCTGCAAAAGCTATCCGTAATGCGCGGCTTTATGAGGATTTGTTAAAAAAGGAAAAACTATCTGCCATTGGAACATCTATCGGAATGTTGATGCATGATCTAAGAACACCAATAAAGAATATCCCTGTTCTTACCGAATTAATGCGGGATGATGGCGTAGATAATCCTTTATTGGAAATGATAGAACAGTGTGGGGAACAAGCTTCTGAAATATTTGATGACTTTTTGGATTTTATCAATGAAACTCCATTAAAAAAAGAAAGGGTAAATTTAGGGAATCTCATCAAAGAAGGTATAGAACTAGCCAATAGTAAACGAGCAATTTTACCCATAAAATTGATTCAATCATTGGATGAAAATTTATTTGTTTTAGGGGATGCGAGTAAATTGAAAAGGGTTTTTATGAACCTTGTGAATAATTCGGTGGATGCCATTAAGGACATGGAAATGATGGATGCCATCATTTCCGTTTCGGCTTCGGCAGAAAAGGATACAATCAATATCGTTATTAAGGATAGTGGCCCCGGAATTCCAGAACAAATTATGCAAACACTTTTCAACGCCTTTGTTACCAAGCAAAAAGGAAACGGCACAGGCCTGGGACTTGCCATTGTAAAACAATTTATTGTAGCACATCGGGGCACTATAACTGTGCACAATGATCAGGGCGCTGTCTTCACCATCACTTTACCATTGGCAACTTAAATTCATGTTTACAGAACAATCTGTTAGAAATGTATTGGTGGATTTGGCTGGTTTCGTATCTAAACAACATTTCACAAAGCATCATAAATATTATGTACCCGGTTTAAACTGGCAAGATCATCTGGGACTCGATTCTATCCAAATAATGGAGTTGGCAGCCTATGTCAATTCGCTATTTCATTTATTTGAAACAGATAAGAAAAATTATCTTTTGGAAGACGCCTTTGTTGACCATTGGGTACAAAAGGTAATAAGTGCCAGATCAGAAAAGAATAAACAACTTACTTTTAGAACTTCCGGCACTTCTGGTAATCCAGGTTCTGTAACCCATACCGTGGACTTTCTAATGAGAGAAATAAGGGTATTAGCTACCTTTTTTAAGCATGCCAGCCAGGTAGTTACGTATGTGCCCGCTCACAGTATTTATGGATTTTTATTTACTGTATTATTGCCTGAATACTTAAATATTCCGGTAGTTCATGCTTCCGAGGTTCAATGGAGTGAGCTTTCTGCAACAGCTATTTTAGTGGCAACTCCTTTTCATTGGCCACATATTTTACCAGCATTTCAAAAAAGTGATTCTATAAACTGTTATGGCGTATCAGCAACGGCCATGCTTACCCCTGCTTTAAACGATATGATTGTTGAAAAGGGCGTTGATTTACTTGAAGTGTACGGTTCTACAGAAACAGCCGGCATTGGTTACAAAAGGGGCATTGATGCTTTTCAACTATTCCCCTATTTGTGCTTCAAAAAGTACAATGATAAAATGGCTGTGATAGATAAGGATACCAATCTTTCCCTGCCATTGCAAGATGAATTGATCATTCTGGAAAACAGTTTTTTTTCAGTCGCCAAAAGAAAAGATAATAAAGTAAACATTGCAGGCAATTTGGTTGATTTATCAGAGGTAGAAACCATCATTCACACAATTGATAACATAAAGTATTGTAACATTTCTGCAAAAATGATAGAATACAATACCCAATTAATCATTGTCCTTACTTTGAAGCAGGATAGCGAAGATTTAAGAGCAATTGCGATAGCTGCAATAAATCAGCATTTGCCAGCCCATCAAACGCCCAGATATTACTCTTTTGAGGAAAGAAATTAAGTGAGGGTTGATTTATAGAATATACTGGGTTTTCACCTTTATACTAATCAGGAAAGTCAACCGCCTTCAGTAAACTCCCCCCGGCGGAGGGGCTTGCCTATGGATAGCTTGGCTTATGATAGTTCGGGTAGGCTGCCGGTAGCAGGGATGTTTTTAAAT
>Ga0136636_10003021_pt1 | contig 10061 bp, 7 predicted proteins | sample AntDrymUQ8522106_2_FD_104653 | JGI IMG/M metagenome (GOLD analysis project Ga0136636, IMG submission 104653) | Polar desert sand microbial communities from Dry Valleys, Antarctica - metaG UQ852 (21.06) | ecosystem: Environmental > Terrestrial > Soil > Desert | place: Antarctica: Dry Valley... | reverse complement strand
TATATGCGTAGATTATAGGGATATAACTTCCGAAATAGTTGATTATGTTTTAGTTCGACATACTTCCCACATAGATACTCTCCCTAATTTTGCCATCTCATCAGGGATGAGTTTGTAGTTATTTTTTTTGAATTTTCGATTTCAATCGTTGCATAATTTTAGTTATTCACCTGTTTTACTTTAATATTGTGGAATTATTATCCATTAACCGGTTATCGAAATTGGGTATGTCGTTACCCAAAAATAAGATTCTTCTTTCAGCTTTATTAGGCTATTTAAAGTTTAATACCATTAATCGTTTATTTGCAAATTACTTGAATGGGTATAGGGGTATTTCATTCGTGGAACGATTGCTTGATACGTTGAATATCTCATTCGAAATTCCTACCGAAGAGCTTAAAAATCTACCGAAAAAAGGTCCATACATTGTAATATCTAATCACCCATTTGGTTTTTTGGATGGATTAATTATGATGGATGTTTGTGGACGACACAATAAAGATTTTAAAGTATTAGCTAATTTTTTTCTCAATGAATTTGAACCCTTGCAGGATCATTTTATTTCGTTAAATCCATTTGAGTCTAAAACACAAATGAATATTGATGGAATGCGGAAAGGGTTTAAACATTTAAAAGAGGGTAAGCCATTGGGGATTTTCCCAGCAGGTGAAGTATCATCATGGCAAAAAGGGTGTAGAATGGTTGAAGATAAAGAATGGGATGCAGCGGTGATAAAATTTATTCGGTTAGCGAATGTACCCATTGTACCAATTTATTTTTTTGGAGGTAATAGCTTTTGGTTTCATTTACTGGGTAAAATACATCCTTATCTTCGAACGCTATCTATTCCATCGGAGTTCTTTCGGAAAAAGAATCAAAGCGTTCGTTTAAGAATAGGTAAACCGATCAAGGCAAAAGAGTTAGCAGAATTTGAAACCAATGACAAGGCAGGCAGGTATTTACGCACTTATTTATATGCATTGGGAAAGTTTGCTAAAAATAAGCACTTCTTTAAAGTTAATTTTAAACTGGTTAAAAAACCTAAGCGTATTATTGAACCTGTTGCAGTTGAGGAGATTGAGCGAGAGTTGTTGAGATTGCGAAATCAAGATGGGTTGCTTTTTCGAAAATCGAATTACGAAGTGTTTTTTAGTGGGTCTCATCAAATTCCGTGGGTTTTGCGCGAAATTGGTCGTTTGCGTGAAATTACATTTAGAGAAGTTGGAGAGGGAACCAATAAAAAAATTGACGTAGATAAGTTTGATTTGTATTACTGGCATCTTTTTGTATATGATGTTGATAACCATCAAATTATAGGTGCTTACCGAATGGGGTTTGGCGCGGATATACTTATCCAATTCTCGAAAAAGGGTTTTTACATTACAACTCTTTTTGATTTAGATGATCAGTTTATCCCCATCTTAAGTCAAACAATTGAATTGGGGCGATCGTTTGTAATTAAAGCTTATCAGCAAAAACCGCTACCATTGTTTTTGTTATGGCAAGGTATTTTAACTGTATTGAAGAAAAACCCAACTTATAAGTATTTATTGGGTCCAGTTAGCATTAGCAACGATTTTTCGGAGTATTCGAAGGAATTGATTATAGCCTTTGTACGCAAGAATTATTATAACCACGACTTGGCTAAATGGGTTTATCCACATATGGCTTTTAAGCCTCAAAAAAGTAAAATAGATATTGATATTATTTTGGAAAGCAAAAGTAATGATTTATTAAAATTGGATCAGTTTATTTCGGGAATTGAACCTAAGTATCTGAAAATACCTGTTTTGTTAAAACAATATTTTAAGCAAAATGCTAAAATAATTGGGTTTAATATCGATCCTGATTTTAACTATTCATTGGATGGATTAATTATACTTAACATGGAAGATGCTCCTGAAAATACCTATGATTTTTTAAATAAAGCTTAGCATTTACTTATGTCTCAGGAAATAAGAAAGCAGCTAGCTTTTTGAAAAAGGACTAGCTGCTCTTGCTTATATGCAATTACTCTTGCTCAGCTAACCAACGTTCAGCATCAATTGCTGACATGCATCCCGATCCTGCCGCTGTTACTGCTTGACGGTAGGTCGAATCCTGAACATCTCCACAGGCAAAAACACCTTCGATATTCGTTTTAGATGATCCTGGAATCGTTTTAATATAGCCAACTGCGTCTGTTTCTAAGTAAGGTTTAAATATATCAGAATTAGGTTTGTGACCAATGGCTAAAAAGAATCCATCTATTTCAATCTTTACTTCTTCTTCCTGCGGAGTCCCTTTCTTTTTCCATAAAATTGCTCCTTCAACTACTCCTTCGCCGGTTAAGTTTTTGGTTTGATGCTCCCAAAGCACTTCAATGTTTTTTGCTTTAAAAACGCGCTCCTGCATTACTTTCGAAGCTCTTAACTCATCGCGACGAACAATGAGGAATACTTTTTTAGCTAACCCACCTAGGTAGAGTGCTTCTTCGCAAGCAGTATCGCCACCTCCAACAACTGCAACGTTACGTCCACGGTAGAAAAATCCATCGCAAGTTGCACATGCCGAAACACCCGATCCTGCATATTTGGCTTCATCAGGTAGACCTAAGTATTTGGCCGTTGCACCAGTTGCAATAATAACTGCATGCGCCTCAATTGTTTTCACGCTATCAATTTCCACAGTAAATGGATGTTTTGAAAAGTCCACAGCTGTAGCCATTCCAAATCGTACATCGGTTCCAAATCTCTGAGCTTGCTTTTTTAAGTCTTCCATCATTTCGGTTCCCGTAATTCCTTCGGGATAGCCAGGGTAGTTTTCTACCTCTGTGGTGGTGGTTAATTGTCCTCCTGGTTGCAATCCCTCATACATTACTGGTGTTAAATTTGCACGAGCTGCATATATGGCCGCTGTATAGCCTGCTGGACCCGACCCAATAATTAGAACTTTAGTTTTTTCTATATCGGTGGTTTTTTTCTTTTGCGAATCACTTGTGGATAAATCATCCATCTTTTTAAATAATGTCATATTAATCGTTTTAATGGTTTTCTTTTTTCAAAAGAGATAAATATCAAAATATGTGCAAATGTGTTTACGACACGTTTTTTGTGGTTTTCATGACAATGTGTCTTTATTAGTTGGTAATAAAAATCGTATCAGAGGTTGTTGCAAAGCTTGCCAACATGCCAAATCCATTTTCAATATTGCTATATATATTCACTGGATCAAAAATAGGAAGTTGCTTGTATGTATCGTAAATTATTTGAGATCGTTTGAATAAATAGCAATCTTTATTTAAATGTGATAGTTTAATTACAAGCTTTTTAGAAATATCATTTGAGCTTAAAGTAAACTCATTGTAAGGTAGTTGAATTTGAATTTTATACTCCTTTGTCTTTAGTGTTGCATCAGTAAATAGGCCATCAAAATCAATATTCCCAATAGTCGAAGTGCCTTGCTCCGGATCGTAAAACACTCGATCGGTTTTAGAAAATACAATCGGAATTATCGAATCGGTTAGAACGTTATTAACTAAAGAGGTTTGATGCCATTCGAGGTTTAGTTGGTAATAATCCTTAATTTTTAAAGAATCGGAAAAGCTAATACCCAGTTGCATAAAATTTTTAATGGTTCCATCTATTTGTGATTTAGCAATTTTTATGGTATCAACTTGAGTAATTGGAGTGAAAACAGGGACAATGGTTTGTGCTTTAACAATTATTTCATTGTTGGTTATTATCTGAATTTCAATTGAGTCATTCTCAACAAAGATTAAATCACTAAAATTTTCCCATAATTGATTAGATGGATAAGAAATGGTTTTTATGCAACAATGATTTCGAGATATAATTAGCTGAGCATCAGTATACAACTCGTAATTATGAGCTGAGGTTGCCGCAACGCTTTTTGATAGGCTTAAAATTAAACTAGAATTGGGTTGAATAAAAGAGTATAAAACAGGATTTCCACCTTGCTTATCTATATAAAGAGTAAAATCTCGTTCGCAAGAAAGCATTGATACGATAAAAATGAGCAAGGGTATAATTTTTTTCAATGTCATTTTTTTTTTTTGTGAATGACTGTTTTCAAAATGAGAATAACGCAGTATTTTGAGTTTTCTTGCAAAGACTAAATATACGTTTTAAAATAACATCATGTCAAAGGGTTTGTTTACTCATTTCCTAATAATCGTAGGCAATTGGGTTTTAAAAATGTACAGTATATCTGGCATATGGGAAAGGAAAGGGGAACAAACTAAATTTTTTAAGACTTCGTGTTGATTCATTGGTATCTGGATTAATTGATTCATCGTAGTATAGAAAAAATGGATTTTTCCGACCGTAAACATTCATTAGTCCAACGCTCCAAGTTCGTTTACCCCATGCTTTATCTTTCGAAAAGTTAACGCCTAAGTCTAGTCTATGAAAATCGGGCAAATTATAACCATTCTTTGATGCAAAGTACTCTGAATAACTTGAAGGTATGCCATTGGTGTTGATCGAAGGAGAGTAGTACTTTTCGCTAGCTAAGGTTATTGGTTTTCCACTTCCATAGGACCATGTTAAGGCTGCATCAATTTTAGGGCTAAATAAATACGATAAAAACAGTGAGGCATCATGTCGTCGATCGTTATTTGCTGGAAACCAATTGCCATGATTTAGTAAGTTGAATTGATTTGAACTTTTCGACCATGTATAGCCTAGCCAACCCGAAAGATCTCCTATCTTTCGATGGATTAAAAATTCTAACCCATACGATTCGCCAATGCCTGTAGTCAGTTTATCTCCCCAACTGGTACTATAGTCGAAAAAACTTTGTCCTTCTTTATAATCGAGAATGTTATTTAGTTTTTTGTAGTAACCTTCTATCGAAATATTAAATCCTTTCGATATTTCATATTCGAAACCAACAGCGGATTGCCATGCTGTCATAGGTTTAATGTCATTGGTAACTGAAAGCCACAAGTCGGTTGGCAATGAAACATTAGCTGTGTTTAGCAAATGAACATATTGTGTCATTGTGGAATAGGCGGCTTTCATCGACAGCTTGGAGGATACTAGTAAACGCGATGAAATACGCGGTTCTAATGAGTAGTATTTTTTTTCGCCTGTGTGAAACATGGAACCATGAACGCCAATGTTTATGCGTAAAAGTGATGATACAAAGAGATCGCTTTGAAGATAGGTGTGAAATTCACTGCCATTTAAATGTAAGCCTCCTATGGTCGTATCATTTTTTGCATTTGAGTTTAAATTTAACTCAACAATATTTATACCGGGGTAAAAACGATGGTAAGTATAGCTTATTCCCGTTTTAAATGAGTGACCACTCGATAAATTATATTCTCCTTCATATTTAACAGATAAGTCGCGAATTCCGCTCTTATACTTTTGAGTTACTAAGCTGGTTGTTTGGTTGTTGTAGTTTATTTGTTGTTGTTCCGATGAGTATAAATAATCGCTGTACGATGTTGTTAAAATCGAGTACAATTTCTCTGTTAATGAGTAGGTCCAACGGCCCGATACAATATAATTTCCCCAACCATTTAATACTTCATCGTTTAACGATTGCTTCGATGTAGTGTTGTCTCCGGTTACAATACTACGGGCAACTTCTTTAAAATTGTATTTCGACATAAGGTCGTCTTTACCCATATATGTACTAATTGCTAATTGGCTTTTGGGTGAAAAAGTGTGATTTATTTTGGCATTTAAATCATAGAAATAGTAAAACGATTTTTCCTCTCTTCCAATTTGAAAGGGGGAGGCTAATAAGTCGTAATAGGTACGGCGAAATGAAAGTGCGTAGGTTGTTGGGGCTGCATTTAATTTTGTTTTAAAACGTACAGGGCCATTAATCACTATCTTGGATGATAAAAGACCAATGCTTGCAGATCCGGTTAACTCTCTATTGTTTCCTTCTAACATTCGAATGTCAACAACCGAGGAGAGTCTGCCTCCATATTGAGCTGGGAAACCACCTTTAATAATAGATACTCGACTAATAATATCAGGATTGAAAACCGAGAAAAATCCAAGTAAATGATCCACATTGTATACTGGAGTATCATCAATTAAAATCAGGTTTTGGTCAGAGCCGCCACCTCGTACATATAACCCACTAAATCCCTCATTCCCGCTTTGCACGCCAGGAAATAGCTGAAGAGCCTTAATAACATCGGTTTCGCCCATAAACGAAGGCACATTTTGAATTTGTGATACGGGAATTTCAATGGTGCTTGTTCGAGTACTTTTTACGTCGGTTGCAATGGGAATACCCATAACAGATACCTCTTGTAGATTGGGTTGTGGTGTTAAATAGAAACGTACAAGTGTATCATTTAAAATTAATAACTTTTTGTAATTGGTATTGTATCCTACATACGAGCAACCTACATGTCCGTCACCTCCCATGACTGTTAAATTGTAGTAGCCATAGTTGTTAGCTACCGTTCCTCTACTGATGTCCTGAAGGAATATATTGGCTCCAATTAAAGGCTCACCTGTTAACGAATCTCGAACATAGCCATGTAAGGTTAGTTTTAATTCTTGCAATGGAATGGGAGTAATTATAATTTTATTTCCAGTCTCAATATATTTTACGCGGCAGGTTGCAAATATCTGATCCAAAAAGAATTTGATAGTTGATTCATTGGATTGGAAGACAATTTTTTTAGAGAGACAAACCTGATTTGTGTAACTAAGTGTTACGCTTGAATTGGTTTCTATTTCAGATAGCAACTCAATAGCGTTGCCGGTTGTTCGCGAAAGTTTAACTTTTGTATTAAGGAGGTCTTGTGCGGATGCATGAAAATTATAAAGTGAAGCCAAAAACGCAATAGCGAAGATGAATGTATGTTTTAATGTGAATTTGGCCATAGTTTGTTGTAAAACCTGGCACTAAATTAATCAAAAATTAAGTGATGATACAAATCAATTATTTTGACAGGTATTTTATTGGTCATTTAGATTACAATTACAAACTAAAAAAACCTTTCTTTGGAGACGGAAAGGCTTTTGAAATATCAAATGGATGAAAATCCTACTTGTCAGTAACAATAAGAGTTCCGTCTTTTTTTAGTTCAAATTTTTTATGAAATTGGATTGATAATTCTTCGAAAATCTCATTCAATTTGGCATTTTTAAATCGTGTGGTAATCCTAATCGCTGATGCACTGGTTTCGATTTTAACCGAGTTGATCTCAGGGAAATAGTCATTTAAACTTGCTGCGACCTCTTGTAGATTATTATTCTGGAAAGTTAAGTCGCCTGTTTTCCAAAATAAAAAGTTTGTGTTCGAAGTTATTTTTTTAAGATTCCCGTTTTGATAACTTCCAGTTTCGTCTTTTGATAGCATTACTTTGTGCCCAATTTTGTCCGACATTGAAACATGTCCTTCGGATACTGATACTAAAACCTTATTAGAGTTTTCATTAACATTAAATTTTGTGCCTAAAACTTGAACGATAATTTCCTGAGTTTGAACAATAAATGGTTTGTTAACATTTGGTGTTACTTCAAAAAAGGCTTCTCCTTTTAATTTTATCTGACGGGTTGATTTTTCGGTAAAACTATTTAAAAAAACTACCTGACTATTTTTATTAAGCGATACCCAACTTCCATCTGGTAGTTCAACCGATTCAATTTTTTGCGAGGCTTTAAGAGCTGTCCATCGTCCAAAACCGGGAACGTTCCAGTAAAGTATATAGGCCGATGTTCCCAAAACTACAATTGTCAAAATGGCTGCTATTTGTCTCGACCAAGTGAAAACAGATAATCTCGAGGTTGATTTTTTTTGTTTTGGTTGTGTAGTTATGCGTGCTAATACTTTTTGGAAATCTTCTTTCTTTACCGCTTCAATGCGTCTGAAATTAGCCAATTGGCTATTTTCCCATATTTGCAAAGCTTGTAAATAATAGTCATTTACAGAAGACGAAGATTCAAGTATCGAATCTAATTCTAACTGATCCTCAGCGCTAATAACTCCGCTGAGCGATTGGGTGATTAATATGTCTAACCTTTCGTTAATCATAATTAATGAAACTCTACTAGACTAAATATATTTGAATATTGAGGCTCTTCAATGCACTCAACAACTACTGTTGCCTCTATTTCTTGAGCTGTCATTGAAAATGATTCTTCACTATGTGATTCTTCCGGAAGAATCCATTCGGCCAAAAGTTGTAAAATAAATTCCATCTATTTTGTTTTTTTACAGTACTATGACAAACTAAAATTGATTTGCACGTACGTTAGTTTTAAAAAAATAATTCATTCATGATCTTAAATAATGCTATCCCAATAAATAAAGTGATTACAGAGAATTTTGTAATTTTTTCGCGTACAATTTTTAATGCTTTACTTATTTGAGTTTCTACAGTTCGTTTCGAAATGCTCATTTGATCGGCAATTTCTTGATTCGATTTCCCATCAAAACGGCTCAGTTCAAAAACTTCTCTACACTTATCGGGCAAATCATTTATAATTAACAAAAGTTGTTGTTCTAATTCCACTTCTTCCATTGAGCGATCGCTAACAGCTTCATTGTCTTTGTTTTGATCAAAAATAATTTGATGGTGGCCTCGAACTAACTTGTCGCGTTTAATATAGTTGAGACATCGGTTGCGAACCGATTGATACAAATGCGATTTTAAGGAGGTGTGAATGTTCAAAGAACCCCGTTTCTCGTAAAACGAAACAAATATATCTTGTACCAATTCTCGAGCCATATCTTCATCGGAGACCATTCGCAAGGCAAATACAACCAAAGGCGTATAATATTTAAAGAATAGTTCTTCAAATGCTTTAGGATCTCCCAGTTCTAAGCCATTTATAAGTTGTTGATCATCCATTATTTGAAGCCATATTGGCAATAATATTCTAATTATTGAAGACCTATTTAATCCCTTATTGTTTTGAATTAATTTTAGGTCGCTAAAAATACAAAATTAATTCCCTAAATAATAATGCCATTAAATGCTCAGTTGGTAATTTATACAATGAGGATTTAATGAATTTTAGTTATGATCCATAAGGCTTTAATTTAGGTAAAAACTGTGATAGATGGCGGTTATCAAAATACGCCCTCTTTGGGGATAACCATTCTATCTCCATAACAAAACGACATTAAATTATAATTTCACAATTTAACTTGAATTTATAGTATTTATAAAAAAAGACCTTATTTTTGATGAAAAGCCTAATTTATCGCGTTTTAATTATCTAACCTTAATAAGTTACGTACATGTTTTTTTTACAAGCAACAAATGTGAGTAAGCAATATGCCAATCATTTGGCATTAGATAAAGTTAGTATTGAAGTACCCGAAAACAGTGTTTATGGATTACTAGGTCCCAATGGTGCTGGAAAAACTACTTTAATTCGAATCATTAATCAAATCACCGGACCCGATTCAGGTGAAATTCTTCTGAAAGGCAAACCATTGAAACCCGAAGATGTTAATATCATTGGGTATTTGCCCGAAGAGCGAGGTTTGTACAAAAAAATGAAAGTGGGAGAACAGGCTCTTTATTTAGCCCGGTTGAAAGGCATGGAGCGCAAAGAGGCGTTAAAGCAATTGAAATTTTGGTTCGAAAAATTTGAAATACAAGCTTGGTGGGATAAAAAGGTTGAGGAACTTTCTAAAGGGATGCAACAAAAAGTTCAGTTTATCACCACTGTAATTCACCAACCCAAATTACTTATTTTCGATGAACCCTTTAGTGGATTTGATCCCATTAATACACGACTTCTTAAAAACGAAATCTTAGATCTAAAAGCAAAAGGAGCAACTATTTTATTCTCAACACACAATATGGGATCTGTTGAAGAGCTTTGTGATGAGATTACTTTAATTAATCGATCGAAAACCATATTAAGCGGAAAAGTATTTGACATTAAACAAAATCATAAACAAAACATTGTTCAACTCGATTACAGTGGGGATGAGAACCATCTGCGCGACGCTATGCCTATCGATTGCCAGATAGAAACCCATGATAGGGGGGTAAGTGGTTATCCAAGTGTGATGATTCATTTGAATCAAGGAATGACTGTTAATGAGTTGCTATCTAAAAT
>Ga0136636_10003020_pt1 | contig 10063 bp, 13 predicted proteins | sample AntDrymUQ8522106_2_FD_104653 | JGI IMG/M metagenome (GOLD analysis project Ga0136636, IMG submission 104653) | Polar desert sand microbial communities from Dry Valleys, Antarctica - metaG UQ852 (21.06) | ecosystem: Environmental > Terrestrial > Soil > Desert | place: Antarctica: Dry Valley... | reverse complement strand
CTCTTTAATTTCAATTTCCGCCGTTCCTTCGCCAAATTTTTTGTTAAAATCTGCAACTTTTTCGGTGATGAATTTTTTTCTGGCTTCAAATTTTTCCTCATCGTGATCACGAATGATGTACTGAATTTTGGCTTGAGAAACATCAGACTTTAAATCAGTCAAATGATAAAAACCTTCAAATTCTTGTGTAGTAGAGGGAGTTTCATTTTCTGGAAGCATTTTTATAAACTCTGCAGCCAGTAAACTTGCATTAACCATTTGTCCGTAAGCATAACCGGGATGAACACTCAATCCGTGAATTTTCACCACTGCTCCTGCAGCGTTAAAATTTTCATATTCCAATTCCCCAATTTCTCCACCGTCCATTGTATATGCCCATTCTGCGCCGAATTTTTTCACATCAAATTTATGAGCACCTCGTCCAATTTCCTCATCAGGTGTGAAACCAATTGCAATTTTGCCATGTTTAATTTCTGGGTGTGCCAATAAATATTCTGCCGCCGTTACAATTTCTGCTAAACCGGCTTTATCATCTGCTCCTAAAAGCGTGGTTCCATCTGTGGTGATCAAGGTTTTTCCCACATAATCTTTCATCGATGTGAATTTTTCCGGAGATAAGGTGAATCCGGTTTCTTTATTTAAAATCAAATCACCGCCATCATAATCATCCCAAATCTGCGGTTTTACATTTTCTCCATTAAAATCTGGCGACGTGTCATAATGAGAAATAAATCCTACAACTGGTTCGTCGTCATTCTCTAAATTCGAAGGAACATATCCATAAATATATCCATTTTCATCCATTGAAACATCACTTAAACCGAGCGTTTTCAACTCTTCAAAAATATATTTTGCAATATCCCATTGTCTTTCAGTTGAAGGAGTTGTCTCACTTTCTGGATCACTTGTGGAATAGATTTTTACATAATTCAAAAATCGGTTTTGTAATTTCAGTTTCCAGGCGAGGTTAAATTCTATCGTTTTCATATATACTTTGATTTATTACAAATTTAATGATTTTGGTTGAGGTAATTTTGATTCTGGCCTTTGATTTATGTATCAGCAAATAACAATTAATTCTACTGTTGTTTTTTTTTGAATTTGCCCAATTTCAAATTTATCAAAAAATAGTATCTTTGAGAAAACCTAAAAGCAACACATGTTTCTGACCGAATGTCCACGCGATGCGATGCAAGGATGGGGCGAGTTTATCCCCACGCAAACAAAAATTGATTATATTAATTCCCTCATGGAGGTGGGATTTGACGTGCTTGATTGTGGAAGTTTTGTTTCCCCAAAAGCAATTCCGCAAATGGCAGATTCTGGAAAAGTTATTGATGAAATTGACAAAAGTCTATCCAACACTAAACTTTCTATAATCGTTGCCAATTTTCGCGGTGCTGAAAAAGCTCTGAAACATGATCAAGTTGATATTTTAGGATTTCCATTTTCCATATCAGAGACTTTTCAACATAGAAATACCAATAAAAATCAACAGGAAGCCTTTAAGGATATCGAAAAAATCACACACCTTCTAAAAACAGATGGCCGAGAATTGAATGTCTATTTTTCTATGGCTTTCGGAAATCCTTATGGCGAAATGTGGAAATGGGAAGACGTGGATTTTTGGGCAAATCGGTTTAATGAAATCGGTATAAAAAATATTTTACTTTCCGATACGACGGGAACGGGAACTTTGGACCAAATTAATTTACTGTTTGAAAAAATTCCTGCAAAATATCCAGAGATTGACTTTGGTGCGCATTTTCATAACCGGTACGAAGATTCTTACATCAAGCTTAAAGCCGCTTATGATAAAGGTTGCAGAAGATTTGATTCTGCCATAAAAGGAATTGGTGGTTGTCCGATGGCGAAAGATGATTTGGTAGGAAATATGCCGACTGAACAGGTCATTAACTTTATGGCGTCCGAGAAAATAGATCATTCTTTGAATTTACTCAACTTCGAAAGTTCTTATAACAGAGCTAAAAAAATCTTTCATTTTTAATTATTGCTAATGACATCAAAAATAACATACAAAGGAGATTTACGCTGCGAATCTGAACATTTACAATCTGGAACGGTAGTCATCACAGATGCTCCCACAGATAATCACGGAAAAGGGGATGCGTTTTCGCCTACCGATTTATGTGCGACTTCTCTTGCGCAATGCATGTTGACTACGATTGCGATTTTAGGTAAAGAAAAAGGAATTGTAATCGATGGGAGTTACGCGGAAGTTCAAAAAAATATGAATCCGAAACCGCGTAAAATTGCAGAAATTGAGTGCGATATTTATTTTAGCGGGAATTTTTCTGACGAACAGAAAGAATTTATCCAAGAAACCGCGCTTAATTGTCCGGTGGCTTTAAGTCTTCATCCAGATTTGAAGAAAACGGTAAATTTTAATTACGAGTAAATTTTTAGAACATTCCCAATTCGAAACGTGCTTCCTCACTCATCATATCCTTATTCCAGGATGGCTCGAAGGTCAGTTCCAGATCAACTTCTTTCACGCCTTCTGTTTCCGCTACTTTTTCCCGAACTTCTGCCGGTAAACTTTCTGCAACCGGACAATTTGGAGTAGTTAGGGTCATGATTACCTTCACCGCACCTTCCTCAGAAATTTGAACATCGTAGATTAAACCGAGTTCATAAATATCCACGGGAATTTCTGGATCGTAAACAGTTTTTAGGGATTTGATAATATCTTCGCCAATTACGGCAATTTGTTCGTCTGTATAATTCATAATTAAAGATGCCGGATTTTTTACTTTTACAAGATCAATATCAAACAAATTAATTGATGATGCTCTTTAAATCCATTATTAGTCACATTTCTCGAGTAAATCCTCCTGACGCATGCGTCGGAAAACATTTGCCAAAGTTAAGACATCTTTTTCACAATATGTAACTATTCTAAATAAGTCTTTTTCTATATAGTAGATTGATGCGACCATTGAACCATCAATATCATCTTTCGGGGTTGGAATTCCAAAAATATGCGCCAATAATTCCAGAGAAGCATAAGATTTGTAATCCCCAAATTTCCATAATTCCATGGTATCTAAATGAGGGATTTCCCAGGGTTTTTTTCCAAAAAGTTGAAAAGGTTTTGGTGGTTGAAGTCCATTGATCAGGAACCTTCTTGCAATCCAGGGAAAATCAAATTCTTTTCCATTATGCGCGCACAATATCACATCATGAAGTTTCGGGCGATTAAATATTTCTCCAAATTCTTCTAACAAAACTTTCTCTTCGTCTCCGAAAAAACTTTTGATTTTTAATTTTTCATTTTTCTCCAATATCCCTACAGAAATACATATAATTTTTCCGAATTCTGCCATAATCCCACCTCTTTCTTTGTAAAATTCTTCCGCGGTGAATTCCTCTTTCCGCTGGCTTTTCGTCTTTTTATCCCAAAGTTTTTGCCGGGCTCCATCGACCTCATTCCAGCTTCCAAATTCTGGAACCGTTTCAATATCAAGAAATAAAACTTTTTCTAAAGGTACATTTTGAATCATGGTAATTAAAGTTTGAAATGAAAAATTAGGGACTGACCTGAAATGTTAACCGACTTTGGAGCCGTTTTTAACGGGAAGAGAAGGACAAAGTAAGGTGACTTTTTGATCTTCGCCATAAAGTCCGAGAACCAAACATTCACTAAAAAAATTAGCAATCTGTTTCACGGGAAAATTCACTACGGCTAAAATTTGTTTCCCCATCAGATCTTCTTTTTGATATAATTCTGTAATCTGTGCGGCGGATTTTTTAATTCCTACCTCTCCAAAATCAATAGTCAATTGGTAGGAAGGATTTCTTGCTGCGGGAAAATCTGCAACAGAAATAATAGTGCCGCTTCTGATGTCTATTTTTTCAAAATCTTGCCAGGTAATTTCTTTGGAATTCATTGGAAATTATTTTTTTATGGAAACAAGATAGTTGTAAACCATTTGGTGTTGCTCATCATTTAATTTCGCTTTTGGCGCCATAGAATTCATATGTCCAACCCAATCTATAGAGGAATAATCTAGTGGTTCTGGCAATCCATGACATTTCCCACAAGAATTTTCGTAAATAATTTTGCCTTCTGCAAGGTATTCTGCAGTATAAGTTTTATTACCTTCTAAGGCAGGTCTTCGCGAACATGAAGCAAGAAAGCTCAAAATCGCGAAAAGGGAAAATAATTTGAACACCGCAATTTTTAAACATGGAAACATAAATTTGGTCATATGAAGGAAGTTCTTTCAATCAAAAATAAGCAAATTCTGCATACAATGAGTAGGATCTGGAATTTTATGCCTTCTCAAAGGAATTTTGAAAAGAAACCTTTGCGTCTTTTGAAAACCTTCAACAGTTTTAATGCGTTCTCATGTCCAATAATTAAGTTTTAAAATCCAATTCGTCAAGTAAAAGAATTTTGTATTTTTGAGTATATGAAAAATCTTTCTACGCAGGAATTTTTACAGGGAATCCGCACCGCCGATAAACGCATATTGGGGAAAGCAATTACTTTGGTAGAAAGCAAAAGGCCGGAACACAGGAAACAGGCCGAAGAATTACTGCAGGAAATTTTACCTTTTACAGGAAAATCCATCCGAATAGGAATTACGGGAGTTCCGGGTGCGGGAAAATCAACATTCATAGAAAATTTTGGCAAGTTGGCTTTAAGTCAGGGAAAAAAAGTAGCTGTTTTGGCAATTGATCCCAGTTCCTCCTTAAACAAAGGTTCAATTCTTGGTGATAAGACCCGCATGGAAGAATTGTCGCGAGAAGATAAAGCGTTCATCCGTCCTTCACCAACATCTGGTTTTTTAGGTGGAGTTGCCAATGCGACTTTTGAAACTATGATGATATGTGAAGCGGCGGGTTTTGATTATATTTTAATAGAAACGGTAGGAGTAGGACAGAGTGAAGTTTTAGTCTCAGACATTACGGATGTTTTCTTATTCTTGAAAATAATTGGTGGCGGCGACGAATTGCAGGGAATAAAACGCGGAATAATGGAAATGGTTGATCTTGTATTCATCAATAAAGTGGAAGAAGACAACCTTCTGAAAGCAAAAAACACGAAGATCGAATTGCTGCGTGCCTTGCATTTTTTGCCCTCTAAGGAAAAAGACTGGAAAGTACCAGTTTTATTAGGTTCTGCGCTTGAAAACAAAGGATTGGAAGAAGTGTATGACAAAATTAATGAATTCATTGACGTAAAAATCCGCAATCATACCTTTAAAAAAACAAGAAAGGAGCAGGCAGAAAAACGGTTTAATTATTGGGTTCAGGAATATATTATGCAAAAAACCAAAGAACAGGAAGCAAGTGCAGATTTTTATGAACATCACAAAAAAAATGCTTCCGAATTGAGATCAAATCCCAGTACAGAAGCAAAATTATTTGTTGAGAAATTATTAAAAAAATAAATTACTTTTTCTCGGGGATGTTCTCCATAATATAACCATCATAAGAAATAAGCTGTCTGTCATTAGAATCCACTGTTAAATAGGACTTCCCGTTTTTGTATACTTCTAAAACAATTTTTCGTACATTTTGCTCGTCTTTCGGAACAATAGTAAAGATACGGCTTCCTTTTTTTCCTTCCTTCTGCGCCAAAGTAAAAACCTTAGAGGTAAGGCGGAAAGAGTTATTATCTAGGCTATAAGTTGGAGTATACATTCTGCCAAAGTAAGGAAGTTCTACCTTTAGCTGATCTTTTTTCAGTTCTAAAGTGTAGCCATAGTCCAGGTTCAATATCCGGGAAGCACTGGAATTGGGTAGAGAGTTCATCACACTGATCACATCATAATTCGTGGGATTTGCGCGCTCTGCCAAAAATGTAAATTCTTTTGCCTGCAATAAGCTATTCACTTTTTCTGGTGAAATATTGGTCTGTGTTGTACAAGAATTGATAAAGAAGCCCAAAATCCCAACAACCATTATTTTAAGAATATTTTTCATTTTTTTAGACTTATTACTGCAAAAATGATGCAATTCTTTTATGGCGCAATTTTATTGGAATAAAAATTGATTTAAGCACCGCAAGTAAATAATTATACTATGAAAAAATTACATAAATTATTGGGAATTGGTGCTATTGTAGTCACAATGACTGCATGTACGACCAATCCAATTACAGGCAGATCTTCTTTGCAAATCGCTAATAACCAAGAAATCGCGGCAATGGCGTTACAGCAATACAACCAAACTTTAGCGAAATCTAGAGTAATTAAAGGAACTACCGCTGCGAAAAGTGTGCAGAACGTTGGTCTAAGAATTAAGAACGCTGCAAACAATTATTACAGATCAATTGGTAGAGAAGCAGATGTTGCAGATTATCGATGGGAATTTAATTTAATAGATGACAAATCAATCAACGCTTGGTGTATGCCGGGTGGAAAAGTTGCGGTCTATACTGGAATTTTGCCAATCACAAAAAATGATACAGGATTAGCAGTAGTGATGGGTCATGAAATTTCTCACGCACTTGCAGGTCATGGAAATGAAAGAATTTCTCAGGCAATGGCAGCTCAATACGGAGGTGCAATTTTGGGAGGTGCAATTTCTAATGGTCAAATGGCTTCTATTTTTCAACAAATTTATCCGATAGGAGCGCAAGTCGCATTGCTAAAATATGGCAGAAGTCAGGAACTGGAAGCAGATCAAATGGGACTTTATTTAATGGCGATGGCTGGATATGATCCTAGAGAATCTTATCCGTTTTGGCAGAGAATGGAAGCCTCTTCTAATGGTCAAAGACCGCCAGAATTTCTTTCTACTCACCCAAATCCAGAAAACAGAAGAGCAGATTTAGAAGAACACATGCCGAAAGCTTTGGAATATTATAAAAAAGCGGGCGGAAAAATGTAACTTAAGATATCATAACATCAACCTTCCTAAAAAATCATTAAATTTGGGAAGGTTTTTAATTATAAATACTATGAAAAATTTAACATTTATTGGTTTCTTACTTCTTGGGCTTGCTTTTTTGCTATATTATCTGCAACCCCAATTTTCTGCGGTAAAACTTTTTGAGCCTATGACTTTAATGGGAATTCTTGCCGGAATCGGAATTGGATTAATTATCGGGGGAATTGTAGGGTATGTGAGCAAGAGTTCCAACCTTAGAGCAGAAGAAAAAAGGAAAGAGCTGAAACAGCTTCGGAGAGAAAAAGAGGATCTAGAAAAGCAGGCCGCAGAATTGGCACGTCAGCAAACTGTAACTTATGTTCCAGACGAAAATAAAAATCCTCAGAACTATTAATTCTGAGGATTTTATCTAAAACTTTTTGATTTTAAAATTTGTATCCCAAACCTAACATGAAAACACTTGCTCGGTTATCGTAATTAATTTGTTGATTAGATCCTGCAACAGTGTTTACAAACTTTCTTTGGTCTTTAGAAAAAGCCCCTTCGTATTTTGCAGACAAGATTAACTTTTTGATCTCACTTTGCACGCCAAGTTGATAACCTAGAGTAAATTCTTTCGCACTCACCTTTTGCGAGAAACTATCATAATTTTCGTCTTTTGAAAGATTAAAACTTGCAACGGGTCCAACATAAGCGCTCAAAAGGTCGCCGAGTAAATTATATCCCAGTAAAACAGGAACATCAACGCGACTTGTTTTGGCCTTGATGACGGTTTGAGTTTTATTTATGTCGTTTTCTAAAGTAACTTCATTGCTGAAATTGGTGTAATAGATTTCTGGCATTACGTACAGTGCTGTTGGCAAACTTACTTTCATGGATAAGCCAGCGTTGAAGCCTACAATGTTTTTTCCATTTTCATTTAAAGCAGTTAAACTGGCAGTTTTTAAATTTTTCCAGGTTGCTGAACTTGTTGGAATTAATACATTTGCTTTGGCTGCCAAGGAAATTTGCGCAGATCCCATGATACTTATTGCGAGTAACGCGATACTAAGATTTTTCTTCATTAGATAAGGGTTTTGTTGTAACATTAATAATTGAGGTCTTGTTGGTCTCCAGGAAATACTCTCGTAATTCCTTAAATAGTTCAGAAGAATAAACAAAATCGATGAGGTTCTTATTTCCGGCATTGATGAGTAAATTCTTATCACCTTCCCATTCTTTAATTCCTAACCGCAGGTAAACAATTTTCTCGCCAATGGTCATTACAGAATTCATATCGTGAGAATTAATGATGGTAGTGGTGTTATATTCTTTCGTAATTTCCAAAAGCAAATCATCGATAATGTTTGCGGTATAAGGATCTAAACCAGAATTGGGTTCGTCACAAAACAAATATTTTGGATTGTTCACGATGGCTCTTGCAATGGCGACTCTTTTTTGCATTCCACCGGATATTTCAGACGGAAATTTTCTATTGGACTTCTCTAGATGAACTCTTCCTATAACGTCGAAAACACGTCTTTTCTTTTCCCGAAAGGTGAGATTGGTAAACATATCGAGCGGAAAAGTAATATTTTCTTCTACCGTCATGGAATCAAAAAGCGCACTTCCCTGAAAAACAGTGCCTATTTCCGATCTTAAAATTTGTTTTTCTTCTCGGGACATTTTGTTAATATCCTTTCCATCAAAGAGGATTTCTCCTTCAGTCGGCAAGTAAACATTCAATAAACTTTTCAGAAAAACAGTTTTTCCAGAACCACTTTGACCAATAATTAAATTCGCTTTGCCTGTTTCAAATGTTGTGGTAATTCCCTTCAAAACTTCCACATCACCAAAACTTTTTCTTAAATTTTTTACTTCAATCATCAGCTTAGGAACATTTGGGTTAAAATTAAATTCATGATGATAATGGCAACAATGGTCCAAACTACAGCTTGTGTACTTGCACGACCCACTTCCAAAGAGCCTCCTTTCACATTAAAACCAAAATAAGCAGGAATTGTTGCAATTAGAAATGCAAACCCCGCTGTTTTAAAGAAAGCATACCAAATAAAATGTTGCGGCATATACATCTGGATTCCGGTGATATAATCTGCTTTACTCCAACTTCCTGTTGCAATTCCCGCTAAATAACCACCCCAAATACCAAAAACAATACTAATTGCAATAAGTAAGGGATTAAAGATAACGCTTGCTAAAATTTTCGGCAGAATTAAGAAGTTAGGAGAATTAACACCCATAATATCCAAAGCATCAATTTGTTCTGTAACCCGCATTGTTCCTATACTGGATGCAATATAAGATCCTACTTTACCTGCCAAAATCACAGAGATAATGGTGGGTGCGAATTCTAATATCAAAACCACTTTTGTGGCATATCCAATAAATGAATTGGGAATGGGAAAACTGGAAGCACTAAAATTATTAAACATCTGTATTGCCACTACTGCTCCTACAAAAGTGGAGGTAAAAAGCACCAATCCAAAAGAATTCACACCTAAATCGTAAATTTCCCGCATAAACAGTTTCCCAAATACGGAAGATTTCTGCGGCTTTCTCAGTGTTTTACCCAAGAGGAGAAAATAGGCTCCAATTTCGTTCAACAGTCTTTTTAACATTCTGCTAAATTAGTGTTTTTATTAATTTATAAAATTATTTAACTGGCATTTTTATCACCTCTAATGACTAAAAAGATGGTTTTAAAAATAATGATGGAATCCAAACTAACACTCCAGTTTTTCACATAGAAAGCATCTGCTAAAATTCTTTTCTGCATTTTTATGTCCATATTGCCATGATCGCCACGAAGTCCATTGACTTGTGCAAGTCCTGTGATTCCAGGTTTAACCAAACTTCGTACCGAATAACGTCCGATTTTTAATTTGTAAAAATCATCAACCAACAACATGTGCGGTCTAGGACCTACAACAGACATTTCTCCCAAAAAAACATTGAGGAATTGCGGCATCTCATCTAAACTCGTTTTCCGTAAAAATCGCCCAATTTTAGTGATCCTTTTATCATTTTCACTCGTTGTTTTTTGGGTACATTCTTCATTGACGCACATGGTTCTAAATTTAAAGCATTTAAAAACCTCATCATGATACCCATATCTTTTTTGAAGAAAAAACACGGGTCCTTTACTGTCTAACTTGATTAAAATCGCAATGATGGGAAACAACCAGGAGCAAATAAAAAT
>Ga0136636_10003018_pt1 | contig 10065 bp, 8 predicted proteins | sample AntDrymUQ8522106_2_FD_104653 | JGI IMG/M metagenome (GOLD analysis project Ga0136636, IMG submission 104653) | Polar desert sand microbial communities from Dry Valleys, Antarctica - metaG UQ852 (21.06) | ecosystem: Environmental > Terrestrial > Soil > Desert | place: Antarctica: Dry Valley... | reverse complement strand
TGTTTGTGATTGGAGATTTTCTTTCCCCGTTGCCAAGTATCCTGCATTTTGTAAGCAAGAATGCGATCGCTGTTGGTCAAAAACTGCTCTAATCTAGAACAAGGCTGTCCACCACGCTGAAAATAATCGCTAGACATGACTTGCCAAAAATTAATTACTTCCTGCTTGACAGCACCTTGCAGCGAGGCGAAATAATTGCAGAAGTTATCGCCGTAACTCCAATGTCCTTGTAATCCCAGCAGGTTTAACAAATCAAAAACTTCTATGGCATCAATTTGCATGGGAGTTGCTGAGAGAAGAATCAGGGATTTAGTCTTCTCCTTCAACTGTGTCATTAACTGTAACAAGCGATTGGGCGTTTCCTTGCGGTCTTGGGGACTTTTGCGGCGTGCGTGGTGTGCTTCGTCTAAGATTACTAAATCCCAAGGTTCTGCTGATAGTAGCTGGTGCATTCTGTCAGTTCTTCGTACTAAATGAGAAGAAGCCAGGATCAAATCTTGGGTATTCCAAGGATTAGCTGCTGCTGGAATAGTCCGCTTGTAGGGGTCTTTAAATTCCGTAGATGTGTAACTCCAAAAATGCAGATTGAATTTTTCTCGTAGTTCTTCTTGCCATTGGGGTTGAACACTAGCAGGTGCTAAAATTAGTACCCGCTTCACTTTTTTGGATAACAGCAGATAGCGTAAAATTAAACCAGTTTCAATTGTCTTACCTAAACCAACTTCGTCAGCGATGAGAAAACTTTGGGGAAAATTTTGAGCAACGCGGCGCAGTATTTTAATCTGGTGTGGCCAAGGTTGAATGGGAATTGATTTTAAACAAAAGTCCAAGCAGCCTGGATGTTCATGAATATTTGCAAGTTGAGTAAATGCCAACCGTTCTTCTTCACTGATGACAGTTAACTGTTGACTAATGACTGATGACTGTTCACTGTTTATTTCAGTTTTCGTAGTGGGAGCATCTTGCTCCCTACTGGTATCCCTGCTGGTAATAGCGGGCAAGATGCCCGCACTACTCAAGGTTTCAAAATGGACGAGGTTTAATTCTTTTGTCAGAGGTCGAGTATCAAATTCTATTTGAGCATTCCAATCAGGTTTAGTAGATTTTGCATAACGCAATAGCTTTTTCTGTACCGCCTCTGGAACATCAAAAACTCGCACATTAGGCGATACGTCATACCAAAGTTGCTCAAACCTAGCTACTTCTTCTTCAACTCTATCCAGTTCCCTTCCTTCCTCCCAAGAACAATAAACGTGAAATGATTCTACATTCCTCTCCCAGCCACCGATAGATTCGTTATTGGAACCGTTAAATGCTAATTTCTCGCCCTTGCTATCAGTAAAAATTCCAACTTTTTCATGAAATATATGCTGTGGGTCTAGTTGCTGTGTACTATCTTCTGGCAATCCATTTTCTTTAAGAGGAATAGCAATTTTAATATCGAGATATTGATTTTGAATCAACCAACTGAGAATTTCTAAGTGTTTGAGTTGGGCAAAACTTTCTGGTGGTTTTAAGTCTGCATCTAGACGAGTTAACAATGCATCTCGCAGTTCATATCCCTGTTGAATTGCTTGTAAATCTTGGGGGCTAAACTGACAACCCATGATTAACCGCATTCGCCCCTTGTTATGCAGCATTGCACCTAAACCCCGTGCAACTTTACTTAAAATCGCACTGCTAAAAAAACCTGCTTTCCGGTCATATTGAATGGCACACTCTAAAGCAGGAATGTAGAAATCAGTGATGGTGTTGTGGGTGTTGCTGGTGTAACTAATTTTCCAGGGATATTCACGCAGGTTTTTCAACTTTCTAACCAGTTATCTAATTTTAAGTTGGGAATATTGATAAAATCTTTAATATTGTTAGTAACGAGAATATCGTCACGAGAACGAGCTACAGCAGCAATCAAAGCATCAAATTCTCCGGTTGGTTTCCCAATTTTTCTGAGTTCGCTTTGAATCTTGCCAAATTCGATAGCCGCTTCTATTCCAAATGGTTCTACTGCTAGGAGTTCAGTAAACTGTGCTAATATTTCTAGATTTTTGGCTACCTGTTGAGAACAATAAACGCCTTTATATAGTTCTGAAACTACAATGATGGACAAATAGCATTGGCTGAAAAAGCGATTGAATTTAGTAACAGCTTGGGGATTTTCGTTCAGCAGTGCAATGCAAATATTGGTATCTAGTAGATACATTAGCCGTTATCCTGATTATCAAGTGAGTCTATAGTTCTGCCTTGATAAGTATGGCGCTGTTGGTCAATTTCTGTAAATATCTCTGTTAATTCCGGTTGGTTCTTCCAAGCCCCAAATAATTGATTGAGTTTAGCTAGTCTCTCCTCGTCTGTTAATGGTGGTTGTGGTTCTGTAATTGGATTGGCAATAAATTCTACGTCTATGATTATTTCTGTTCCATCTGGAATATTATTAAGTTCTTCTAATATTTCAATATTTTGACCACGTTTTATGCCTCTAACTTTCATGTTTAATTACCTCCTGTAATTATTAGTTTACGGTTAATGCTTAAGGGTGAACAGTGAACAGTCCCCTTCAACTATTTTTTGTGTGTTCGGGTCAATTCCTTATAGTTTGGCATATTACTATTAGTTTGGTATATTAGTTACCGAAGAACCAAATAAATTAGGTAGCGCTGATAATCCTATCCCAATGTAAATACTACAATGATTAAAGAAGCACAATTAGGTGTGATTATTATGCAATCTATTTTCTGGAGTGTAGAAGAAGTAGCCTTAAGAGCTAAAGAGTTTTACGAAAACGGTATTCGTCAAAATGTCGAGTCTGGTGACAATATCGGCAAGATGATTGTAATTGATGCAGAAACGGGTGAATATGGTATAGATCCAACTGGTGTAGAGACAGCCTTAAAGTTAAAACAGAAAAACCCGAACGCTAGATTGTTTACTATGCGGATTGGTTATGACGTTGCTGTAAGTTTTGGTGGTGCAATGGAGCGGACTGTTGAATGATTTATGGGAAAGTAATTGATGGTAGGGCAATAATTGCAGTGGTTTTTCGTTTACCTTCGCAGCCAGATTTCTTTTTGGATTTTGTCATTGATACTGGATTTAAGTATTTGTATATAGAAATATTAAGAAAATGGCTATTTTTTTAAATGCTAGTGGGAGCATCTTGCTCCCTGGCGTATTAAAAACGCTATCCAGCCTTGATAATACAAACGCGGGCAAGATGCCCGCACTACAATTACAATTAAAAAAATCATCAAAATAAGCTCATTTGTCCCTCTTCAGTAAAGGGTATCTCAGTCTGCTTGTAAGAAACTTTCGCTTTGATTTCATCCATTGCTAACCACAAATCTAATAAGGCTTTCTCTTCAGTCAGGCGTTTATTTTCATCACCAATGCGCGGAATTACTTTCAACGCTACTTCAAATGTCCGCATAAATAAATCGTTGCTGACTAAGCCTGTATTTTTGAGAAATCTGCGGACTGGTTCTGTATTTTCTTCTTCTTGGTAAAGGGCGATAATGGCGTGGAGTCCATCTACTAAATATCTGGCAGAAAATTCAGTATCGGTGACGGAGAAGGCACGTTTTTTCAAGCGTTGTTGCGGGGTGAGTAATTTACAGTAACCGCTTCCAGAATCAAGTAGTTTGTGTTTTTTGACTAAATCGGAAACATCAAAACCACCGACTGCTAAGGCGAGTTGTCTAGCTTCATCGAAGGGGAATTCTCGCGCTTCAAAGGTATCCCATGCCAAGATGTACCATTGGGTTAAAGGGTCGATACCGTTGAAATCTTTACCTTCTAATAAGTTTTGTAGTCGGTATTCGACTACTGCTTGGCGTACTTCTTCAAATGCTGCTTTGGGTTCAACTTGATTACCTGCACTGTCGAGGATGGAACTATATTTGGTAAACACACTCAAAGCTGAACCGAAAGCACTTAAGCACAAGTTTATACCAGGGGGTTTAATGCGGCGTTGCGGATCTGCTACTCTATCAGCAGCAGGACGAGCATCTTCAGTTAAACATTTTTCGAGTTCTGGCGCTTTTTCAAATACGATATTTCGCACGTCAATTCGCACGTCATCCCACCAAGCTTGTTCGGCATTTGGATCGCGTTTGCGGCATACTAAAAGCACTGTGCTGGATACTGCGTTTTTCTGTGCTTGGTGTAAGTTTTGCGGGTTTTCGGTGCTGACTGCCCAAGATGCGGTAATCTCGAAACCAGCATCGATGAGGGATTTGGCTAAGACATCCCATGCGCCGGAGTCTTTGTGGTTGAATTGTACTGTCATTACGCCGTCGTCGCGGAGGACGCGGTGGTATTCGGCGAACGCCATTGCCATTTTTGCTTCATAGTCCTGGTTGGCGAGAATTTCGGGGGATACTCCCATGTTGCGGAAGCGGGAAGGGTTGGCGACGGCTTCGCGGTCTTTGTCGGTTAGTTCGAGGTAGAATAATTCGGGGAAGATATCGCCGAGGGTGCGTTTTAGCCAGACGTAGAAAAAGTCTGAGAGTTCAGCATATTGAATTGTCGCGTAATATGGTGGATCTGTGATAACTGCGTCTACTGAGTTATCAGGAATGTGGGTTAAGTTATCTGCTGATGCTGATTCAATTTGTATAGATTTTAGGTTGTCTTGTTCAATTCCTGGGATACCTGTTGAACCTGGTTTAGTACCAAATAATGCACATAATTGATGATAATCTGATGCAAAAGCATCGGCACATGAATGCCATAAATTACCATTACCACTAATTTCTGGATAATTCCACATTAAATTAAGTGAGTGTTGGGCTGAAGCGGCTTTAGAACCTGCTCTTGATGCATCCCAATGCCCTAATCGACAATTAACGTCAGCACATCTATCGAATACTAAAGCTAAATAAGTTGAAATTGCTTGTGCTTTCTCCCATTCATGCTCAGATTGAATCAGTGCTTTTGCTTCGTTGATAATTTCTACATAAGTCACAAGCGTTAAAAGTTGACGTGGATTAAACAATTTATCCCATCTATCAATTCCATATCTAATTAACTCTTTAGTTTTATCTCCAAAAGTTACCTCTACTTTTGGCAGAATATTATCAATATTAAATTTTTCTACTTCTTGATTAATATAAATTTCTGCTTTATTAGTGCCATCAAAATCTATAGATTCAGGAATCCTAAACTCTAAACTTGCTTTCCCTTGTTTATAAGCAACAGCATAGAGTTGATAACTAAATTTTCCAGCTTGTGCTTGAGATTTAATCACATCATCCTCAATCACAATTCCACAATTAGGGCATTTACCGACACCTCTACTAATGGTAGTTGTAGTATCTGGGTCATATTCATTTTCAATATTTGTAGTGCGAGCATCTTGCTCGCTATTATTTAAAATTTCGCTATTATTTAAAATCTCGTTGATATTATCTGATGTATTTTCGCTATTATCCAATACCAAACGCGAGCGAGACGCTCGCACTACGGGAACGGAATTATCATCATAAATAATCGTTGTCCCCTTCCCCTTCCTACCCTTAATTAATTCAAAATCAACTCGCTTATTTTCAGGATTAGGAATTGGCTTTACTGCACACCATTTACTTAAATTCTGCTTTTCAGGACGTTTATACAACCACCAATTAGGACTCAACGGAACAACAGACTCACAACTAGGACAAACAACCGTATGCGCCCATAAATAATTCTGCACAGTTTCCCCAGGTAAAGAAGGGAAAAACTCAGCCAACCTTTTCTCCGCCTCATCCCCTACCCACTTCACCCATTTATCAATATCCTGCTGCAAATCTGGGCCAAACTTTAGCGGATATTCCATCGCCGCCTTCATCGTCACCACCGCCACAGGATTTAAATCAGAAGCCAGCACATTTAACCCATATCTCGCCGCTTCAAATGGAATACTCCCACCCCCTGCAAACGCATCTAAAATTGTGGGTGTGCGAGTTCCCCAAACCTTCTCGCAATAATCATGCACCTTCTTAATTTGCACAGAATTAGGCGGCGTTTTATATAGCTTTACCTCCTTCCCCGGTACTAACCCCAGCAAATATTCAAACTCTTGCATTGTGATATCTGCTGGTAATATCGAAGCCAACACACTGGCGCGACTAAAAGACAAAGGCTTACGCGAATACCAGCGATGTAATCCTTTAAATGGATTTCCCCCGTGTTCAAAATTAACTTGCTCATTTAATACCTGCACAGGCATCATTTTTTCAATAAATACAGCAGGGCGTTTAGGGGTTGGTTTATCCATCAGGGATTGTAGGAGATTGAAAATTTCATTTCATGTATATTGTAGTGCGAGGATTGCGTAGTGCGGGCATCTTGCCCGCTACTAGCAGGGAGCTACCTACTACTAGCCTACCACCAGCAGGGAGCAAGATGTTTGTCCTTCGGACACGCTACGCGATCGCACTACAGGATATTATCAAAATGTTTCCCATAAAAAGGGATATTCTTCAGGAGTAATCGATAAACCTGCTTTAACGGGATTTTGTCGAATATATTCCCATTTATTATTAAACTCTTCTTCGGTTCTAATCATTTCGTCGTATCTACCATCTTGCCAAACTTTTCCAATATGTAACATTGCTTTCGGAATTTGTTTGGAGCTATAACTTTTTATACTATGCATAATACTCCCGATTGACCAATATTCTGTTTCAGTTTTGGGAAAAGGTTGAATCAGAATATGTACGTGATCTGGCATTATTACAACGGCGAAAAGCTCATATCTTTGTTCATGAAAAAACTTACAAGCATCTAATACAACTTGTCTAGCTTCTGGTGTAAGTTCTAATCTTTCCAAAGTTACAAATGTAATAAAATATCTACCTTTTGGCTTTTCTAATTGTGGTAATTGCTTTTTATATCTCATTTTTATAGATGAAATTACCGTCTCTTTTTAAACCTTTTCAAAAGTTTCTATAAGTTTACCTTGTTTGCCTGAAGTAGCTTTCATACCTCACGAATTTTGATTGATTGTACTTCCCCCGTTTCTGCATCCACGGTAAATATTTTATACTCACGTTCATATTTAGTAGCTAAAGAAATAGCTTCAGGAATAAGTGTTCTTTCAGTCTTAGCTACAGGGCGACTAAAACCTAATGTTACATACCAAAACCTTTTATTCTCTGACAATTCTATTTCTTCAAGCAAGATATCATTGATAGAATTACCTATCATATCCTGTATATCTTCAAAATATTTTTTAGCAGCTACAACAGCACCACGCACATCAATTTTCATAGATTTTTACCTCCTGTTGATAGTTATAACCTTGTCCATTTTGAAACATGGAGTAGTGCGGGCATCTTGCCCGCGTTATATAAATGGAGATCGCTGCTACTTTCTAGTCCATTTTGAAACATGGAGTGCGGGCATCTTGCCCGCGTTATATAAATGGAGATCGCTGCTACTTCCAGCAGGGAGCAAGATGCTCCCACTACTTTAAAACTATGGTTCTTAAAATAGATGTGGTTTAACTTTATTTGTAAACTGTTAACCGTCATCAGTCAACTAATCACCCAAAAGCACCCGAATCGCTTTCAAAGCCTGATTCCGTTTCCCATTACTAATTTTGGCAAACCAGTAATGCGACTCCTCATAACTCATAGCTCTAATTCCTTGAGCAATATTAGCAATGCGTTCTATTTTAGAAAGCGGTTGCAAAGTCTGAAACAATAATGCCAGATTTATCCCTGATTCCTCATTTAAAACATAAGGAGTTTGACGATTATAACTTAAAGTTTTTGGGTCATAGTTATTCGCCTTCAAACAATCATAAATAGCCTGTTTCACCTGAATTAAAGCATTGCCCTTTAAACGCCCAATTCTTTTGGCAGAAGGACGCTTTTTTTCACCAGCTTTCTTATAAGCACACTGATACAACTCCAGGGCAAAGTTATTATTATCTGTAGGAACCACTCGCAATTGAAACTCTTGCATCTTTAGTACGTTACTTTCGCCGTCAAATTCAGCCTGTCAACCGGATTACGATTCAAAGCCCCTTTGATATTACTGATTTCTGCGCCGTTTGGTTCCACTGGAGATGAAAATTCAAATACGAGCTTCAGTGACACGTCGGCTTTCACATCCGGGCTACTTAGCAAAGTGTTAACAGCCCCCTGAAAACTCTGAAATCCTTTAACTGGCCCTTGGTACTCTAACCTGATAAACTGTTCATTAACAGTAATAGTTGCCGTTTGGTCGATTTGCAAGGGTAGCTTGATCAACATCGGGAAAGCCGTCATCAACTTGCGATAGTCCATCACTTGGCTAACGGAGATTTCCAAAGACTTGATACCCTGAACTTGATTATCTTGGATGCGATCGCTTAATTCATTAAACACCCTATCGAGTGTTCCCTCCAAGTCAAATTCTTCCGGTTTGGCTTTAAATACAGGTGAATCATCCCAGTCATCGCCAGTTTTTTCTTTCCCATTAGGTGTAGGGGGTGTTCCAGTGCCATAAGTCAATATCTTGGCTTGGGTTTCCCTCTCCTCTACTTCGCCATTGCCATAGTCAGCTACAATTTTGAAAGATGTGGTTTTAGCGATCGCTGTTTCATATTCATCACTAGGGCGAAACTCCCCTGTAACCAAATTCCCATCCTGATACAGCTTAATCGTCAAAGCCCCCGATGCTTTCCACCGTATCCGCACAGGTTTTACTGATTCTGTACTGGAGAGGACTTGGGCGTTAAGTTCAATTTCTCGCGGTTTCGGTAATTCCAGAATCCCCCGGCGGTAAAGTACCATCCGCTCAGAAAATTCGATAGAGTCAGGCAGGGTAAATTTACCATCATCGGTTTTAATAAATAACTTCTCACCCACCTTCATATCCCAGTTACCAGTCTGCAACCCTTGGCGGATGGTATCTCGCAGCTTGGATAATTCAGCTTCGACAAATATATTTAAACTCAAGTCCTTGGCGAAAGCTTCTTTTAATGCCTTAGTTGTCCAATTGATTATCCCAGACGACCACACTTTCTGCAAAATGTAAGCAGGTGCATAAAACGTTGATTCTTCAGCACGGATTTTTTGACAATCTTTCAGTGCTTTCAAAATGACATCTTGTTGATTATTTTTGCCCTTGATATCGCTAGAATCGTGCGCGGGAAGGGTATAGTGCATCAAACCCTTGGGAGCTTTTACTGGGTCATTAGAAGGGTAAAATAAATGGCGGTAGGCATTTGTTAAAGATACTCTTACCCCTAAATCAAGAGAACCTTTTTTATCTTTGAGTTGTTTCTGTTGATTTTCTGATAAATCTTGCAAGCGATTGGGAGAATTGAGAATATTCTGAATGGCACGAAACTCTCTAGCGTTGTTAATTGCTCGGTCTAATTCTTGCCTGTTGGCAACTAAAAATAATAAACGATTTCTAAATGTACGAAACTTACCCGACTCTCCTGTTTCATTAAAAATTTTCTCCACCATTGGCGGTGGCCCTTCAGTGGTTGCAGAAATAGTCGCCTCGTTAAAGTCAATTAAACACAGGGCAATATTATCCGACACGTCATCCACATCTGCTGGTGATTCTGGTGCAGAAACTAGCTTGAAGAATTTATCAGCAAAAATTGTATCGCGGCGACCTCGTAAATCGTCCTTCGCCTCAGTAATTCCCACTTGGGCTTTTTCTTCAGCAATAATTTTATTGATTGATGGTTCTTCTTTAAAACGAGCCAGAGTTGTAATTGGATCATTTTCCAAATACCAAGCAACTTCACTCAGTCTTTCTAAAACAGTATCAACAAAACCAATTTCTAACCCCGGTGTCAACAAAGATAAATTTAATTCGGCGCGACGAATACCCGCAGATATACCTTGAGTGATGGAATGTAAAAAAATAGTCCGAGCTACCCATGTTGAAAAGGGAGGTTTACCAGCAGCAATCCATTCTGCATCTTGTAACTGAGCGTGTGCCTCTCTACCATCTTTGTTGTAAATGTCTGCTTGGATCGTAATCCGCATCAAAGGACGTTCCAAACGGGCAGTTAAATCGCTGGTGATTTCTTCTTCAATACCAACAGGAATATGGTGAGAATGAATTAGCGGTATCCATGCA
>Ga0136636_10003017_pt1 | contig 10067 bp, 10 predicted proteins | sample AntDrymUQ8522106_2_FD_104653 | JGI IMG/M metagenome (GOLD analysis project Ga0136636, IMG submission 104653) | Polar desert sand microbial communities from Dry Valleys, Antarctica - metaG UQ852 (21.06) | ecosystem: Environmental > Terrestrial > Soil > Desert | place: Antarctica: Dry Valley... | reverse complement strand
GACTTTCTGACCGCCGCCGTCGACTGGTACGCCGCCGCGGGCAGGGCCCGGCCGGTGGGCGAGGCGTCGCCGGCCACGTCGCGCGACTTCGCCTCGCTGATCGCCAAGGGGCGCGAGGTGATCCATCAGCACGGGATCCCCGACGAGCAGCGGTGGAACACCGCGATCCGCCGCACGCAGAAGGCCCTGCCGGACCTCCTGGCCCGCTGGGCCGCGCGGCCGATCTCGACCTGGTGCCACGGCGACCTGCACCTGGGCAACGCGATGCGCCGCGGGGGCACCGCAGAGGGCGACCAGCGAGCCTGCGTGCTCATCGACCTGGCGCTCGTGCATCCCGGGCACTTTGTCGAGGACGCGGTGTATCTCGAGCGGCTGTACTGGGCCAAGCCCGAGCTTCTCTGCGGCGTCAAGCCAGCATCGTTCGTCTCCCGCCTCATGCGCGAGCGCGGCCTGCTCAAGGGCGAAGACCCGGCCGCCCTGGCCCACACGCGGCGGGCGTTGATGGCCGCCTGCGTTCCGGCGTTCCTGCGGCACGAGGGGCATCCCAAGTACGTGAAGGCGGCCTTGGAGATGCTGGAGCGAACCCTGCCGCTGCTCGGGCACTAGACCGGGATCAACCGACGCCCGGTTGGGTGCTCTCCCGAGTTTGGCGTCCGTCAGGGCGGCGGTTCTGCTCGTCGATCTGTGGAGCCGTGGCCGTATACTGCCGGAGGGGTTCCGGGGGCGTTCCCGGGGCGTGCGGTCAACCCAGTGCAAAGCGAGGCGACACTTGGAAGCCTTCGAGAACATCAAGAAGCTCATTGTTGAAGTTGAAGATGACGTGAAGAAGGCCGAGGGCGGCAACAAGGCGGCGCAGACTCGCGTCCGCAAGAGCATGCAGGACATCAAGGAGGCCGCGCAGCAGGTGCGTGTGTCGGTCCTCGAGATGAAGAAGACCGAGACGAAGGAGTAAGAGGCGGGGCCAGAGGCTCCCGACGACCGGCATGACCACGACTCAGTCCAATCCGCACGCGCCCGCGGGGCATCCGGTCCACGCCGGACACGCCGCCCTGGCTGGCCACGTCGATCAGGCCGCGGCGTCGCGGCTTGGGCCACTGCGCGACCTGCCCAAGAACCTCATCATCGATCTGGCGTCTGTCGACTTTTCGCGCCTGGTTGTCGACCGTCGCGGGATCGAGCGGCTGATCCCGCACCGGAGCGCGATGGTGCTGGTCGACGGCGTGGTGTGGCACTCGGCCGACTACACCCAGGGCGTGGCGATCAAGCACGTCCGAGACGACGAGTTCTGGGTCCCGGGCCACTTCCCCGGTCGCCCGCTCATGCCCGGGGTGCTCCAGATCGAGGCCAGCGCTCAGGTGAGTGTGCTTCTCTATAACGCCCGGCAGCCCGAGCCCCAGACCGCCGCGTTCACGCGGATCGAGAAGTGTTCGTTCCGCGCCACCGTCGTGCCGGGCGACGAGCTCTTCCTGATCTGCAAGGAAATCAAGATCACCCGCCGCGGATTCGTTAGTCACTGCCAGGGCTTGGCCAACGGCAAGCTCACCTTCGACGCCGAGATCCACGGCCTGACGATCTGAACGGCCGCCCGCATGCGCAGCAATGCGGCGCGCGGTACGCTCACGCCGATGCTCCCGCGGCTGGACCAGGCACCCATCACGGCACAGATCACGCTCCCGGAGACCGGCGAGCCGGATCTACTCGCGTTGCCGGCAGGCCCGGGAGTGCTCATCCTCGAGCCGCGGGGCGCCGAGGGCACGCTGCTCATCGCCACCACGGCCAATCTGCGCGAGCTGGCCCGCCGCCGCCTCTGCCCGGATCCCGAGCAGCCCACGGGCGGGCAGATCGACTATCGCGCACTGACCGGTCGCGTGCTGGGGATCGGCGTCGGCTCCGGGCTCGAGGCCGACGCGGTGTACCTGCGGCAGGCCCGCGAGCGCTTGCCCGCGAGCTACAGGGCCGTCAGCGAGCGCTGGCAGGCATGGTTTGTGTACGCCGACCCGGACGCGGCGTTTCCCCAGCCCGCCCGCAGCAACCTGCGGCCCGGCGCTGGCTCGCGGCGCGGAACGAGCGGGACCGATGTCGCGTTGCCGCCGCCGCCGGGGATCGTGGTCGGCCCGCTGCCGGACAAGGACGCGGCCGGGCGGCTGATCGAGGCACTGATCGACGGCTTCGATCTGTGCCGCTTTCACAACCTGCTCGTGCAGGCCCCGCGTGCGACAGCGTGCGCGTACAAGGAAATGGGGCGCTGCCCGGCCCCGTGCGACGGCACCGAGCCGCTGGCCGACTATCGGGCCCGCACGCGGGCGGCCCTCGATGCGCTGACCTCCGGCGTGCTGCCGGGGCAGCTGGACGACTGCCGGGCCCGGATGCGGGCCGCCGCCGAGGCGGCGCAGTTCGAGCTCGCCGGCGAGCTCAAAGCCCGGGCCGATCGCTTGGCGAATCTCGTCAAGCCCGCGTTCGCCCACATCGCACGGCTGGACCGCTGGCGGGTGCTCTGGATCCTGCCCGGGGCCGAGCCCGGACTCGTGCGGCCAGCGCTTCTGAACTCTGGCGAGCTGCTGCGGCTCAACGACCAGCCCGCCGCGGACCCGGCGGCGGCGGCCCGGGGCATCGCCCAGCAGCTCGCGGGCGTGCCCCGCGAGGCGCTGAACCTCACACAGGACCGGCTGGACACGATGGGGCTCGCGTCGCGATGGCTTTTCAAGCCCGCGAAGAAGCGCTCGGGCGTGGCTCTGAGCGCCAGCGCCATGGACCCATCGCTTGCCGAGATCGCCCGGGCCGTGCGGAGCGTGGCGGCCGGCAAAGCCGGGCCGGAGATCGACGCGCTGCAGGTCGAGGCCTGAGGCGTCAGCCCTCCGACAGCCGGATGGCCCGGGCGGCCAGATCGACGGCGCTCGCCGGGCGCGAGAGGTCGATGCGGGCGTAGACCCCGCGGTCGTGGTCGCTGTTGAGCACCAGGGCCCTGTCGCCGATGGCGGCGGCCCCGTGCTCGACGTGCTCGTGCCCGAGGACGAACAGCCCGACGTTCCAGGCCGACGCGAGCCGCTCGACATCCGCCGGCGTGTGACCCCGGCCCCAGGTCAATAGGTGGGCCGGCCCGCGCCGCGGCAGAAAATCGTCATCCGTCAGCGGACGCGCCAGCACGCCCATATCGAAGCGGTCCATGAGCTCGGGCGCGGGGAGCGAGTGGGAGCACAGCACGGCCCCCGCCGCCCCCCCATCGCCGTCGGTTTCAAACCGGACGGCCAGCGGGAGCGCCCGCAGGAACGCGCGCACGGCTTCACGGACGCGACCCGCCGCGTCGCCGAAGGCGGCCTCGAGCGCCTCGTCGAACACGTCGTTGCACCGCACGCCGTTCTTGGCCACCGCGCTGCCGGTGAGCTGCGCGATCTCGTGGTTGGCCAGCAGCACATGGCACCGCTCGGGGAACGCGGCCTTGAGCGCCGCGGCCCGCGCCAGCACGCGGAAGGAGTAATCCAGCCCGTTGACCAGCCGCTCGCCATGGATCAGCTCGTGCAGCGTGAGGTGGGCGGCGCCCTGCGGGTCGTTGGCGTCGCGCATGCCCGCCGCCGACACGAGGCGGGCCAGGTGCAGCGGATGGTCGTGCAGGTCGCCGGAGGCGATGAGCGTCCGGGACATCTCGGGATCGGCGGGGGATACCCCGACGAGCTCGATCGAGCCGCCACCCGCGCGGCGGCAGGCGGCATCGCGGCACGCGGCGGCGCCGAGTTGGAGCGTCGCCTCGACCGCGCCCGCATCGCGCAGGTCCACGGTTTCCAGGATCGACATGGAGGCTCGCGATCTGGCCCGGGGCCGAGGGGCCTTGATGGGGTCGAGACCGCGTCAGTCGTCGGCGTCGGCGATCCCCAGGCCCGGATCGATCGGCGGCTCGCGGGGCAGCGACTTGCGTACGCCGACGCCGGCCTTGCTCCCGCCGCCAGTCCCGCCCTTGCTTCCACCGGGGCCGCCCAGGCCGTTGGCCGAGCCGCCGGCGTCGATGCGGGGGAGCTGTCCACTCTTGCGGAGCTCCTGATCGGCGAGCAGCCGACTGCGGATGAAGTTCAACCGGTCGACGACCAGGACCATCGCGGGCCGATCCTCGGGATCGACCTCGACGCAGTTCATGATGAGCGCGTTGAGGAGCTCCGGGATGCGGACGTTGAGCTCGATGGGCGGCTTGGGCTTGGCCAGCAGCGACGAATCGACGGAGCCCAGCAGGCTGTCGCCCTTGGAGAGGGCCGTGGGAACAAAGTGCCGCGTGAGGGTCCAGTACATCGCCGCGCCGAGGTTGTACACGTCGGTCTTGGGCGTGATGGCCCGCAGATGCACCTGCTCGGGGGCGATGTAGTCGGGGGTGCCCTGGATGCGCTGCTTGACGGTGCCGGTCTTGCAGCTCTGGCCAAGGTCGATGATCTTGGTGACGAGCTTGTCGTCGACGATGACGTTGTTGGGCTTCATGTCCGCGTGGACGAAGCCCTTGTCGTGCATGGCTTTAAGCCCCAGCGCGACCTGCTCGAAGATGTACAGCGCATCCACGAAGAGCTCGGGCGGGTGCCGCTCGCAGCTGGTCCCGTCCACGTGCTCCATCACCAGCCACAGCTCGGTCACGCCGCCCAGAAGACTTTCCTTCTTGCGGATGACGCGTTCGATCTTCCGGACGCTCGGGCAGTCGATCCTGCTGGCGATCAGGTATTCCTGCTCGGCCTGGTCGAGGAATCGCTGGTCCTTGGGCCCGTCCTTGACGACGTGCTTGAGGGCCTTGACCTGCTTGGTCTTGGGGTCCTGGGCAAGATAGATGATCGACGCCGCGCCGCGTCCGAGCTCGGACATGATCCGGAAGCCTTCAACCACATCGCCAGGCTTTTTCGGTTCCAGGGGCACTCGGGCGTTTTCCTTGCTTGTCTGATTGTCCCGTCGCGATCACCATCGCCGGGAGACAGCCCGTACGCACCGATCCCGATTCCGGATCGACCGAACGGGCTCCAATAGTCTACGCCCCCGGGAACGCCCCGGGGTTGCACGCCCAACCGACGATCGCCGTTTGGAGCACACAGTATCGGCCCGCTCCGGTCGGAGTTCAACGCCCATGGGGTCGTGATTCACACGGTTTTCACTCTGCGCCGATTCCGCAACGGCCACGCCCGCCCGTCCGGTCCGGAAAGGCCGGAACCCGAGCGGCCATCGAGTCAAAAACACAAGCGCCGATCCCACGAAGAGACCGGCGCCTGAAAGGGTCGATCGAATGTCCGAATCGTCCGCGGCCCACGCGGGCGGACCCGGCTCAGGGCTTGCGCGTCGGCCGGACGCCGTAGAGGCCGGCGGGGTAGAGCCGGCCGGGGTCCGACACGCCCGGGGCGATATCCGAGTGGAGCAGGACTCGGTCGCTGGTGAGGCCCAGCTGCTTGCCGAGCGAGGAAACCAGTTTCTGGAGCGTTGCGAGCTGGGCCGGGGTGAACGGGCGGCGGTCGCCGTCGCCCACCATGCAGATCGAGACGCTGTGGTCGTTGTAGAACTTGGCGTTGGGCCCGGCGGCGTGCACGCCGGCCTGCTGGTCCAGCCAGCGGTAGCCGATGTAGACCTGCCCGTCCTCCATCCCGGTGCCGTTGCCGATGATGAAGTGGTGACCCAGCCCGTCGCGGCCGCCGGCCTCGTGCTCCTTGCCGATGCTGGTGGGCGAGCCCACGATCGACGCGGAGTGATGGATCACGATCGCCTGCCACTTGGAGGCGTCGATCGGCGCACGCGTGCGGGTCATCGGGTCGGAGTCGGAGCCGATCGTTGTCGCGGCGGCCAGAGGCGACAGGCTCATCCCGTCCAGCCGGGGCACGGGCTTGCCGTCCACCACTAGCAGCATCCCGCCAACCAACGTCGAGGCGGCGATGAACGAGATCCACACGACCGCCGTCCGGGTCAGGACGCCGCCCGACGCCTTGCGGGCCCGGGACTTGGTTCGTGTTGATGCTCGTGACGCCATGCGTTGCTCCGATCAATGCTACCCATGTGTTGATCGACCGTGCAACATCCCCGGCTTGCTCTTTTTCGTTCCTGATTCCCCGCGGCGAGGGGGTGAACGCGAACAACCCCCCACACCCCCGTTAAACGCGACGCCCGGCAGCCCTTGCCGCGGTTATCCGGACCACAACTCAAGTACTGCACGCCCCGTTCCGGGCCGGGCCCGGAGCGGGAGAAGAACAAACTATTTTTTGGGGGCCAACCGGCCGCGGAGATTCGGCTGCCGCCGGCCGTACTCGTCTTCGACGAACTGGGGTGCGTACTGCTGCCGGACGGCGTCGTATCGATCAAACGGCGAGCGCTCGTCCTTAGGGCTCAGCAGCGCCTCGGAGCAGCCGCCGAGGGTCCACATCGCCGCGCCCAACAGCCCCGCCGCCAGAACGTATCGGGCGCGGAGTTTCGCGGGCAGGACGGCGATGCTGCGTGTGGGGCTCGCTGGGCTCATCGTGGAGAGTCTACGTCGGTTGCTGGCAGCCCGAAGCTTGCGAACTTGCGTGCCGGGGTGCGTTCGTCTTCGCGGGGGCGAGTCGGCCTTGGTTATCCAGCGTGATCTCGCCCCGGCTGGCGCACTGCCGCAAACCCTCGTACACGACGGCGCAGACGGCGGTGGCCAAGTTGAGCGACCGCTCGCCGGCGGCCATGGGCAGGCAGAGCAGGCGGCCCGGGTAGCGCTGCGTGATGGCGTCGGGCAGGCCGCGGGTTTCCTTGCCGAAGATCAAGTGGTCGCCCGGCTTGAGGTCGGCGTCCCAGACGCACCGCGTGGTCTTGGTCGTCAGCAGCCAGACCCGCTCAGGCATCGCGCCCGAGGCGCGGAGATACGTGTCGAAGTCGTCGTGCTCGGTGGGCATGAGGCGGGGCCAATAGTCGAGCCCGGCCCGGCGGCAGGCCTTCTCGGACGTCTCGAAGCCCAAGGGCCTGATCAAATGCAGCGCGCAGCCGGTCGCGACGCAGGTGCGCCCGATGTTGCCGGTGTTGTTGGGGATCTCCGGCTCGTGCAGCACGACATGAAACACGGGAGGCGACGCGGGCCGGCCCGCCGGCGGCAACTCCGCACGAGCCTCGGGCGTGCTCGCAGGGATCATGGCCGGGGCGCAGCGCCCGCGGCCTTGGCCGCCCGGGCCCCAGGGTCAACGCCCACGACGGCGTCGACGATCACGCGGAACGACGGATCCAGCGGGTTGCCCTGCCAGCGGACCACGCCGTCGGTCGAGAGCACGACCACGTGCGGGATGCCCCGGGGCTTGACGGACTTGTAGACCGTCTGGTCCTTGTCGTGCACGTGGCTGTACTTGGAGGGCTTCTTGACCAGAAACTTCTTGATCGCCTTCACGTCCTCGGGGAAGTTGGAACGCTTCTGGCCCCCGACGGCGATGACGGCCAGCTTGCCCTCGTGCTTCTGCTGAAGTTCGTCGAGGATCGGGCTGGCCCGGATGCACGGCCCGCACCAGGTGGCCCAGAAATCCAGCACCATCACCTTGCCCGCGAGGTCGACCTTGGGCGTGATCCAGGTCTCGTTCTGGCCGAAGGCGACCGGGAGGGACTTGCCCTGCAGGTTGGTCGCGCCCGGGTCGTCGTTGGCCGCGGGCCACTTGACCGAGGCATATGCGCCGGCGGCGGGCATCGCGTCGGCCCCGCCCGCGGCGGGCTTGGTCGCCGAGGGGGGCGCGGGGGGCTGGACCTTCGCCGCGTCGCTCTCGGTCTCGGCGACGACCAGCTTCACGGCGGCCTCGAGACTGGAGCGCTCGACATCGGCAAAGCGGACGCGGCCGGCCCGGTCAACGACGTAGAACACCGGCCCGGCGGAGTCGGCCCGGAGGGCCTTGAGCACCCCGCCCGAGGCGTCGTGGGCGTAGGGCGCCTTGATCTTCAAGCGTTGGGCAGTCTCGCTGGCCTTCTCGAAGCCGCGCTGGTGGTGGATGCCCATGACGACCAGATCTGGGTTGGCGTCGGCCTGCTGCTGGGCCAGCGTGAGGCCCGGGAGCGAGCCGGTGAACCAGCTCGCCCAGACGACAATCAGCGCGGGCTTGCCCTTGAGGGCCTCGGCGTCGATGGCCCGGCCGTTCCAGGACTCCAGCCGTCCGAGGAGGGCGGTGTCCAGCGGCTTGAAGCTCAGGGCGTCGAGCGCGTCGCGCCGCGAGCCGGAGCCCTGAAGCTTGACGGCGTCGGCCTGTGCCAGCAGCATCGACGGAACGCCGCCGAGCGCAAGCCCAGCGACGAGGACGATCACGGTCTGCTTGAGGGCGCCACGCATTGTTCAGACTCCTGGCTTGGCTTGGTCGTCGGTCCGGTTGTTCATCGCCATTATCACTACCCGCCCGATCCGGTGCTTACTTTCCGCCCTTGCGGGCCGCGTCCTCGGCCTTGCGCCGGGCCTGGACACCCGGATCGACCTCGATGACCTTCTCGATGGCCAGGCCCAGCGACGAGCTGTACGGATCGTCGAGCCAGCGGACTTTGTTGTCCGTCGAGATGACCATGGCCAGGCCGTATTCGCGCTGCGAGCGGCCGTAGAGCGGGATGTTGTTGCCCCCGCTGAAATCCCACTGCTCGCCCTTGAAGGGCGAGGGCTGCATGAAGTGGTTGACCCCGCGGAGGTTCATGAGGGTCTTGAGCACCCCCGTGTTGCGTTCGGTGCGCTTCTTGGCCTCTTCCTCGGGCGGGTTGATGAGGGTGGTGCCGAACTTGGCCGCCTGACCCACAACGACCACGTCGCGCTTGTACTTGTCCTGCAGGCGGTTCATGGGCTCGATGACGTTGAGCGTGTCCTGCTCGCCGGGATCAAACACGTACAGCACGACAATCTTCCCCGCGGTCTTGGGCTTGCTGGGAGACCAGTTGTCCTCGGCGAGGGTCATGGTCGGGGGCGTGAGCGTGATCTTCTCGAGGATCTTGTCGCGCTCGACCTTGCCCACCAGGTAGGGCCACTTGACGGGCGTGTACGCCTCTTCCTCGGGGGCCTTGAACTCGACCTCCGGGTACTCGCCCGGGGCGTTGCCGGTGTTCTCGCGCGTCTTCCAGCGCTCGCGCTCGGCCTTGGCCCGCTGGTCGGCGAGCTTGCCGGGCAAGTCGCGGGCCTGCTCGGGCGTCTCGCTGACCAGCAGCTCGACGGCGGACATGATCGCCGAGATGTCGACCTGCGCGAAGCGAAGGTTGCCCGTACGGTCCACCAGATAGACATTGGGGTCCTGCTCGCATTTGAGCCCGGCCCGGAGCTTGCCGTCGGCGTCGACGCCGTACGGGAAGCCCACGCTGAGGGCCTTGGCGCTCTCGCCCGCGCCCGCGCCCCCCTTGGCGTTGTGAATGCCGACGACGATGAGGCCCTTGTCCTTGAACCTGGCGAACGCCTCCTGCGCCTGCCGCACGGCCTGGTGCGAGGGGCGGTACCAGCCGGCCCAGGTGACGATCAGGACGACCTTGCCCTTGGCCGATTCGGCCGTGGGAGCCTCGCCGTTGCTCCAGCCCGAAACCCCGCCGAAGACGGCGTAGTCCATGGGCTTGAACTGCATGGCGTTGAGCGTGTCGCGGGTCTTGCCGCCGCCGCGGAGGGGGATGGTGGAATCGTCTACCGCCGCCAGGCAAGCGCTCGAGAGACCCAGGCCCGAGAGCGCGCACGAAAGGATGATCGCCGCCAGACGCATGGCTGATTCTCCTGAACTTGAACCCGGACCTTCGACCCGCACCGGCAACCCGCATGAAGCAGTCCGCAGCTGCTCAATGGGACTCCCGATGATACCAACACCCACTCGACCGCCGAGTGGGGCCGCCCCTCCGGGCACGCATACAACGCCCGAGGGTTTTCAATTGTACCGAAAGCCCATGGCAATGGTTCACCCAGACGCAGATTCCCGTCCTTCGCCGATCCAGCCCGCCTGCCCCAGCAGGGCCAGTGCGATGCCGCCGGCCATCGCGACGTTGAGCGAGTCCACGGCCGGGTCGGCCGGGTGCATCCGGATCCGGACCAGTTTGTCCGCCGCCTGGAACGCCGGTTCCGACAAACCGGAGCCTTCCGACCCCAGAACAAGGGCCACGCGCAGGGGCGGGCCGCGGGTCAGGTC
>Ga0136636_10003016_pt1 | contig 10069 bp, 5 predicted proteins | sample AntDrymUQ8522106_2_FD_104653 | JGI IMG/M metagenome (GOLD analysis project Ga0136636, IMG submission 104653) | Polar desert sand microbial communities from Dry Valleys, Antarctica - metaG UQ852 (21.06) | ecosystem: Environmental > Terrestrial > Soil > Desert | place: Antarctica: Dry Valley... | reverse complement strand
GACACCAACGCCAAGCACTGCAATACCCGGAATTACAACTTATTATGTGAGCCAGACCGTAAGCGGATGTGAAAGTTTGAGGTCGGCACTTACCGTTACAATAAATGCAACGCCTGCATTAGCAATAGCTAGTAGTCCGGTGACATATTGCCAGAATGCAATCCCTACTTCATTGACCGCTACAGGAACTAATTTGTTGTGGTATACTGCGCTAACGGGCGGAACGGGAGCAGCAACTGCTCCAATGCCGATCACAACATCGGCAGGAAATACAGCATATTATGTAAGCCAGACGATTAATGGCTGCGAAGGTCCACGTGCTACTATTGTGGTAACAGTTGCCGCAATCCCAACTTCGCCTTTGGTTACAACGCCGATTACTTATTGTCAGAATGCCACGGCTTCATCTTTGACGGCTACGGCTTCAAATCTATTATGGTATACAACTGCGACTGGAGGAACCGGAGTAGTTACGGCGCCAACGCCAAATACAGCAACTTCGGGAACTACAATTTATTATGTGAGCCAAACAACGGCTGGCTGTGAGAGCGCAAGATCGGCGATAACTGTGGATGTACTTGCACTTCCATCGGCACCTGTCACAGCGCCTGTTAATTATTGTCAGACTGCTACCGCTAGTCCATTGACAGCTGCGGGTTCAAATCTTTTATGGTATACCGCCGCGACCGGAGGAACCGGAAATGCCGCGACACCAACGCCAAGCACTGCAATACCCGGAATTACAACTTATTATGTGAGCCAGACCGTAAGTGGATGTGAAAGTTTGAGGTCGGCACTTACCGTTACAATAAATGCAACGCCTGCATTAGCAATAGCTAGTAGTCCGGTGACATATTGCCAGAATGCAATCGCTACTTCATTGACCGCTACAGGAACTAATTTGTTGTGGTATACTTCGCCAACGGGCGGAACGGGAGCAGCAACTGCTCCAATGCCGATCACAACATCGGCAGGAAATACAACATATTATGTAAGCCAGACGATTAATGGCTGCGAAGGTCCACGTGCTGCTATTGTAGTAACGGTTACCATAACTCCCGATGCGCCTGTGGCAGTTGTTCCGGCACCATATTGTCAGTATGCTTCGGCTAGCCCATTGAATGCTAGCGGCTCGAATCTCTTGTGGTATATTGATCCGTTGAACGGAGTAGGAAGTGCGACAGCGCCAACGCCAAATACATCATCTGCTGGAACCAAAGCATATTATGTAAGTCAGACCGTAAATGGTTGTGAAAGCCCACGAGCAATTATCCTTGTAAGTGTTTTGGCTGCACCTGCTGCCCCGATTACAGCGCCTATAAATTATTGCCAAAATGCTTCGGCTGTTCCATTGAATGCTACGGGTACAAATTTATTATGGTATACGTCTGCAACGGGTGGAACCGGAAACGCAACTACGCCAACGCCAAACACCACAACAGCAGGAAGTATCACTTATTACGTAAGTCAAACAGTAAGCGGATGTGAAAGCTTACGTTCAGCGCTTAACGTCACAACAAATGCAACTCCTTCACTACCATTAGTTAGTAGTACGGTGAATTATTGCCAAAATGCTGTTGCTAGTCCATTGACGGCTACAGGAACTAATTTGATGTGGTATACTGCTGCAACTGGGGGAACTGGGAATGCCGCAGCGCCAACACCAATCACGACGTCGGCAGGAAATACAACATATTATGTAAGTCAGAAAATTAACGGCTGCGAAGGGCCGAGGGCAACTGTTTTAGTAACTATAAATTCAACCCCATCGGCTCCAATAGCTGCAACGCCAGTTGTTTATTGTCAGAATGTTGCGGCTACTCCATTGGTTGCTGCGGGAGCAAGTCAGTTGTGGTATACTGCGCCTACAAGCGGAACCGGAAGCGTTACAGCACCAACGCCAAACACAACGATATCGGGAACAACAGTATATTATGTTAGCCAAACAGTGGCCGGTTGTGAAAGCGCACGATCGGCGATAACGGTTAATGTTATTTCAACGCCATCGGCACCCTTAATTTCTAATGTAAATTATTGCCAGGGCGTGACAGCAATGACTTTATTGGCGACGGGTACAAGTTTGTTGTGGTATACTCTACCAATGGGCGGAACCGGAAATGCGACGGCACCAACGCCAAGCACTGCGACAGCGGGGATTACGACTTATTATGTAAGCCAGACCGTAAATGGATGTGAAGGTCCAAGAGCGGCTTTAAATGTTACCGTATATAGCACTCCGGCATTACCGGCAGTTAATAGTCTGGTGACGTATTGCCAAAATGCGCCTGCTACGCCATTAATCGCTACTGGAACGAGTCTGTTGTGGTATTCGGCGGCGTTTGGCGGAATTGGAAACGCTAGCGCACCAACACCCATCACGGCATTGGGCGGAAATACTACGTATTATGTAAGCCAAACAATTAATGGTTGCGAAGGTCCGCGGGCCTCTATTTTGGTAGCAGTTGGCTTGACTCCTTTGGCTCCGTTGGTGACATCGCCAATGGCATATTGCCAAAGTGTTACGGCTAACCCGTTAACGGCTAGCGGTTCAAATCTTTTATGGTATACCGCTGCAACGGGCGGTACCGGAAATGCCGCAGCGCCGACACCGAGCACATCGACCATTGGAACTACCTCGTATTATGTAAGCCAGACAACCAACGGATGTGAAAGTCCGCGAGCTATGATTGCGGTTGTGGTTAATGAAGTTCCCGATCCAACGCTGCAAAACGGAACCATTTGTATCGATGAAAATAATAATGTGGTCAATTCTTTTTTGCTAGATTCCGGTTTAGTGACTGGGGTTTATAGTTTTGAATGGTATAATGTTATTGGTGCGTTGTACACGCCAATTAGCGGTGCCAATAGCAATACTTACAGTGCCAATGCTGCTGGGACTTACGGGGTGAAAGCCACAAATATTGCTACTGGCTGTGTTTCGGGCGTAGTAACCGCTACAGTTACCGTGTCACCTTCCCCTAATGCTATTGCAATTAACGTAGCCGAATATTTTGCAGATGATCAAAGGATCACAGTCAATGTTACGCCTCCTGGGAATTATCTTTATCAGTTGGACAACGGAGCCTTGCAAAGCAGTAATATATTTGTCGATGTGCCGGCGGGTACACATGAAGTGTTTGTAAAAAGTGAATGCGGAGACTACAAAAAAGAAGTTTATTTAATGGATTTCCCAAGGTATTTTACACCTAATGGCGACGGCTATAATGACACTTGGAATATTTTCAGTTTGAGTGGACAAGCTAAAGCAAAAATTTATATCTTTGACCGACTTGGAAAATTACTGAAAGAAATCAGTCCTTCCGGTCTAGGCTGGGATGGCAAATTTAACCATCAAAACCTACCTTCTACCGACTATTGGTTCATCGTTCACTACCAAGAAAACAGTGTAGATAAAGTATTTAAGTCCCATTTTGCATTAAAACGATAATATAATGAATTTCAAAAAAATATTGTTTCTGGTTGTATTTTTTACGTCGCAATTCTCATTTTCCCAAGAAGGAGTTGCTGTGTATTCAGATTACTTATCCGACAATTATTACCTGCTTCATCCTTCAATGGCCGGAGCTGCAAATTGTGCTAAGTTGAGAGTCACGGCTCGTCAACAGTGGTTTGGTCAAAAAGATGCTCCTGCAATGCAAACCGTCAGCCTTAACGGGAGCTTAAGTGAACGTTCAGGTGTCGGTGCTATCGTTTACAATGATAAAAATGGCTACCATTCGCAAAAGGGTTTTAAGTTGACTTATGCGCACCATATTATGTTTTCGAGAGATAACATCGATCTCAACCAATTGTCATTTGGTTTGAGCGTTGGATTAGTACAGAGTACTTTGGATGAAACGGACTTCTTAAGATCAGGAGATTTTGATCCTTTTATTGATGGTACGATCGTTCAAAAGGATTCCTACTTTAACGTCGATATAGGAATGTCCTACAACTATCTCGATTTTTACGCGCATTTGACACTTAAGAATGCCATAGAGACCAGAAGAGAAATTTATTCGGAATATGAGAATGACAACATTAGAAAAATCATCGTGAATGCCGGTTATACATTTGGCGATGAAGAAGGTTTATTATGGGAGCCGTCGTTTATGTTTCAATTGGTGAATCAAACCAAAGAGAAAGCGTTCGACCTCAATCTTAAATTATACAAAGCTTTTGATTTTGGACAAGTTTGGGGCGGGTTATCTTACAGAAGAAGTTTAGATGGCGCAGAATATGTTGAAAACAATTCTGTTCAAACTCAGAAATTACAATTTATTACCCCGATTATTGGGGTTAATTATAAAAATTACATGTTTTCTTATACCTATTCGGCCGTGACGGGAGCGATTAAGTTTGATAACGGCGGATATCATCAAATTACCCTCGGGATGAACCTTTGGTGTAAAAAAGAGAGATACCACTGTAAATGTCCTGCCATCAATTAAAATTTTAATGTGTCCCGATTCTTTCGGGACAATTTTTTTTATACTATGCTGATCAAAGAAGTCAATGGAAAAAAACCTTCCATTCCAGAGGATTGTTATGTTGCCGAAAATGCTACTATCATTGGCGAGGTTACCTTTGGCCATTCGTGCAGTGTTTGGTTCAATGCAGTGATAAGAGGCGACGTCAATAGCATTTCTATCGGAAACAAGGTCAACATTCAGGATGGCGCCGTAATACATTGTACGTACCACAAACATGCGACCGTGATTGGGAACAATGTGTCAATCGGACACAATGCGATTGTCCATGGTTGTACATTGCATGACAATGTACTCATCGGGATGGGCGCGATAGTAATGGATAATTGTGTGGTGGAAAGCAATGCTATTGTTGCGGCTGGTGCCGTTGTGACCCAAAATACGATTGTTGAATCCGGAAGTATTTACGCCGGAGTTCCAGCCCGAAAAGTAAAAGACATCGATAAATCGGAATTTGGCAGCGAGATCCAGCGCATCTCTGATAACTATGTAATGTACTCAGGCTGGTTCAAAAAAGAGCAGTAGCTTAAAAATCTTTCTTCTCGATTATATATTGGTTATTCAAGATTGCGGAAAGCACTTTTGGATCTGAATTGGTGTAGAATAGCGACTCACTTCGAGGACCGGCTGTATTGAATCCAATTTTATCGGCCAAAACCTTTTGTGTCTGTTTTGCGACAGCTTCCCCCGAGTCTATTATTTTTATGTGTTCCGGTAAGATTCTTTTTATTTGCGAAATAAGATACGGATAATGACTACAGCCCAATACGAGATAATCCATATCCTGCTCTATCATCGGTTGGAGATAGGAGTGAAGTAGTTGCGTCATTTCGGGAGAGTCAATCTTCCCGTCTTCTATAAGTTCCACCAAACCGTGTCCGATTTGTTCAATAATTTTAGTTTCTTGGTATATTTCAACCGCTTTATTAAAAAGTTCGCTGCTTAATGTTCCTTTGGTAGCCAGAATGCCGATCGTTTGTGTTTTGGAATGCAAAGCAGCGGGTTTGATTGCAGGTTCAATTCCAATAAACGGAACTTCATATTTCGCACGTAAACTCTTGATGGCGTTTGTTGTTGCGGTATTACAGGCGACTACAATAATTTTTGCGTTGAGGTTAAGTAAAAACTCCGTATTTTTTTCGCTCAATGCTATTATTTCATCCTTTGACTTTTGTCCGTAGGGTGCATTTTTGCTATCGGCGAGATAGATGGTATCTTCATCAGGCATCAGTTCGTGGATGGCAGTCCAGATCGAGCTTCCGCCGATTCCGGAATCAAAGAGTCCGATGGGTTGTTTGTTTATCATAGTCCAAATGTAAAAAAAAACTGCCCAAAATGGGCAGTTTTTAATTTATTAGGATTATATAAATATTAAAATCCAAGATCTTTTTTAACATCTGCTGTGATGTTCGGACCGTCAGCTAGTAGCAAGCCTTCAGAGTTTAAAACATATTGATAGCCTTTTGCTTTTCCTACCTTTTGAATTGAAGCTTTTACTTTGTCCATAATCGGTTTTACGATATCAGATTCTTTTTGCTGCAGTTCTTTTTGGGCGTTGTCCCTGTAATCAACAATTCTCTTTTGCATGTCTTGAACCTCTTTTGATCTGGTTTCGTTTACAGCTTCTGTAACTGTTGTTGCTTCTTGCTCGTATTTTTTTAGCTTGTTCTGATACTCTTCAACCATTGTTTTGTATTCAGTATCATAAGTTCCGCTTAATTTCTCCAATTGTTTTTGCGCCTCAAGCATTGCAGGCATTTTAGTCATTAAATCACTTACATCAACATGGGCAGTTTTAGCCTGTGCATTCATAGCTTGGTTACCTGCAGCAAACACAAGGGCAGCGATTACTAAAGTTTTGAATTGTTTCATCATCATTTTAAAATATTAATTAATTATTGTTTAGTCTTTTTTACCTTCCTGAATCTTTTCTTGTTTGGCTTTCTTAGCGGCCTCACGATCGGCTAATACTTTTGCTTTTTTCTCGTCCTGCGCTTTTTTTCTATCGGCAATTATTTTTGCTCTTTCATCAGCACTTTTCTGTTTCCTGTTTATGGCGGTGCTGTCAACGGCATTAGGTTTAGGTTTTTCGGTGGAAGTTGAATCAGTCGATGTGCTTCCTTCAGTTTTTCCAGATTCAACCGGTGGTGTTGCAGTTCCTGTTTTGCCTTCCTTTGCCGCTTTTCTTTTATCATCTGCCGCCTTTCTTTTTGCGTCGTTCGCGGCCTTTCTATCGGCTACCAATTTTTCACGGACTGCTTTTTTCTCATCGATTCTTTTCTGTCTTTCCGCAATTCCAGGATTGTCATCTGCCATTTCTTCGAGCGCTTCTTTCTTCGCTTCTTCTTTTAATTCTTTCTTGCTGAGTTGTCCTCTTTTTGAAGCGCGCGTAATTACGCGGATGACTTGGTCGCTAATGTCATATCTTTTTGCAGTGAATAGCATGGTGAGATCAGACGTCTTATTGAAAACGAAATCATATTTTTTGGCCTCAGCAATATCCTGAACAGCGGTAAAAACTTGATCTTGTACGGGCTGTGCCAACACCGCTTTCTGCACCATCAAATCTCCGGTAGGTCCGAATCTTTTTTCCTGATAGTCCAAAAGCGCTTTCTCCTGAAAGGCAATTTCTTCTTCCCTTTCTTCGATGAGCTCTTTCGTCAATAAAACCCTTTCGGTCTTTAAAGTCTCTTTTAGTTTGGTTATATCGATTTGTTTGATTTCTGTTTCCTGTTTCCATTTTTGAGCTTTTTGCTCAAGCTGGTTTTTGGCTTCGGTGTAATCAGGAACATTCTGTAAGATGTATTCCATGTCAATATAGCCCACTTTAACGCCGCGTGTTTGCGATTGAACCGTCAAAGAAACGGACAGGATGAAAAGCAGAAATAAAAAATGTTTTTTCATAAATTCAAATTTTTATAACTAAATACCGTGCCAAATATAGTTAATTTTAAAATTGCTGACCAATTATAAAATGAGTTTCCATTCCATTTGGTTTTGTTTCTCCTGTCAATGGGTCAAACCCATAACCGAAGTCGATTCCGAGCAATCCAAAAGCGGGCATGAAGATCCGCAATCCAACTCCAGCAGAACGTTTCAACACAAACGGATTGTATTCTTGAAAATTCGGATCGATACTTCCATCGCTATTGCGTCTTCTTGAAAAACCGTCGTAAGAATTCCCGCCTTCAATAAAGCCCAATACAAATATTGACGCTGCGGCTTTCAGGGTAATAGGGTAACGAAGTTCTAATGAGAATTTATTATAAATAGAACCACCGCCACTTGATGACAAAGAATTATCAGGATAGCCTCTCAATTGTATAATTTCACGTCCGTCCTGAGCGAAATTTGCAAGACCGCTTCCGCCAACATAAAACCTTTCAAAAGGAATGTCTTTTCTGCCACTGTCATACTTACCCAAATAACCAAACTCGCTTAAAGAACGTAGTACTAATTTACCAAAAATCTTGGTATACCAATCGGCTTTAAACTTAATTTTATAATATTCAAGCCATTTGAATTCTTTCTGGTCGACTTTACCTTGGTCAACAGATGCATCAGCAGGGTTGCTTACAGCTTCGTACACAGGAAACCCTGTAGTATTCGTTCCAACCAATTTGATGAAATCTCCTTGCTTTGGGGAATAACCTTCGGCATTTGACTGAACATACACCGGTTCTGTTGTATCGTATCGCTTTTTATTCTCCTCTAAATCTCCAAGATTCGCATAATCGATATTGTTGAATAGCGAATAAGGAATCGTGAATTTACCCGATACGCTAAACTCCGAACCATACGTTGGGAAAATTGGATTTACGCCTTTATTGTTCCGGCTTAGGCCAATGGTATAAGATAGATTTCTTGACGAACCATCTTTAAAGTTGGCAAAAAGACCGCTATTGAAATTGTTTAAATCATAGTACAAAAAGCTCGCTGATTGCGACAACACAAAATAATCATCGGGAACTGTAAGCCTTTTTGCAAGACCAACCGATAGTGATATAATATTAAGACTTTGGTCTCTGTCTGGTCCGCCATCTACTCGGTCTTGTGCGAATTGCTTGCTGTAAGCCAAAGACGTACTGAACTGCACCGGTTTTTTTCCGCCAAACCAAGGTTCTGAAAACGATACGCTGTAGGTTTGAAAAAAAGAACTTCCCTGTAATCTCAGCGAAACTTTCTGACCGTCGCCCATTGGCAGTGGCTTGTATGCTTCCTTATTGAAAATATTCCGCACCGAAAAATTGTTAAAAGATAATCCCAAAGTACCGATGAAACCGCCACCACCATAACCGCCTTGAAGTTCGATTTGGCTCGATCCTTTTTCAACCAATTGGTATTCGATATCGACAGTTCCTGCGCCTGGATCAACATTTCTAAATTCCGGTTTGATCGCTTCAGGGTCAAAGAATCCCAATTGGCCGATTTCACGAATCGTACGAACCAGTTCTTCTTTGCTGTACTTCTGACCCGGTTTTGTACGTAATTCGCGATAAATTACCTTATCGTTGGTTTTGTCATTTCCCACAACCGAAATCTTATTGAAATAGGCCAGCGGCCCTTCGATAATTCTGATCTCAAAATCGATCGTATCGTTTGTCGTTTTCACTTCCACGGGATTGATGTTCGAGAAAAGATAGCCGTTGTTTTGATATAGATTAGTGATGTCTTCACCGTCGGGACGCGTTTTGTCAGCAATCCTTTTTTCGAGTAAAACACCATTGTAAACGTCTCCTTTTTTGATGCCGAGCATCCTTCTCAGACCTTCATCAGTATATATTGTATTTCCGATAAATTTGATGTCTCCGAAATAATATTTGTGGCCTTCCTCGATGTTAATCTTGATAGCTAAATCTTTCTTGTTTTTGTCAAAGCCGACTGAATCCGACACAATACGCGCATCGCGGTAACCTTTCTCCTTATATTTATCAATCACCGTTGTAAGGTCTTCGCGGTATTTTTCCTTTATGTATTTGGATGTTTTGAAGAAACGATAAATCTTTTTCTGCTTGGTGTTTTTCATTGCCATACGTAACTTATTGTCGGTAAACTTTTCGTTACCTTCAAAGTCGATGCTTTTCACCTTGACTTTTTTGCCTTTATCTACGACAATAAGCATTTTCACTTCATTAGCTGCAGTCGCCGTATCAATCTTGGTCGATATCGTTACTTTAGTGTTGTAAAAACCGTCTTTTTTGTATTTATTCTCAATGTAGTTTCTAGTCGTCGTAATCAAGTTTTCGTTCACGATCTTGCCCTTTGTCAATCCGTTGTCTTTGATCAGTGGTTCGGTCTTGCTTTTCTTGACACCTACAAATTTGACTTCTCCAAGTTTTGGAAGCTCATTGATGTTAAGTTCCAGATAAATGCTGTCTCCATCAATTTTGTTGACAAAAAAGTCAATTTCGCTAAAAAGCCCGAGTTTCCCCAGTTTCTTGATAGCATTGCTTATTTCCTCGCCAGGAATAGTAATGTCTTGGCCTTTTTCAAGTCCGGCGAAAGTAATAACGGTTTGTTCGTTGTAGCTGATTTTTCCGGTAACGGCGACATCGGCAAGAATGTATTTGGTGCCTTGG
>Ga0136636_10003014_pt1 | contig 10070 bp, 5 predicted proteins | sample AntDrymUQ8522106_2_FD_104653 | JGI IMG/M metagenome (GOLD analysis project Ga0136636, IMG submission 104653) | Polar desert sand microbial communities from Dry Valleys, Antarctica - metaG UQ852 (21.06) | ecosystem: Environmental > Terrestrial > Soil > Desert | place: Antarctica: Dry Valley... | reverse complement strand
TTCGCCCCATGACTAAGTTAGAACCGCAGGAACAGTGGGAGGTGTGGCAAACTGCGGTTGAAGTCGCAGGTGGAAAAGTACCATCAGGTCGTGTTCTCAAAGACGTGATAGAGCGGATAATGGAACGCACTAAAGCCCCAAATGCTTACCGTGTTGGCGAAGTTTGCCAAATCCTTGCAAAAGACAATCCCGAACTCAGGGGTAAAGGAGGCTGCTGGTGCATCGTTAGCCATGTCGGTGAGTTCAGTTGTACAGTTACAATGTGGGATGGAGAGTACCCCCTGAGGATTGACCACCTGAAGCCACTGAACTACCTGGAATCGGAATGTCAGCAGATGCAGCAGATTAGCGATCGCATCAGTAGGTTACGGGAAAATGAAAACTTGGAAGAAGCTGCCCGTGCTATGTTGAAGTACCTGGGGGAGTTGAAGCGGCCGTATTTGACAGCGTTTGAGGAAGAGCTTTTGAGCTTTATAGAGGGAAAATGTTCATTGCAGGGATGACTAACGCCCGCACAGGATTGCACCAAAAAATTCACAAGATGCGGGTATGGCTTAGCTAGTGAAGTGAAGCAACTGTTGGCACGACAGATTGCAGTACTGGCGAATGTGCTGATGTTGCTGTAGAGCTACAAGCTTAGAGCGGGGTGAGTTTACTTGCCGTTTGTGTCGCTATAGGAATTTTTTTGAGGGATGTGGACGCAGAGCTACGTTAGTTAATGGTAGCAAATAGTGGAGCGATCGCAATCGCCAAAATCCCAAAATTGGGTTAAAACATCATTTATTTCATAGTACAAAGGTTCGCCTTGAAATGGCTAGATTTTAAGATTTACATACTGTACAAATAGATGATTATGTGCATCAATAAAAACACGTTATTTCAGACTTTTATCAATCATCTTTTGATAAATAGTGTAGGCGTAGCCCACCGGAGGCATCGCCTGAAAAGTGTCGAATAATCAAACTTTAATGCCTAAAATCGATATTATATATTTAGTATTTTCCGTCAATATATAAGGATTATATTTTTTATTGAATAAATAAAGATGTATAGTTTGAAGTCAAAATCTTTTATTGAAAAGATATTCATAATACAAGCTTATTTTTATTTTTACAGAGTATAAAAAACCGATCAAATATGTAGTTGAGGTGGTAATATTTTCTGGAATCGGCTTTTCTGCATTTGTAGTTTTGTGGAGATAGTAAATAGTTGAAAGGCAGAAAATTATGAAAAAAGTCAGTTCAGTTATTCTGGCAGCATTTTTGTTTCTCAGTACATTGTTGTTTAAAACTCAGAATGCAAACGCTCAAACTACCTTTCTCCTTATTTATGGAGGAACTTACTTTGTTCAAAATGGTTATAACAACTGGGAAGGAGGCTATTTAGATACTCAAGGTGTAGGCTGTGAAGGAAAGTTACCTTGTATATCCACAGCTAATAGATCCGGTAGAGTGAACCTACAGACTCGAACGTGGAAAATAGTTTCTGCAACTGGCAAGCAAAATGGTACTGCTGTTCTAGTAAATGACGAGATATACTTGCAGAATTTGGGAGGCTATTTAGATACTAAAGGTGTAGGCTGTGAAGGAAACTTAGTTTGTGTATCCACAGCTAGTAGCCCCAACGGAGCGAACCTACAGACTCGAACGTGGAAAATAGTTTCTGCAACTGGCAAGCAAAATGGTACTGCTGTTCTAGTAAATGACGAGATATACTTGCAGAATTTATATCCCTATCGTACTGGTATGCTTGGAGGCTATTTAGATATTAAAGGTGTAGGCTCTTCTGTATCGACGGCTGGGACTAAAGAAAGAACTACTCTGGGTACTAATCACTGGCGTTTCGTAGAACCTTCTAAAATTCAAGAAGAACCCCGAGGCGTTAGCTCTTTTAGTTCCATCATCAGCGGAGGAACTATACAATGCAACGAGTACAATCATCCTACACACCCGATTTACATACCGAGTTACATCCCGATTGACATAAATACACTAGAACCTAGACAACAGTAGAATCTGGAGATACGCTTTCTATAATTGCTAAAAAATTTTCCGGCGATCGCAATCAGTGGACTCGAATTCGAGACGCGAACCCTAAAATAGATTCGAACAATCTACAAATAGATCAGCGCCTTAAAATTCCGGATTTGGAGGAGCAATATGGTGATGATTTACTATAATAGTGAATTAGTTAATATTCTACCAGATGCTTGTGGGATAAGGATTTTATTTCACCACTACTTCTATAAGTAGGTAGGCACAATTAAATAATTTGTAATTCGTAATTCGTAATTAAGTTTTGTAATGGGGATTTAACCCCAACACAAAACTTGCTTTTTTATTGAACCAGGGGACTTAAACCCACGGAACTTGTTAAACCAAACTACGTAAACTTATGTAAAACACCAGCAACGCTTTGAATATAAGCTTTTAAGCAATTTATGTTTCTTAATATAGTTGTATTTTTTAGCGCCCACCTACTTATCACTACCAATTTGTCCAAGGAAAATTCCTGATGAATCAAGCATATTCTCCTGAAAAAGCCAGTATTAAAAGTATTATTTGTTTATGCCTAATGTCCACTGCATTCAGCCAAGCTTTACCAGCAAGAGCGCAAATCATACCCGATAACACACTCGGTGCAGAAGCTTCTCGACTCAATCAAAATCAGTTAATTAATGGCGTACTTGGCGACAAAATTGACGGTGGTGCAGCACGAGGAAGCAATCTATTTCATAGTTTTAGTGAGTTCAATATCCAAAATGGGCAACGAGTGTATTTTGCCAATCCCATTGGTATAGAAAATATATTCACACGGGTAACAGGTGGAAATGCGTCAAAGATTGAGGGGACATTGGGAGTATTGGGTGCAGCAAATTTGTTTTTAATTAATCCCAATGGAATTGTATTTGGTAAGAATGCGCTGTTAGATGTGAAGGGGAGTTTTGTTGGTACAACAGCCAATGGAGTACAGTTTGGAAATCAGGGTATTTTCAGTGCTACAAACCCCCAAGCACCGCCATTATTGACGATTCAACCTTCAGCGTTGTGGTTTAATCAGCTTAATCAAAATGCAGAGATTAAAAATAACTCAGTAGAACCAGCAGAAAAAAACCCAGCAGGTGATGATGCATTTGGTTTACGAGTACCTAATGGTAAAAGTTTGCTGTTAGTAGGCGGTAATATCAGCATGGATGGGGGAAGATTAAATGCTTATGGTGGACGAGTTGAGTTAGGAGGATTAGCGGAACCTGGAAATGTTGATATTCTTTTGAATGGGGATAATCTCAGCTTGAAATTTCCTCTTAATGTGACTCGTGGTTCGGTATCGCTTACTAATCAAGCGCGTGTGTCTGTAGCATCTGCTGGTGGTGGTGATATTGCTATCAATGCTCGAAATCTAGAGATATTAGGCGTAAGTTTCCTTTCTGCTGGTATTGGAAAGGGTTTAGGAACACCTGAGACTGTTGCAGGGGATATTATCCTCAATGCTATCGGAGAAATCAAAATTGCTGGTAAGAGCGGAATTGGCAATAATGTGCGTCCGAGTTCAAAAGGCAAGGGCGGTAACATTTTTATCGATTCTGGTGATTTCTCTCTAAGTAATGGCGCTCAACTTCAAGCCTCAACTAGTGGACAGGGGAATGCGGGGAATGTGACAGTAAATGTCAAAAATGCTGTTGACCTTGCAGGTGGCGAAACTACCATTTTCAGCAACGTGGAACTAGAAGGCAAAGGCAATGGGGGTAATATTGACATCAAGGCTACAACACTATCACTAGCAGATGGCGCTCAACTACAAACTCTTGTTAAATCTGATGGACAGGGAGATGCAGGCAATGTCAACGTTAAGGTCACAGGTGGTGTTGATATTGCTGGGGTGAATGGCACTAAGAAAAGCGGGATTAGCAGCAATGTGCAACCGAGGGTAGAAGGGAATGGTGGTAACATTTTTATCGATTCTGGTGATTTCTCTCTAAGTGATGGTGCTGAAATTGATGCCTCAAATTCTGGAAAGGGAAATGTAGGTAACATCAAAATCAACTCACCCAAAATTACCCTAGACAACCAAGCTCAACTCAACGCTAAATCTGCATCCGGTAACGGTGGTAACATTAACCTCAACAGCGACTTACTCTTACTCCGTCGCAACAGTCAAATCACCACCAGCGCAGGTACAGCCGAAAAAGGTGGTGATGGCGGTGACATCGATATCAATTCTAGATTTATTGTCGCTATCCCCGAAGAAAACAGCGACATCAGCGCCAACGCATACATTGGCACAGGTGGAAACATCCAAATCAAATCCCAAGGTATCTTTGGTATTGAGTCACGTCCAGAACCAACCGAGAAAAGTAGTGATATTACTGCAAGTTCTCAATTCGGCGTTAACGGTGTAATAAATATTAATGTACCTGATACTAGCTCTATTCAAAACAGCTTTACCCAATTCTCACCAAATGTCATCGATACCAATGCACTGATTGCTAATAGTTGCATTTCACGCGGCATAAAGGGACAAGAAAACTCTTTTAGTATTACAGGTTCTGGTGCTTTGACCACTAATCGTCCTGGTGTTGCGGTTTCTACCTATACAACAGGTTCGGTCAGAGATGTCGAACCAATATCGCGCCCCTGGAAAAAAAGCGACCCAATAATTGAGCCACAGGGAGTATTTCGATTACCCAATGGGCAATTAATTTTGAGTCGAAGTTGTTAAATAGCAAGATTGCACATATCAGAAATAGAATTATGCAGTTTTCTGCATTCTCTAGGTATGAAAACTGCACTAAAATAAGCAGAAAAGGTAGATGTGTGGTATTAGGATGTCGGATATTGTATAACTCAGCCGATATAGGAATCAGAAATTAAAATACGTAAATACTTAAACGAGTCTCGTTAGAGGTAAAAGGTACAAAATATCAATCACAAAGTAAACACTTTAGAGGACAGGATTTGACGTAAAGCTTAAGAAAAATTTTAATTTGAACGAATACAGGTGAAGATATGGTATGTATTCAAAAAACCCAATTTTATGGACATTTAGCAGTGGAAAAAAAGCTGGGTATTCTTGTTGTTGATGACCATCAATTAATTTTGACCGGTACTCTTGATGTATTAAGTCGAGAGTATCCCGAAGCTGCTATTATTAAAGCTCAGACTGGAGAAGAGACACTTAAGCAACTCCAATTTCACCAGTTTGACCTGATTGTGATGGATTTATCAATTCCCGATCAGCAAGGGAAGATAGCAGAAATTGATACCGGAATTAAGCTGTTGCAAAATTTGCTCAAAGAATATCCGCATCAGAATTTCATGGTGCAAACTAGTTATGTGAAGGCGTTAATTCGGATCAAACACGAGATAGATAATCATCAAGGTGGGTTTGCGATCGCAGACAAAGGCTTACCCGAATCGGAAATGCTAATGCGGGTTAATTTGGCACTTCACGGTGCAACTCACACCAAAGACATCAAAACAGGAATTGAACTCAAACCGGAATGGTTGGAGGTGTTGCGGTTGGCTTTTGAAGAGAGTTTAACAGATAGAGCGATCGCTGAAAGAATGTATAAATCAGAACGAGCAGTGCGGACTTACTGGACTAAGATTCAGGATGTTTTAGGGGTATATCCTGAAGACTGCAAGCAAAGTGGTAAGAATATGCGAATTCAAACTGAAGTTCGTTCCCGTGAAGAAGGTTTAATTGATTAATACCGACGGGGAAAATTAAACCAGAAAAACTAGATGAGAAAGAGAATCTGGAATCGGATTTACCAAGAAATTGGATTATGGTCTCTTGCTGCACGTCCAGGAATACTAGTGTTAGTGTTAGTGATATTGACCCGTATGGTTGGAGCAATCCAATCTTTAGAATGGATGTTCCTGGATACCATGTTACGTTTGCGTCCCGTAGAAAAACTCGATGAGCGTGTAGTAATTGTAGGGATCGATGAAAAAGATATTGAATGGGTTAACCAATATCCGGTTCCAGATAGGAAGATTGCAGAACTACTCACCAAGTTAGAAAGCTATAAACCGCTAGCAATTGGGCTAGATATATTCAAAAATGTTCCCGTTGAACCTGGTGGCAAAGAACTTCTCCAGGTATTGCGGAAAAATACTAATATTATTGGGATTGAAAAAATATTACCACCAGCAGAAATCTCTCCAACCCGAAGTTTGCCACCCGAACAAATTGGATTTGTTGATTTCTTTAATGATGGAGATAGTAAAAATCGACGCTATTTATTATACACTACGAACCCAAAGAATGACAAAGAAGATAAATATTCTCTAGCATTACAATTAGTTACTAGGTACTTAAAAGCGAAGAAAATTGAGTTGAAGACGGGAATAAATGACCCGAATACAATCATGATTCAAGGAACTGAATTACCCCGAATCACTGATAATTTTGGTGGATATGTGAGCATTAATTATGAGGATGGGGGATTATCAATTTTGATTAACTTCCGCAATAATTCTCAACCTTTTCATGTGATTTCGCTGCGCGATATTCTCAATGCAAAAAATGAGAACATTTATACAAAATTGTTGCGCGATCAAATTGTGTTAATTGGCAACCGAAATCTGAGTGCTGGTGATATTTTTTATACATCTGCTTTGCCAACATTAGAATTAAAAGGTCAAATTTACGGTGTTGATTATCATGCTCATGTCATAAGTCAAATTCTCAGTGCTGTAATTGATGGTCGCCCAATGTTGCAGAGTTGGGGAGATACGGGAGAATACACATGGATAGTTATTTGGGGTTTTCTGCCAATTATTATCGGACGCCTTACCCAATCTGTCTGGAAAAATTTATTTAGTGTTGCTCTAGCGGGAGTTTGTCTGTTTAGCTACAGCTATGTGATGCTGTGGTTGTGGGGTATATGGATTCCTGTAGCACCGAGTTTGCTAATTTTAGCTGTAAATGGGGTTGGCTTGAGTGCTTTTGCATTTTATCAGCATGATAAATTTTTGCGATCGCAAATTAGCGAACGTCAAAACACAATTCAACACACTTTTACCCTGATTCATAATGGCCCTCTGCAAACCCTTGCATACGGATTAAAGCAGATGCGTGCTAAGGATGTACCCGATGAACAACTTCTTGGACAATTTGAAAAACTTAATCGAGAAATTCGGGAAATTGGCGAATTTCTGAAATTGGAAACATTAACCCCAGAAGAGAGTTTACGTTTGGGAAGCGGATTAATCCTCGAATTGAACCGACCGCTTCACGATTTATTATATGAAGTTTATTCAAGTACGTTAGAACGTAACGATTTTGAATATTTTAAAACACTAAAAGTCAAAATTCGCAATTTTGAGCCGATTGATGAGAAGTATTTAACTAGAGAATACAAACGTGAAATCTGTCTATTTCTGGAAGAAGCTTTGTGTAATGTTGGCAAACATGCCCAAGGAGTCAAGCGCGTTCAAGCCTCGGGCATTTATGGGGCAAATCAATACAAGTTATACGTCAAAGATAACGGTTGTGGAATTCAATCACAGCTCGAAAATAAAGGCACAAAACATTCTAAACTAGTGGCCAGACAATTAGGAGGAGAGTTTCGACGGGAATCGCTTTCCCCTCGTGGGACAATATGTGAACTTAGTTGGAAACTTACGAGTTTATTTTAGATTTTAACAAAATAAAAATCATAATTCAGATTGATTCTGTATTCTGTATTCTTCGTCAAAATAATTACCAGCATTTACCATGAGTAATCAATATTTTGGATTTTGGCAAAACAGCCGTAGACTTACAAGTTTAGTTGTGGGAGTGGTTTTTTTAATTAGCGCACTCCCCGGATATGCCGAGTTTAAACCACGCGATCGCAAACCTGCCAGTGGATATTCCCGTGCGGGTGGTTCGCGTGGATGTTCGAGTAGTGGTATCCCGATGACACAGCTTGCACCTGTGACATTTATCGGTAAAACTGCTTCCACACGTCCAATGCTTGCTTGGTATATGTCAAGTTCTCAAACCGTGCGATTCCGACTTTTTGAATTTGATTCAGCAACAACCGTTAAACAAATTGGCAAAGTTAAAGAAATACCAACAACAGTAGGGATTAACAAACTAAAACTTCCTCTTGATTATCCTGAACTAACTGTAGGTAAAACATATTTCTGGCAAATTGCAATTGATTGCGAAGCGCGTCCAGTTGTTAGTAATGCAGAATTTACCGTCATAAATTCTCAATCACTAGCTAAGAACCGATTTAATAGTATCCCAGAAAGCATAAATTATTATGCTGAAAATGAATTGTGGTATGAAGCATTTGAAGAAGCATTGAAAGTAACCAGTAATGGAAAATTGGGTCAAACTGGATCAACTTTAGTTCAAGAACTCGCGCAATCTGAAATACCTACAGGAAGCGAAGTCGATATCAAAATTATCAAACAACGCATCGAAGATATCAAGAAAATTCTCGAACAGAATTCAGTTGGGTAGTCTTTATGACTGGCGGATAGCGTAGCGTAAAGCATACAAATTACCTTAGCGTAGCGGTAGCGAGTCCGCGTACCCTTTCAGGGAAGCAAGCTACGCTTTTAGCGTCTCGTAGAGAGTGTAACTACGAATTAACATCAAAGCCAATTACCGATCGCAATCATTGGTGCCCAATATACTGGGTTATCATACTTGATATTTATACCTTCAGATGGTGATAATTTTTTCGCATTAATCATCCGAATTTGGGCTTTTTGCAGTGCTTCTGCAATACTCATTCCCGCGTTGCGGTAGTTGGTGTAAAATGTTTTGACTAGTTCGGCTGTTGATACATCTGTGACACTCCACAAAGATGCGATCGCACTTTTAACGCCAACTTGTAATGCAACTCCAGCTAATCCTAGTGTCGCCCGATCGTCACCAACTGCGGTTTCACAGGCAGTAAGTACAAGAAGTTCAACGTTATCTAATTTACTGTTGAGGTTTCGCAATGAGTTTTCTAATTGACTGATGGTGAGTTTTTGATTTTTACCTGTGACAATAAAGGTGTCCTTGGCAATGATCCCAAATTGAGCATGACTAGCTACATGGACAATGGGGTATATTGTTTTTTCAAGTTTTTGTTTAAAACTTTCGGGGACAAAGTTATCGTCGATCAGGTCGGTATAATTGGGAAATAAACTTTTAACTGCACTGACTTCTTCGGGAACTGAAAAAAGCGCATCAAAAGCCTTTCCGTCGATTGTGGCTTTTTGTGTCAAACCTAAAACTAACGCCTTTTGAGTACTGCGATGACCTTCGACGGTTCGGAAACTATCGCGTACTTTGGGTGTAGTAATTCGTAAACTAGGGGTTGTAGCAATTGCGTAGGTTTCGACTAAGTATTTCTTTTGCTGGCGATCGTAAAGTGCTGCCATTGGCACACTACGCAAAAACCCATCCTGAAGAAATACAAGGGTTTTGACTGTCTCAGGTTTAATATCTTCAGCAAAGGGGCGAATTATCCAATCATAAAGCTCTGCCGCAGTTGTTGTATCGTAGTTAACTTCTTCTTCTCCTTTAATTAGTCCACTACGAAACTCGGCAATTGTTTTCTGTAGCCTGTCGCTGCTAACTATCTTACTTGTACCTTCTTGATTGGGGTCTTTAATCCACTTAAATTTGGTTGTCTGATTGGGTAATTGCAATAATATCCCGGTTTTGCCATCCAAAATTATCGAACTCAAAAACCCCGTATTCTTAAACGCTGCACTATTATCTTCGAGGAGTTCCGCCACCGGTTTGGGATTCAACCCACTCAAAATGCAATCATTGCCAAAATAATTCTGTAATTCGGCCAGTTTCAGAGCATCGATGGTTTCGACTACTTGCGATAATTCCTTGGCACGTTGTTTTTCAGCAATTTCAGCAACTTCCAATAGTTCCAGCCGCGATCGCGCCAATGTGCGGTACAATGGGCGAACAACATCGCGGAAGTCAAACTGCACATCACGTTCTGCGGTCAAAATACCCTGGCGGATATCTTCCAAGGTTTCAAATGCTCTTTGATAAGATGCGATCGCTTCTTCTTTGCGATTCTGTTGATCTAAAATCCGTCCAGCTTGCCACTC
>Ga0136636_10003013_pt1 | contig 10073 bp, 10 predicted proteins | sample AntDrymUQ8522106_2_FD_104653 | JGI IMG/M metagenome (GOLD analysis project Ga0136636, IMG submission 104653) | Polar desert sand microbial communities from Dry Valleys, Antarctica - metaG UQ852 (21.06) | ecosystem: Environmental > Terrestrial > Soil > Desert | place: Antarctica: Dry Valley... | reverse complement strand
TATTGTTTTTGGTATGAATATTTATCTTTTGTATTCGATTAGAAATAACGTTGGAAGTATTTTTAAATTTAATGCTGAATAATATTTTAAGCACTCAATTTAATTTGCTACTATTGCTTGATACCAATCCATTGAAGATGGCATTAGGTCAATACTATCTTTAATGGAGATATTTGACATTTCGGCCCATAACGAATTTGGATAAAGATATTTAGATCTGTTTTTTATTTGTTGACGGGTATCATTTAGAATGAAGCTGTTGGTTTGCGGAAAATGGTTATAAACGATACCTATTAAATTGATGTCTCTGTTTTTAAGTGCTTCAAGAGTTAAAAATGTGTGGTTAAGACTCCCAATTTTTGAGGAGGTTACCAATATGGCTTTGAGGTTTTGCTCTTGAATAAAATCGGCCAATAAATAATCAGTATTCAAAGGTACCATCAAACCTCCTATTCCTTCAATTATAGTTATGTTGTAGCTACTTTCAAGTTTATTTATTGTGTTATTAAGATGATTAGTAAAAATTGTTGATCCTTCGAGGCTAGCAGCTAAATGCGGTGAGGCTGCCATTTTGAAAATATACGGGCAGGTTAACTTCGATTTGTCGATATCTAGCAAATCAATTCCCATTAATTGTCGATGGCGTACTATATCCTCCGATATTCCTTCACAGCCAGTTTGAGCCAATTTCATGGTTGTTATATTATTCTCAATCAGCTTTAAATTTTTAGCGATAAGGCCAGTGGCAATCGTTTTACCAGTATCCGTATCAATAGCGATGATAATTACTTTAGACATAGCATATTAAATGATTTTTTCGAATATATAAAGCTTCGGGTGATAGGTTAACGAATAACCTTTGCCATCGGTTTTAAAACATTGGTAACTATTAGTAAATGAGTTTAAATTTTCTTTGGTCCAACCGGTTGCCGAAACAGAATTTACTCCGGTTAATTTCATGTGTTTAAGAACTTCTAATGGCGATTGAAAATGAATTCCTTCAGACCATTCAATACTATCTAAGAGTCGAAAATAGGGAGCCGTTTTCATTAGCATCTCAATATCAGTTGGATAAATGAGTCCCGAATTGTTTATTTGTTTAATCTCCTTGAAATTTTCATTCCCAAATGTTGAAAATGCGAATAGCCCATTAGTTGATAGGGCATTGAAAATTTTTTGAAATACGTTATCCAATTCAGCAATCCATTGAAGCGTAGCTCCTGAGCAAATAAGTTGACTGTTATCAGGGAAAGGGATTGATTCGATATCACCAAAGTAAAAGGAGAGAGAGCTGTTTTTGGTCTTGTTTGTTTTTTGTCGCACATAGCTCTCAACTTGTTGAACTAAATCGTTGGCAATAATATGTGATTGAGGAAATTGAGTGCATAATAATTCCGTTACAACACCTGTTCCGCATCCTATCTCAAAAATTTGAGTTGGAGTATTTTCAATGTGTTTGTTAATTAATTTCAGTAACAATTCGGCCATTCGAAATTGAACTGTGGCATGCTTGTCGTAAGTACTCAACGCTTTTTCGAACCGTTTGTAAATCAGTTTTTTTTCGGTTACAGGTGATGTATTTGGCATAATTCGATTAAAAATTTAATAAGACATCCCACGAATGAAAATTATAAAAAGGGAAGTGCGAAGAGGATAAGGGTTTAATATCAACTTGATTTATCCAAAAGTTTGCTTGGTTTTTTGATGAAAAAATCAAATCATTATCGGCAATGATGGCTTTATTAAATAGCTTATTTGAATTATGAACTAAGCATCCCGACATACGAGAAAGCTCTTCTTTAGCCTCTTCCCAAAGGATAATTGGGTGATGGTTTTCAAAAATAGATTGATGAATAGGGTTTCCAATCATTCGACGATAAAATCGCTTTAAGTTAGCTTCTGAAAGATTATCAATAGTTCCCTGAAAAATATCAATGGGAATACCTTCTGAATCGCTTATTGGGTTGAGTGTTCCGTTAATTGCCATCTTGGTGCTGATTTTATGAGAGTAGTTTGCGCATAAATGATTGGCCATCCAAACTCCAAAGGACCAGGCAATTAAATCGACTTGTTCGTACTCTTCAAACAGTAAATCAAAATCGGGTGGGAGAATAATTTCTCCATAATTGTAGAACATCAAAACATCATAATTATCTGATTTTAATGGAATAAATGGTCGATAGTCGTATCCCCATCCCGAAAAAAATACTAATAGGTTTTTATTGCCTTTATGGTTTAACCAATGAAATGTCATAATATTTTAATTTTTGCCAACGTTGAAGTGAAGATATTAAAAAAAATATCTAATTCATTTGTTGACATGGTTGAGTTTAGCGAAATTCTAATCCGTGAAGTTCCTTCAGGTACTGTTGGTGGTCGAACAGCGGTGGTGTAAAAACCTTCATTTTTTAAATCGTGGGATAACATACATGTGTGGTTGTTTTCAACGATAATGATTGGAATGATATGTGAATTTGAGTTTGTTGTGTAATTTAAAATGGATAATTGGTTTTTGAAATAAATACTGATGTTATTTAAATGAACACGACGGGGGTTGAATTGTTTTAATTTCGTGATAATTAAATAGTTCCATGCCATATTGATGGGTGGTAAAGCTGTGGAATAGATGAGTGTTCGAGCTTTATTTATGAGCCATTTATGAGTAGATGGATTGGTTATGACAAATGCGCCTACTGAGCCCATTGCTTTGCCCATGGGACAAACGATAAAGTCGATCTCGTTTAAAACATTATTGACTTCGCAAAGTCCTAATCCATTTTCGCCTAACGCTCCGATGGCATGAGCTTCATCGACATAAAGCGTTAAATTATATTTGCTTTTTAATTCAACAAGTTTCTTTAAATCAGCACAATCACCATCCATGCTGAAAATAGATTCGGTAACGATGATGGTCTCTTTAAAAAGATGACGTTTTTGAATGAGGATTTTTTCAAGATGATCATAGTTGTTATGGTTATATCGAAAATGGGTAGCCGCTGAAAGGTGAATTCCGTCAATTAGACTTGCATGAACTAGTTTATCTGAAATTATTAAATCGGTTTTTGAAGTTACGGCTTTTAATATGCCTGTGTTGGCATGATATCCACTGTTGAAAAACAAGGCGGGTCGTCCATAAAGCTCCTCTAAAAGCTTTTCGGTTTCGTCGTAAAAAAAATGATTTCCTGTCATTAAGCGCGACGAAGCAGCTCCCATGTTTAATTGACTATTGTTCAGCCAAACATTAGTGAATTCTTCCCATAAATTTTTGTCTTGAGCTAATCCTAAATAATCGTTCGAAGATAAATTATATAAATTTTTGCCTTCCCATTTTATCCAAGGCAAATCGCAGGTGTCTACCAAAGATAAAGTTCGCATTAATCCTTGGTTGTTAATTTTTTCAAGTTCTAATGTAAAATTCATTTTTGAGGATAAGTGTTTATAACAGATGAAATAGCATTTATAAGAAGCATTAGTTCTTCGGATTTAATAATATAGGGTGGCATTAAATAAATAAGCTTTCCAAAAGGGCGAATCCAAACGCCCAATTCCACAAATTGTTTTTGAATAGCAGCTATATTAACTTGTTCATTCATTTCTACAACTCCGATGGCACCTAAAACTCTAATGTTGTTAACGGCTTGATGTTTACCTAGTGGAGTTAAGTGTTTAATTAATATCGATTCTATATTTTTTACCGATTCTTTCCATTTTGAATTAAGTAGTAGGTCGATACTTGCATTTGCTACTGCACAAGCTAATGGATTTCCCATGAAAGTAGGGCCGTGCATAAACACACCTGCTTCACTTTTCGAAATGGTTTCAGCTACTTTTTTGGTTGTTAATGTGGCTGCAAAACTCATATATCCACCGGTAATTGCTTTACCCAAACACATAATATCAGGTGAAATAGATGCGTGATTACAGGCAAAAAGTTCACCTGTTCGACCAAAACCTGTGGCAATTTCATCGGCAATGAGCAAAATGTTGTAGTGGTTGCAAATTTCCCTGAGCTTGATTAAATATTCGGGTGAGTAAAACCACATGCCTCCAGCACCTTGAACAATAGGTTCAATCACAACAGCAGCCAAACTTTCGTGACTTTTTTCGATTAGCTTTTTCATCGCATCAAAATCACTATCACACCAAGTTTCGTTAAACCGAATTTTGGGTCGAGGTGCAAAAAAATGAATGGGAAGTGAGCCCGAAAATATTTGATGCATGCCCGTTTGAGGGTCACATATGCTCATGGCATGCCATGTATCGCCATGATAACCACCTTTTATTGTGGCAAATTTCACTTTTTTAATCAGTCCACAACTTTGATGGTATTGTAGAGCCATTTTCATGGCCACTTCAACGGCTACCGAGCCCGAATCACAAAAAAATACCCATTGAAGGGGTTCGGGAGTTATGTCGATGAGCTTTTTAGCCAACGCAACAGCTGGTTGATGGGTTATTCCCCCAAACATAACATGCGCCATTTTTGAGAGTTGATTTTGTATGGCACTGTTTAATATTGGATGATTGTAACCATGAATAGCAGCCCACCACGAGGACATGCCATCGATGAGCTGTTTGCCATTTTTCATGACCAATGTCGATCCCGAAGCTGATTCGATTTCGATTACCGGCAATGGGTGAGTGGCAGATGTGTATGGATGCCATATGTGTTGTCGGTCGTAATCGATTAATTGTGAGTTGTTCATGTATTGTTTTGATGATCTAAAGGCTAAAACCCGTTTTGGTGAAAATAACTTTGTCTTGTTCAATGTTCGTTCCTATTGTGGTTAAATAATTGCCAACCAATGCTGCACTAATACCCGAGCGTAAAGCTTTTTCCTGTATATGAGCAATTAAATTACGGCCTCCTGCAAACCTAATGTGCGCCTTAGGATTGATAAAACGGAAAAGCGCAATGGTTGTTAATACCTCTTCGTCGCTTAATGGAAGGCTGGTTTTTAAAGGAGTTCCTTCAATTGGATTGAGAATGTTTAAAGGGATACTATCCACCTCCATTTCAGCAAGTTTAAATGCCATCTCAATGCGTTGCTCCATGGTTTCGCCCATTCCAATAATGCCTCCGCTGCAAATTTCCAGACCTACCTCCTTTGCCTCTTCGATGGTGCGCTCTTTCTCTTCGAAAGTGTGAGTTGTGCAAACTTCTTGAAAATACGAAGGAGCAGTTTCAATGTTGCAATGGTAGTGTTCTACACCTGCCTCTTTAAGTTGTTCAAGTTCGGGTTTTCGCAATAATCCCATTGATGCACACAAGTGGATGGGGTTTTGCTTTTTTATCTCTTTATAAATATGACATGCTTTTGTCACTTTGGTATGATGCAATGCTCTGCCACTGGTAACTAACGAAAAACGGTTAACACCATGCGCATGATTTTCGGCCGCTTGTTTAATGCCTTCATCCAAACTAATTAAATCGTAAACATCAACACCTGTTTTAAAAAAACGACTTTGAGCACACCATTTACAGTCTTCGGAACATTTACCCGACTGGGCATTGCTTATCGAGCACATATCCAAAACGCGACCAATAAAATGTTCTCGAATTTGATCAGCAGCTTGATATAATTCCTCTTTTTGATCTGTAGAAGATATTTCATTCGCTTCTGGTAGCGAGATTTTACCTCCTGCAAGGATTTTAGTTTTTATTTGTTCAATGAAAGACATGGTAATTGAGTTTAGTAAAAATGAAAACCCCTGCTGGAATAATCCAAAACAGGGGTTTATATATTGTATGATTGATGTGTGAGGCTGGAGCAGCTTCTAACGTAGTATCCGTTATGGCTATTGATAAACTAGTCAAGAGGGGATTCGATTCAAGCAATTCGTCTTCTTCGGTTTTACCCAAAAGCGCAACCAGATGATTGTTAAAATACAATGGAGAAATGGTTTGTGCTGCTTTGGTCTCTGCAATTTCAGTTTTAAGCACGGCAATTTTAACAGCTTTACCTAGCGTTGAAAACAGGGCATAACTTTTCCTACTCCACTGATGGAAGGTGATTGAATGACTTCTATTTTGATATCCCATTTTCATTGACTGCAAAAGTATTTATTTTTTGAGAATAAATAGGGGTGTTCTCGTTGGATTATTAACAAATAGTGATGTTTAGTTGGGGGCATGTTAATTCATTTCGATAATAACATGTAATTTAAAAATTAATCGGGTGTCTGAGTTTTTTCAGGCACCCGTTTTGTGTTTACAGAGTTAAGCATTAATCGATCAATTAATACCGGTTGCGAGGTGTGTAAGTAGTATGCAATAGTTCATGTGCGGTATGACTCAACGGTTTCTTTAAGAACTCAGCATAAATTTGTTTCACTTCAGGATTATCGTGCGATTTGCGAATTGTTTTTCCTGCATCTTCGCGATAAATGGCTTCATTCCGTTTTCTGCGAATTTCAGGATTGGTTGGAATGGGTTGACCACCACCACCTAAGCAACCTCCTGGACAAGCCATGATTTCAATAAAGTGATAGTTTACTTCTCCATTAGCAACACGTTGCATCACTTGCTTTGCATTGGCCAAGCCATGTGCTACACATGTTTTTAACTCAATTCCGGCTAAAAAATCCCATTCAGGAAGTGGGTCTTCAATGAGAATAGTCGCTTCTTTTATGTTTTCATTTCCTCTGACTGGAGTGATGTTTAGGTTGTTAAATGGCACTTCACGACCAGTCACCAATTCATAAGCAGTTCGTAAAGCTGCTTCCATAACTCCTCCAGTGGCTCCAAAAATAACTCCTGCGCCTGAGCTTTCGCCCATGATTGAGTCGAAATCATCTTCGGGAAGTGATTCGAAATCAATGCCTGCTTGCTTAATCATCATGGCTAATTCGCGTGTGGTTACAACAAAGTCTACATCTTGGTATCCACTGGAACGCATTTCAGGTCGGTTTGCTTCGTATTTTTTTGCAGTACACGGCATTACCGAAATGGATACGATATTCTCAGGAGCGACATCAATTTTTTTAGCATAGTAAGTTTTGGCTAATGCACCAAACATTTGCTGCGGCGACTTGGCTGTACTTAAATTATCAAGGTATTGAGGGAATGCATGCTCAATGAATTTAATCCAACCTGGAGAGCAAGAGGTTGCCATTGGTAGTTTCACATTGGGGTCTTTATCTTTTAATGCGCTTTTTAATCGTGTCAGCAGCTCTGTTCCTTCTTCAATTATGGTTAAGTCGGCGGTAAAGTCGGTATCTAATACCGAGTTAAACCCCATTCGTTTTAGAGCAGCCACCATTTTGCCTGTCACAATAACTCCTGGCTGCATACCAAGGGCTTCACCCAATGCAATTCTTACGGCTGGTGCTGTCTGAACAACCACATGTTTGGAGTCGTCGTATATGGCATTCCAAACATTGTCGATGTACGATTTTTCGACTAAAGCACCCGTTGGACAGCGGTTAACGCATTGTCCGCAATTGGTGCAAACTACTTCAAACAGTGGTTTGTTAAAAAAAGTGGAGATACGCATCTTTTCCCCTTTGTGAGCCACCGTTAAGGCACCTATTTTTTGAAGTTCGCTGCAAGTACGAACGCATCTTTGGCATCGAATACATTTCGAATCATCTTTGATAATAGAGGGTGAGATTTTATCGATTTGGTAGTTTTTAAGTGGAACCAAATCAATAATACCTTCATCGTTAATAAGGTATTCGCTCGATAATGTTTGTAATTCGCATTTGCCATTTTTAAAGCATCGTGTACAGTCAGCATTGTGTTCCGAAACCAGCAGCTCGATAATTTGTTTTCGAGCATTTCGAACTTTAAGCGTATTAGTTAAAATCTCCATGCCTTCGCTAATCGGCGTTGCGCACGATGGCAATAGTCGATCAGTTGCTACTTGTTCAACTAAACAAACACGGCAATTTCCTGCAATGCATAAATCTTCGTGGTAGCATAGCGTGGGAATTTTAATATTTATTTTTCGAGCTGCCTCTAAAATAGTAGTTCCCTCGTCAACACTTATTGAAATGTTATCGATGCGACAATTAATTTTATGTGACATAGTTTTAATAATTAGGTTAGTAAATCATCTCTTCTCTGAAATTTTCAACAATGGAGCTGAACGAATTGGCAACAGATTGGCCTAATCCGCACTTGGCAGTCAGACGCATGGTTTCGCTTAAATCTAACAGCTTGGATAAATAGCCCGATGGCATATCGCCACGTTTTACAGCTTCAATTCCATGCAGTAATTGTTGAGTTCCAACTCTACAAGGTGTGCATTGGCCGCACGATTCCTCCACAAAAAAGTCAAGGTAGTTGTGCAGCACATTATACATCGATCGTGATGAGTTAAAAATCATCATTGAACCACCTGTTGGAAGTGATGTACCCGTTAGTTTTCCCTGATATCCAATAATTGTTTTTTCGAATTTTTTTCGAGGAACACAAAAACCCGAAGCACCACCCACTTGCACAGCTTTGGCATCTCCATCGCCAAAATCTTCAACAAAACGCTGTAACGTCATTCCAAATTCGAGCTCGTAAATACCCGGATTGGGCGTATCACCTGATACCGAAAAAACTTTCGATCCTCTGGAGTCTTGCACGCCCAAATCGCGAAATTTATCAGCGCCATATTTAAAAATGGAGTAGGTATGAGCCAGCGTTTCCACATTGTTTATGACTGTAGGGCTATTTCTAAACCCTGATTGTGTAGGATAAGGAGGTTTGTTTCGGGGTTCGCCGCGTTGTCCTTCCATACTTTCGAATAAGGCACTTTCTTCGCCACATATGTAAGCGCCAGCTCCCATGTAAATGTTAATTCTAAAACTGTTTCCTATGGAATCTAAAAGCTCATGAAACTCATTGATTGACGTTTGTAGCTTTGGAACTAGAAATTTATACTCACCTCTTAAATAGATAAAACCTTTTTTTGCTCCAATTGCTTTTGCGCAGATTGCCATTCCTGATAACACTTTTTCGGGAACTCGAACCAATATTTCGCGATCCTTGAATGTGCCTGGTTCGCCTTCGTCGGCATTGCAAATTACATATTTCTCATCCGATTTTGTATCGGCGGTAAGCTTCCATTTTAATCCGGTAGGAAACCCAGCACCACCTCGTCCTTTTAATCCTGAGCTTATAAGGTCATTAATAATATCCTCGTTAGAACGAGACATGGTTTTTTTTATGATGTTCTCTGTATCGTTTTCGTTTTTAAATATGAGGTCGAGCCTCATTAAATGTTTAGTTGCCATAGTAAAATGCTTTTGTGGATTTTAATTAGTTGGCTAAGATTTCGTTGGTTTTATACCTTTCAATAATATCCCGAACCTTTTCGGGAGTTAGTTTGGTATAAGGAGTATCGTTTACTAGCATGGCTGGCCCCTCGTGGCATTGACCCAAGCAATTGGTTTCCATTAGCGTAAAGAGCTTGTCGTTTGTTGTTTCACCCGTATTAATTTTTAGAACATCTTCGAGCTCTTTAATAATTTGATTTTTCCCATGCATCATACAGGTTATGGTTTTACATACCCGAATAACGTATTTACCAAGAGGCTTTGTACTTAAGAACGAATAAAAAGTGGCAGTTCCATATACTTCAGCAGCCGAAATATCAAGTACTCTCGCAACTTCAACCATGGCATCTTCGGAAATGTACCGTTCTTGAACTAAAATTTCTTGAAGGATGGGAAGCAAACTTTCGGATGTTTTTCCATGGAGGTTGGTTATTTTAGTAACCATTTTTTTTACATCTGACATAAGAAAGCTATTTAAGGATGAATATTAAAGAAATTTTTCTTTAATTAAATTAGTGGTTTAGAATTTCTATTAAGATGATATTTGTCATGTTATTTGCATGTATTGAAATATGAATTGATTCCAAATAGTTGATTTTTATTAAGGGGAAGGTGTTTTACGTATTTAGCGTAATTGACTCCGTCGACCTTCGATTCGCGGATAGTTTTTTTGTTATTATCCTCTGCGTCGTTCTGCCTCTGTGTTTAACCCCTCATCCCCAAATCGAATAGCGAAAGTGCGTTGGCTTTGATGAAACGGCGAGCAGGAGCAGGCTAGTGGGTTGCAGCATCGTTTTATCTTG
>Ga0136636_10003012_pt1 | contig 10073 bp, 7 predicted proteins | sample AntDrymUQ8522106_2_FD_104653 | JGI IMG/M metagenome (GOLD analysis project Ga0136636, IMG submission 104653) | Polar desert sand microbial communities from Dry Valleys, Antarctica - metaG UQ852 (21.06) | ecosystem: Environmental > Terrestrial > Soil > Desert | place: Antarctica: Dry Valley... | reverse complement strand
TTTACGAATACACCCGTAAAATCGGCACTAAAAGAACTACTTTTCTCGAATTACATACCTGCACTTACCGTTTTAATTCGCAAAACGGCTTTGGTTCAAATCGGTGGATTTGTTCAGAAGTTTGGCTTGCCATTGGTTGATTTGCCAACCTGGCAGGAATTGTCGCTTCTCGGAACCTTTACCTTTATTGATGAACCGGTTGGTAAATGGCGCATTTCACCCAATCAGGTAACAAAAACCTACACCATTCAAATGATTCAGGGAGTGTATGAGCAAGCTCTTTTTCTTTGTCAGCAGCACCCATTTTTCTTTCGTTCCTTAGGAATAAGCGACCCGAAAATTCATCACCATTTCCACAAACGACTTATCGTAAATTATTGTCATTCTGGAAATTTTAAGTTGGTACGCCGGGACTATGTGGGTGCCAGAAAAGATTTTACTCAATCCATTTCTAATTTTGGACTGAATAAAATAATCTGGAAAGTACGTTCTGTTTTCGGAATCCTCAAGACTTTTATCTATCCCATTATCAAGAAGTAAAAACCTAATAGAAATTTACCTTTTGAGGGATGACAAAGCATACCCAACTTTCTCACGTATGAAGTTTAATGCATTGAAAAATATCTCAGGGTAAATAAAACGTACAATCAGCAAGTAAATAATTCCTGCTGTGACAATTTGTACACTTACCAATAGAAGGTTGCTACTTATCGAAACATAGGCAAGAGCACCTATGACACAACCCAACAAAATGCTTAGCAATAGATTTGGAAGTATATCTGCAAATTGAGAATGTAGTTTTAAACCCAATACCTTTTTGATGTAAATGATGGATATAAAATACGAAAGGTAAGTGGCAATGATCAATCCGATAAGCATTTTACTTATTCCATATTGAAAACACACACCTAATGAAATAAGGATGAGTGTTTTTTTTATTAATTCAATTCTCAATGTTTTTTTTGACTCACCTCTGGCATTCAACACACTCACATTTAAATTGTACAGCGGGCCAAAGATATTGGCGGCTAATAATAGTTGAAAAAGGATAACTGACGAAAGCCATTGTTCTTTGATTAAAACCAAAATAAAAGGTTTTGCAATGGCGATAAGTACTATTGTGAGTGGAAATACAAGTAGTGAAACAGATTTCGTTAACCTTCGGAATATACGTATCAGACGCTCGGTGTCATTCTGTATTTGAACTAATAATGGGTACGTTCCACTCAGTAAAATTTGCTGAGATGCAGCGTTTACCGTTTCGTTTAATTTATTTGCCTGCGTAAAATAACCTACTTGTTGGAATGGATAAAAACGCCCCAACAAAATAGTGTAAATATGATTGAAAATAACATTCAGTGAGGTGGATCCAAGCATGTGAATGGAAAAGTTCCAAAAGTCTTTTATTACCTGAAACGAGAAATATCTGACAGGTCGCCAGTGAACTAAAATTGGAAATAATATTGCCCGAATCAATTGACTTGCAATTTGTTGCCATACTAGTGCCCAAACACCATAACCATTAAAAGCCAGAACAATACCCAATGTTCCACTGATGATAACGCTAAAAATATTGATTAATGCGAGAGTTTTGAAATCCAATTTCTTGTTTAGTACCACATACTGAATAAAATAGATGGCATAGAATAGTATTGTCAGAAACAATACCCGCGATATATTTACTAATTGTGGCTGCGAAAAAAAGTTAGCGATGAATGGTGCCGAGAAGAAGAGGGTAATGTAAAGGAGTACCGAAATAGCAAGGTTCAGATAGAAAATTGTACTGAAATCTGTTGGTGTCGCATCTTGTTTTCTTATCAAAGCTTGCCCAAATCCACCATCAATAAGTACCGATGAAAGTGCTATGAAAATCATTAGCACCCCAATTAAACCATAATCGTGAGGTGTTAATAATCGGGCTAATATAATCCCAATAAATAATTGGGCTAATTGTTGTCCAAATTTGTCAATAGATACCCAAGTTAATGCTTTGAGCATCTTGGTCTTTAATTCATCACCCATTACTTCTACTTCTTGTTTTGTTGTTTAAAATGCAGTTTAATGGCTCCCAAGAGCGTCAATACCTGCAATCTTTCATTTACATTGCCCTCGGCAAATAAATATTCGCAGTCCTTTTTCAATTCAGGCTTGTCGGATAATAACACAATATTATCTTCAAAATATTTTGAAAAGGTAAGCTGTAAATCCGGATTTTTGGCAAACCAGTTGTCGAATGGGTTCATTCCTGAATTCATTTTCTTTGATAGTTTGTCTAATAATTTCAACTTCATGCGTTGATAATAATTCCAATCAAAATACTTTTTGTAGTTATTTGATTTTAAAGGAGAAACACCTGTTTTTTCCCATTGATATTTAGCAAATTCTGGGTGTTTTTTAGCAATCCATTCTAAATAAATTTTGTGCTTATACTTCCATTCATCGGGTATGGAATAGCAATAGGTCAGAAAATCCAGATCCAGAAAAGGGGTCACTGCTTGCGTGAATATATCAAAATAGAAATTACCATTCGTAGCCGCTAAGAATCCCCGTCCATAGAATTTAAATAATTCTTCAGATGGATACTGAACAACTATGGACTGTAAATAGGGTGCTATTTTGGAAATCAATTTGGTAGAGTAAGCTCCCGAATAAATAGTAGGCTTTACAACAAATGGTTGCGATAAAAATGAGCCTATTACAGCGTCACCAATCAGCCCGGTGTGAATAAGTCCATACTTATCAAAGTTTATGTTTTCAATCGATTTTAATACGTGACTAGAGCCAGAGTAGAGAATTAAACCGTCATTGTAATAAATTGTTTTATCAATGTCTTTCAGGTAATTACCATTGTCGAGCGATTGAAACAAAAATTCATGCGCATAATCCGAAGCAATCTTCTTTGGGATTAGTTCATCCAAATAATTGGATTGCGAAAAGGTGAAATTTAGCTGTTCTTTGTAGCCCAGTTTATCGGCAACCAACACGGTCATTCGTGAGTCCAAACCACCGCTCAGTGTAGCCACATGCTTGTAACCGTATTCTTTGTCTTTCTCGAATTCCTGACGCACAGCTTTTGAAAATAATTCATCCATTTTTTCGATGACTTGCTCTTTTGTGTCGCTCGTTTTTTCGACACTTGATAAGTTGAAATACAACGAAACTGTCAGTTGCTCTTTTTCAAAAATAAGCATTGTGCCCGGCGAAACGCGGTTAATCTCTGAAACCAAAGTGGTGTTTTCGAGCATATAACCGTAGGTCAACATCAAATAGGCACCGTTTGTATCAAGCGTAATGGGTATGGAAAGTTGATGGCATAAGTATGTCAACTCACGTACATCTGACGAGAAAAGCAAATAATCTTCGTTCTGAAAATAAAAAAGACGTTTGGTGCCAGTAGGATTGACATAAATCACCCATTTATCTTCCGCTTTTGAGTAAATAAAGCCTGCAAATTCGCCTTTCAATAAATGAATAAACTCCTTGCCTCTAGCAGTGTACAACTGTTTTAAAATGTGATAAATGTCTGTTTGCCCGGTTTCCGACGCAAGTTCCTTAAGGTTCAATATCACGCCCTCAATGCCAATAACAAATTGCTCATCCTTTTTCAAGGTTTTGTCGTGCTCAAACTTGCCATGTGTGAAGTGTTCAATTCGGTATTTCTCAGCATTAATATAGTTCGTGTGGAAACTACCTTCCTGGCCATACACATTTTTAGTTTTAAAAGTGAGGTTGGAAGGAATCGTATTTTTTTTGCTGATAATTGCAGTAAACCCTGACATAGGTAGTTATTTAATTTTCAATTAATTTTTGAAACAGCTTCGAATGAAGTGCTAGAACAGAAATTTATTTTCATCAAAATCGTTACACGCTTTTTCGTAATCATCCGGTCTACCAATGTCAAGCCAATAGCCATTATGAATCTTTACTGTTGCAGGACGGTTGAATTTAATCAGGTCGAGCATGAGATGATCAAATCCATATAGTTGATTTACAGGGATATAATTGAGTATTTGTTTATTCGCCATGTAAACTCCCATGCTTACATTGTAACGCGTTGTTGGTTTCTCAACAAAGTTGATCAATTTATTGTCGCTTCCAAGTTCTAGTACGCCGTAGTCAACCTTCTGATCTCTAGTATAAGCTGAAATAGTAAAAATGTTTTCTGATTTTACATGCTCTTCAAAAAATGCCTCAAAATCAAGATCCGTCAATACATCACCATTCATTACCAGAAAGTTATCTGGTAAATCTTTGATAAGTTTCAATGGTCCCATGGTGCTTAAAGGTTTGTCCTCCAGTGAATAATCAATATGTGTTCCCCACTTGCTGCCGTCTCCGCAATATGCACGAATTATTTCGGCCATATGATTGACAGTGATCGTAATATGATCGAATCCACACTTTGTTAACTTGCGAATGATGATTTCCAAAATAGGCATGTCACCAATCGGAACCAATGGTTTTGGCAAACTAATGGTGTAAGGCTTTAGTCGGGTGCCTTTCCCGCCGGCTAAAATAACTGCTCTTTTAGACATTATAAATATCTGATTTAAAGTAAGAAAGATTGTTGCTAATCCAGTCGATGGTTTCTTTCAGTCCACTTTCAAGCGTATAGTATGGTTTCCAACTTGTGTTAGAAATTATTTTTGTATTATCACAAAATAGTCTCTCAACCTCACTTTTATCAGGGCGAATACGTTGCTCATCGGCTAGTATCTCTACTGTTTTACCAATTAAATCGGCAATTAGTTGTACCAAATTACCAATGGTTATTTCTTCGCTCATACCGATATTGGTAATCTCACCAAATAGTCCTTCGGCACAGGCAATTTCGTAAAAACCGTTAGCAGTGTCTTTTACAAAAGTCAAATCTCTTGTTGGACTTAAATTTCCAAGTTTTAAATTCGTTTGACCGTTTAAAATCTGCGAAATTACTGTAGGTATAATGGCTCTTGCCGATTGACGCGGACCATAAGTATTAAACGGACGAACAATTTTTACAGGTAAATCGAACGATTTAAAATAGCTAATAGACAGTTGATCGGCAGATATTTTGGTTGCCGAGTAAGGCGATTGTCCAACCATTGGATGTAGCTCGTCGATAGGTACATACTGCGCAGTGCCGTAAGTTTCGCTGGTAGAAGTAACCATCACTTTTTCGATTCCAAGTTTTCGGGCAGCTTGCAAAACGTTATAAGTACCGTCGATATTGGTTTTTATGTATGCTTGTGGCGATACATATGAGTATGGAATCCCGATGAGTGCAGCCAGATGAAAAACGGAATCACAGCCTTGCATAGCAGCAAAAACCGAGTCGTAATCGCGGATGTCGCCGGTAATTATCTCCACTTTGTTTTTAACAGTACTGGTGTCAAGCCAACCCCATCTATTCCACGAGTTGTAGTGTACAAAGGCTTTTACATTGTATCCTTTTTTTACTAAAAGTTCTGTAACATGTGAGCCGATAAATCCACCTGCTCCGGTAACTAAAATATTTTTCATGCTTATGTATTTGTTTAATTCTGCCGAAAGAAAGCAGTAGTTTATTGTTTTTTTTTATCGGGTTGATTTTATGCTTAGATCATTTTTTTTAGTCCATCTAAAATAGAAATGCTTGGTTCCCAGTGTAATTCTTTTTTTATTTTAGAAATATCAGCAATAGTATCCATCACATCATTCGGGCGAATTTCATGGGTGCAAATATACTCAATTTCTGTGTCGAAAAGTCCACGCACCAGGTTCACAATTTCCTTTACCGAATAACTAACTCCACTTCCTAAGTTGTACTTTTGAATTGATCTGTCATTATTTGGCGTTTCAATGGCTGTAACAATTGCGCCAACAATGTCTTCTACGTGAATATAATCGCGTTTCGGACGGTCATCTTTAATCACAATTTTCCCATTTTTAGCTTGCTGTACGATGCTTGGAATCAAAAAGTCGGGATTTTGACCGGAACCATAAATATTAAATGGGCGGAAAATAGTTATTGGAACTTTAAAGTCGCGATTGTACCCTTCGCACAAGCTTTCGCAAATTACTTTTGTTTGTGCATAAGGATTAAATGCTTGTGTTGGATGGTTCTCGTCGATGGGTTGATACTGCGGATGTCCGTAAATATACGAGCTGAAAAATACCATTTTTGCATTATTCAGTCTGCATAATTCCAACATGTTTAACGTGCTTAAATAATTAGTTTCGTAGAATCTTTGAGGTTGTTCGTAGGATGCGGGCACGAATGTTAAATTAGCCAAATGCACAATAGCATCTATTCCTTCAAAATGCTTAACTTGTTGCCAGTCACAGATATTTGTGCCATTGGCAATGTCGACCAAGATTAACTTATGGTCGGTTTGCTCCAACTTTTTTTGCAAATAACTGCCGATAAATCCTGAGTGACCGGTGATTAAAATCTTCATATTGTCCGTTGAAATTTAAGCTTCAAAGATACGATAATCTTTTCATAGTTAATGTATTAAAGGCATTTTTGTAGCTTATATTATGTTTTTTTCTGTCGTAGAATTGTAAATCCGTGTTTTCTAATTTATTACAGAATCCGCCAATCGAAGGAATTTGATTGGATATGGTGGCTTTTGAAAATGATTTGTTACTTTTGTGAGAAATCTGGGGAATGAAAATTTTCTAGGATTGATTGCAACTATTTTTGCACTATCGCCTCATAATAAATGCATTATAATGAAAAATAGAACTCGTATTATTTATATCAAACCCGCCAATTCGTCGTTTATTCGTGGCGATCAACAAATTTTGGAGAAGGAATATGATGTGAAACCTTTTTTGATGCTTCAAAATAAACGTAAATTTGTTTTTGGTGTCAAAATCGTCGAGTTGTTCTTTTATTTACTTTCCAATGCATTTCGTCGCAATGTAGTTTTTGTTTCCTGGTTCGCCGATTATCATTCTGCCATCATGGCTTTAGTTGCCAAATTTACTGGCAAAAAATCCATTATTCTCATCGGCGGACAAGAGGCTGTTTGTTATCCTGAATTGAAAAAAGGGGTTTATCGCAAGAAATTTCGTGGAATGTGTGTCAAATTTGCACTACGAAATACAAGTTTGATCATTGCCAATCATAAATCGCTCATTTATCATGAGAATCACTATTATAATGCTGAAAATCCACATATCGACGGTATTCAGCATTATGTGTCGGGATTGAAAACAAAGACCGAAGTGGTGTTTAATGGAATAGATTCAACGCTTTTTGAGCGCACAGCTTCTATTCATAAGGTTGATAATATGGTGCTTACCGTTGGTACTATGCATCAGGAAGGAGATTTCTACAATAAAGGCTACGACTTGTTTATACAGGCTGCTGCCCGTAATCCGGAGTTGAATTTTGTATTGATAGGGCTGAATCAAAATTACTTGAACTGGATGGAAGAAAATTATCATCCTTCTCAAATTCCAAACCTTCAAATTATTCCATCGTTTTGCCCTCAGGATATTTTGAATCAAAAATACAATGAGGCCAAAGTGTTTGTACAAGCTTCCATTACCGAAGGAATGCCTAATACTTTGAGTGAAGCTATGTTATTAGAATGTATTCCTGTAGGTTCAAATATTAATGGGATACCGGATGCAATTGGTGATACTGGTGTTGTGATTAATCAACGAAATGTAGAAGCATTGGAAAAAGGAATTCTTAAAGCTTTGACAATGAATTCAGGAAAGGCTGCTCGTCAACGCGTGATGGAAATGTTCACCATCAGTCTACGCAAAGAAAAAATTCTGAAATTGGTGGGTGATATTATCAAAGGAAAATAAGGTTAGTCTTATTTTCCTTTGATAATGTCAAATCCTTCTCCATAAACACCAATAGCCGACGATTGCGAAATGAATGCGTTCGGGTCAATGTCTTTTACGATACGAAATATCTTGATCGATTCATTTTTTCGGGCTACTACAGTAATTACTTTTACCGGTTCTTTCGAATACCAACCCATTCCATCTAAAATAGTTACACCCCGATGTACGTCTATGTTTATTCTGGTGGCAATTTGCTCGTATTCTTTCGAAAAAATAAAAAACTGAACGGATTGACGAACACCGTTTATGACCATGTCTACTGCTATAGTGGTAATAGCCATTGTAGTAAGACCATAAACGATTCGCTCGATACTACCAAATTTAAGAAAGTACGATGAACAGATAATCAATACGTCGCAATAAAGCAGAATTCTGCCTAAGGTTATGTTTCGGTATTTGTTCACCACTTTGGCAATGATGTCAGTTCCACCGGAGCTGCCATTAGCCAAAAAAACGATTCCAATGCCAACGCCCGAAAGCAATCCGCCGATGACACAAGCCATAAAATTATCGTCTTTCCCAACAAATGTTCCTTGTACAGCTTGTGGAAGAATCGAAAAGAAAAAAGTCAATACTGCCACGCCGTAAATTGTTCGAAGACTGAATTTCAAGCCAATAGTGCGAATAGCTATTATTAATAATACAGCATTTATTGAAAAATAAGTAATAGAAATCGGAATGCCGGTGGCATAATACACCAAAGCGCCAACACCTGTCGCGCCTCCTCCAGTTATTTGATGAGGCAATAAAAAGGCTTTCCATGCACCTGCGTATAAAAATAAACCGAATGCAATGAAAATATATTCACGGACATCAATCCATGTTTGTTTGCCCATTTTCTTGACGCTCACACCAACCTTCTGAAGGGAGTTGGCTCTGTCGCTTGAATTACTTTTTCTACTTTTCATACTGTGTGATTGTCATCTAATTCTCCTACCCGGCAGTAATTATAGAACTATATTTACAATTTTTCCCGGTACTACAATTATTTTTTTAGGCGATTTACCTTCCAACTGTTTAGCTGTTTGTTCGTTTGCCAAAGCCGTTTTTTCTACCTCTTCTTTGCTCATGTCAGCAGGAAGTTCCAGCGTAAAACGCACTTTTCCATTGAAGGAGATAGGATATTTTATAGATGTTTCTTTCAAATAATCCTCGTTGCACATTGGGAAAATAGCATCACAAACGCTCTCACTGTTCCCCAGAGCTTGATAAAATTCTTCAGAAATATGAGGGGCGAATGGTGCAAGCAAAATAACTAATGGTTCAAGAATTGCTTTCTTGCTGCATTTTTGTGCATAAAGTTCGTTTACACAAATCATAAAAGCCGAAACCGAAGTGTTGTACGAAAAATTCTCAATGTCGAAAGTGATTTTTTTAATCGTTTTGTGCAAAATTTTCAACTCTTCAGCCGAAGGTGCTTCGTTGTTTACCACATAGTTTTCTTCTTTGTAGAACAATGTCCATAAGCGTTTTAAAAAGCGATGTACACCGTCAATTCCATTGGTGTCCCAAGGTTTCGATTGTTCCAATGGACCTAGGAACATCTCGTACAAACGAAGGGTGTCAGCACCATATTTTTCAACAATATCATCCGGATTTACAACATTGTACATCGATTTCGACATTTTCTCAACTGCCCAACCACAAACGTATTTTCCATCTTCCAAAATAAATTCAGCATTTGCATAGTCGGGTAGCCAGTTTTTAAACTTTTCAGTATCAAGTATATCGTTTGATACAATGTTCACATCCACATGAAGTTGAGTTGTTTCATATTGGTCTTTCAAATTCTGTGACACGAATGTATTTGTATCCTTGATACGATACACAAAATTACTTCGTCCCTGAATCATACCTTGATTTACCAGTTTTTTGAATGGCTCATCTTCACATATTAATTCTAAGTCGAACAGAAATTTATTCCAGAAGCGACTATACACCAGGTGACCCGTAGCATGTTCGGTTCCACCAATGTACAAATCCACATTTTTCCAGTATTGATTGGCTTCTGTACTTACTAATGCTTTGTCGTTTTTTGGATCCATATAACGCAGGTAATAAGCCGATGAACCCGCAAAACCTGGCATGGTGTTTAGTTCCAGAGGAAATCCATCTACTTCCCAACCTTTAGCGCGTCCCAGAGGTGGCTCGCCTTTTTCGGTAGGTAAAAATGTATCTATTTCGGGTAATTCCAGTGGTAAACGACTTTCGTCGAGCATGTAAGGTATACCTTCCTTATAATA
>Ga0136636_10003011_pt1 | contig 10073 bp, 11 predicted proteins | sample AntDrymUQ8522106_2_FD_104653 | JGI IMG/M metagenome (GOLD analysis project Ga0136636, IMG submission 104653) | Polar desert sand microbial communities from Dry Valleys, Antarctica - metaG UQ852 (21.06) | ecosystem: Environmental > Terrestrial > Soil > Desert | place: Antarctica: Dry Valley... | reverse complement strand
GGAAAAGACAGTTCTTTTAATTCTCTAAGATTTTGTAATACAAACTCGGTAAGAATAGTATCAGTAATATTGATATTTACACCTTTTCCAAATTCCTCATAATTGTGGATTCCACTTAACATCCCTGTGTGAGTAGCAATTTTATATGTTTTTCCAAGATCTAATTTCTCATTTTTAATCTTTATATCATTTACCCTTTGCCCAACAGGTTTTTTTAGGTTTAGATTGTATTGTATACCGGAAGATTGGATTAGCCCACCTACGGCTTTCAATTTATCTGTAGGTTTTAAATTAGTTGCGGTTTGCTCCAACGTTACTTTTATCTGTTTACCTGTCATTTCTAAAGTAACAATTTTGGCTGGATGCGGCAATAAATTAAAGATATCTTCAGAAGTGATATTTCCTTTTAATGATATTCCATATCCAACTCCTGGTAAAAATCCAGCATCTACATTAAATTTATCAATCATCAAGGTAGTAACCATTTTATCAAAAGGACTTTCAGATTTATATTGTCTTCCAATAATAGTATCTGTTTTAGTGATTTTTTCCTCTAATTTTGATAAATACGGCTTTCTAAGATCTTTTACCATCTCCTGAATTTGAACATCCGGAGTCATTTTATCATGCCATAGATAATGAAAATTTGTATTAAGGCTTATTATTTTATTATTACTTATTTGCATTTCCGTTTCTCCTAATATTGCTCCATCAGAGAGCGCCTGAACTATATAGGTGTTGTTTATTTTCATGGGTGGTGAAATAGCATCATGACTATGAGCACCCACAATAAGATCTACCCCTTCTAGTTCTTCGGCAATTATTTGATCTACTGCCATTCCTTCATGGGATAGCAAAATAATGATATCTGCCTTTTTAGAAATAATTGGAAGATATTTTTTAACAGCTTCAATACCTGTTCCAAATTCCAAGCCTTCAACGTTTTTAGGATTTCCTGTAAGAGGGGTGTTTCTATAGCTTAAAGCAAGAATAGCAATGTTAATCCCTTGCTTATTTATAATTACGTAAGGCTCACCATAAATAGGAGTTCCTGTTTTTTTATCAATAATATTTGCTGCTCGGATTGGAAAATTAGCAAGTAACTGCAATTCATTTGTTCTTTCAAGACCGTAGTCAAAATCGTGATTTCCTAGAGCCATAAGATCATAATTAACTTCATTCATCAATTTAATCATAGCTTCCCCTCTTGTTAGATTACCTAATTGATCATCACTAAAAGTATCTCCACCATCTAATAACATCACATTCTCATCACCTTTATTTTTTCTGACAGATTTTATAGCACTAGCCATATATTCGAATCCCCCAATCACCCCTTTACGCTCAAATTCCATAAAATTATCTATAGAATCTCCTGTTTGGGCTGTGGCATTCCCTAAATTAGTTTCAAACGGCATATAAGACCCATGCATATCATTAGTATGTAGGATAGAAATTGAATGAACTTTTGGTACGTTTGGCTTACCTATAGTTGCTGACTTTTTCGTTGAATTACAGCTTACAATTAAAATTGAAGTGAATACTAGAACTGGACTAATAAATTTGGTATATGTCATTTTTAAGTTAGGTTTTTAAATTAACTTCCTTATAGAAGTTTAATTGTAACATTTGTTACAATGCTTTATCAAACAGATTTTAATTTTTTCAACACCGTTGCCGTGTGCGCATAAGCGCCCGTTTTTCTAAAAACTGCTTTTCCATTTTCCCAAAATAACTCATCATGCGGATGAATCTGACAATGCACGGGGTGGTTTGAAGAATAGAAATTGTTTGAGGTTTACTTCGGTCAAGTACGGCATCCAGTTTCATTTCTTCTATTTGATTTGTATTTACAAAGCAGACAAAGGCGAAATAATCGCCGCACCCAAACTCAGTGTTCCCACTGATTTTAGAAAATTTCTTCGGTTGTTATTTGATTCCATATTATTCACTGAAAATGATTATTATTTTTAATTATATTTTGTACGTAATACCCAGCATTAGCATACTTGTATCCATTTTGTAAGAAACTTTACTATTAGGAACTGTCCCTAATGGATTAGTTTGCCCAGCTAACATTGGGTTGTATATAGGTCCTTCACTACTGCCGTCACTTGTAGCATTATGATATACCGTATTTAAGGTTAATTTGTCAGAAAATTCATATCCAAAACCAAACTGATAAGCATTCTGAATTACTGCAGGTGCAGAGGCTGAGAAAAATGCTAATTCCGGTTTAATAGGATTGGTATTATAGGTATAACCTACTCTGAGAGGTAATTTTTTGATTCCTTTGTATTGTGCTCCTAAAGATAATACTTGCATGTCTTTCCAACCAAAACCTTTAACAGCACCTGTTGCAGACCAGCCATAATCTTCAAAACCTTCTGTTCTTGAGTATTCTACTTGTCTGAAATCAAATGCTAAATCTAATTTACTGTTTGAATATCCAACTCCTAATGAATAAATTGCAGGAAAATTCATTTTAAAAGAGTTTTCCGAACGGGAATTGTCTAAATAGGTGTTTTCAAATTCAAAATTAGAGAACTGTTGTTCAGTTTTGTAACTGGCTCCCAATTTAAAACCTTCTTGATTTTGGTAAAAAATACCGATTTGTCCTCCAAAACCTGTTGCTATAGCATTATTGGTAGTCGGATAACCAGCCATTGTCGGATTAGCGGTAGGGTTTGGTTTTAATTCTAATGTAGCAATATTGAAGTTTGGACTTACACCAATAGAAACCGATTTAGATAGTTTATAAGCGTAACTTAAACCAGTTTGAAGCATCATATAATTGGAAGTTAAATTTCCAAAACCACCCATAGATTGAGGCATATTTATTGGGTTTGTCGTGCTTTCAGGAAAATCAACACCAAAACCACTTACTCCAAATGCGAATGCACCAAAGGTATGTTTACTATCTTTTTTTCCATAAACAAAACCCAAGGAAGGCATAATTGAATTGCTTTTTACATCAGTAGAGGTACCGCTCATTGGTCCATTAGGCGTAGGAACAGTCGATGAAATTTGCGGATTTGCCACAAACAAACCTACATTTAAAGAGATTGTGCTTCCTTCAAATGCGGATATTGCCGCGGGATTCCATTTTAAAGCACCACTGATATCAATAGGTTGCGCCGTTGAAGCGCCGCCCATCGACATATTCGCGGCTCCAACTCCCTGCATTAAATGTCCTGATTGTGCAAAAAGGGTAGTAATAAAGAAAATCGATGTAATAGTGAGTACGTTTTTCATAGGTTGTTATGGTTTATTTGTGGTGGTTAATAGGTTTTTTATTTTTAATTATGATATTTATTCAAACGGGTTATAAACATATTTTTCTGTCCATTTTATTATGCAGAACACTCGAAATAATGCTTTTTTTAGTAGTTTTTATATTTAATTTTGGTTCTTATTCTTTAAAACGATTAGTTGCTAAAAATTCAAATTAACAACATATTGTGCTGATTTGTACTGTTTTAATGACCAATTGAATTCATCATTTATGAGAGAATTTTTATTTTAATGTTTACGAAATCGATTTCGTGATTTTGACACAACTTCTCCATCTATTTTAAAAACGATATTGGATACAAAAAGAACATCGAACTATTTATAATTTATTGAAAATATAAAAATGTTGCGTAGTGATGTTCTGTAAACTAGAATATCAATTTGAATCAAAATATAAACTTTGATTTTGATTACGCTGATATAAATTAAACTGCTTAGCTACAATGATTTTATAGATGTCTCACAGGAATTATTTAAAATCCTCCTTTGATATAACTCCAGCCTTGTTCCTGTTTTTCGACAATTTCGGCAATACCGGCGGCCACATATTCTACTTCCGGGATGAACTGCTCTTTGGTTATTTTTCTAGTTGTCATTGTGTTTTCACATACTAAAAAACGAACCCCTTTGGCATGAAGCGCTTTAATTGCTGCGATATGTTTTGATTTTGCGGGCATTAAAAACTCTAATCCCATGTTGTAAACCACCACTTCGTACTTTGCTTTAGGCCAATGCGCGGTTAAATTATATAGCTGGTTTGCAAACGCTTTCTGTTGAATGGTATCATTGGCATTGGTGAACTGAAATACTATTTTGTGTTTGCTCTGTCTTTTTTGAGCAAATGTGCCAATGGATATCAAGCCAAATAACAGAACAAATAAAATCGTTAGATTTTTCATTATTGATTTTTAAAAATTACTTTTTTTCCTTTTTCTTTTTTTCTTCTTTTATTGGTTTGAACTGCCCAAATTTATGCTGTGTTTCAGTAAATTTATCTCAATAGGGTCCAAAAGGATGATCTACCGGTTTTTTGGAAATATCAGGCCAGTCCTTACTTAAATCTTTCGATGGTCTTGGTTGGTTTTCAACATAAGCAGCGATATCCCATGACTCCTCATCGGATAATTGAGGGCTTTCATACGTTGCACCCAATGGCATATTGTATTTTATATAGCCTGCAAAACGACTGATTCTAAACAATCCTGCACCACTATTATATGAATTGTTGCCCCAAAGTGGCGGATACGCGTATTCTATTTTATCTGCTGCCAAAATTCCCTCACCATTTACCTGATGACAGCTTGCACACTTAACATCATATAATTCTTTTCCTTTTACAGGATCAGCAGCTCTGTCTAAATATTCTAAATCATAGATTCCAGAGGCATTTGCTTCTTTTCCTTTAGGGAGATTACTGCCAATGTATTCAATGTAGGCAATCATGGCTTTCATTTCCTTGTCATCTTCGTTAAGAGGCTGACCGTTTAAGCTTCTTTCCAGACAGTCGTTGACTCTTTTGTAAAGATTTTCCACTTGTCCGCTTCGCGCTCTCATTTTTGGATACATCGATTTTACGGAACCGTAGTTATTTCCCCAAGGTTTTGTACCGGCATCCAGATGGCAATTGTTGCAATTCATACCATTAGTGATTTGTTTCACACTACCATTAGGCCCCAAATATTTAGCCGTATGCGCAATTAGATCTTTTCCGTATTCAACTTCTTGCTTTAAAGTTGCATCTTTAATCAAATTGATATCGGCAGGTTTCCAGAATTTTGCCATTTCATTTTGCAAAATCACCTTTTTCTCTGCATCGACATAAAGGGAATCCATTTCCGTATCACTTTCTTTAAACCAAGCGCTGACTGATGTATTAAAAAACAAAACAATGAAAACAACCATTATCATGAAGATAATGGTTGTAAACAGATAAATCAGTTTTTTGACCAGCGATTTAAATAGGACTATATTTTGTTTTTCTGGAATCATATTTTTTTAATGAGGTAGTTTATCTCTAAAATATCCATAGACCCAAGTTCCCACTATTGCAAAAAATAAGGTGACAATCATAACTGTAGCACCTGTTCCAATTTGTGCAAATAATGGACCAGGACAAGCTCCTGTTACTGCCCAACCCAATCCAAAGATGAGTCCGCCATAAACCTGACCTTTGTTGAAGGTTTTATCATGGAATTCAATTTTTTCGCCATAAATGGTTTTAATATTGAATTTTTTAATCAGGAAAACGGATATCATCCCCACCACAACGGCACTTCCTATAATTCCATACATGTGAAAAGATTGGAAACGAAACATTTCCTGAATGCGATACCAGCTGATCACTTCAGCTTTGATAAATACGATACCAAACAAAATACCGATGACTAAGTATTTTAAATTGTGGTACCATTTGTGTTCTAATTGACTTTCATTGATACAAGAAGTATCTAAGGAACGCGTTTCGAAATCTGTATTTTGATCTTTTATGTTCATAATTCGTAGTTTAAAATGAAAGGATAAATGGTAGAATAATATTTGCCATAATCAATCCGCCAATGAAGAAGCAACAGGTTGCAATCAGTGAAGGCATTTGTAAATTAGCCAAACCGGAAATAGAATGGCCACTAGTGCAACCTCCCGCATAACGAGAACCAAAACCGATAAAAAAGCCACCAACAACGATCATGAAAGAGCCTCTACTGGTAAATAAACTTTCCCACGAGAATAATTGTTCCGGAAGCATTCCATAAATTTCTGTCACTCCGTAGCTTGCCAATTCCGTTTTTAGATTTCCATCAATGATGATTGGATTTGGATTCGATAAAAAACTAAATGCGATCACACCCCCAAATAAAATCCCGAAAACGAAAAACATATTCCAGATTTCTTTTTTCCAATCGTAATTGAAAAACTTAATGTTTGCCGGTAAGCACATCGCGCAAGTGTGACGTAATGACGCGCTAATACCAAATGATTTGTTTCCAATGATTAACAAAGCCGGAACTGTAAGTCCAACTAATGGACCGGCAATGTACCATGGCCAAGGTTCTCTGATTAATTCTAAAATTTCCATATTTAATTTTTTATAACCACAAAGGTTAAATTTATAAATGAGTAGTTATGTTACTTTTGTCACACAAGAATAAAAAAGTGACAAATGACATTGTTTTTATTTTTTTAATAACTCGTCTAACTTTTCTCTGAACGAATCACTATTCCAATTGGCTGTCCCAATTTTTGCTAAAATCACATTTCCTTGTTGGTCAATAAGATACGTGGCTGGAATTGTAGATGATTCCATTTCTATTGGAGGATTTGTAAGTGATTGATATACAGGAAGCGTTAAGTTTTCTTTGATTAAAAATGCATTTGCCTTTTCAAAGGAATCGGTCGTAACAAATAAAAAGACAATTTTATCCTGATAATCAACATATAATTTTTGAATGCTTGGCATTTCGGCAATACATGGCGGACACCATGTGGCCCAGAAATTAATGAATATTATTTTTCCTTTGTATGCTTCCAGTGACACAGTCTTTCTGGTGGCGTCTTTTAATTGCCATTGATAAGTGGAAAGTATTTTTTGATCTGTTACAGCAATTGTTTTGGGCGAAAAGGCAATTAAGCGGTTGAGTTGTACTTTTACAAAAGTGCCTAACGGACTAAACAGAAGAAGTGCTATCAATACGATAAAAACAATATTTTGGATAGTAGATTTTTTTGATTTTTTTGGTTCCATTTTTTAAATGATTAATTTCTAAAAAGATCTTATGTTTGATTCTATTTTAGAGGTTATTATTTTATAGATTGTCTTTTGGCATTCGGATTTCAATTATCATCGACGACACAATGGTGATCACGCCTATCAAAACAATAGCATAATTGATTCCAAATAAATCAGCGGTAATTCCTGAAATGATGGCACCTATCGCATATCCTAAATCCCTCCAAAGTCTAAAGGTACCAATACTTTCGGCTCTTTGAGTTGGACTTGTGGCTTGTGCAATGGCTGATAAAAAAGTAGGGTAAACCAAAGCCGTTCCCAATCCTAAAAATGCTGAAATGGCAGCCAATTGATAGAATTGTTCCGCAAAAGGAATAAAAAGTATCGCTATTCCCTGTAGTAACATTCCCCAAAACAGCATCTTTTTTTTCGAATAAACATCTGACATTTTTCCGGTTATCAATTGTCCAAAACCCCAAACAGTAGGGTAAATAGCAGTTATAATTCCAATATTCTGAGAATCATAATTCAAAGAAAGCAACACAATTGGCAAAAGTCCCCAAATCATACCATCATTCAGGTTATTGACTAATCCTGCTTGCGTTACGGCGCTTAACGTTTTGTTTTTGAAAGTGGTTTCGAGAAAAATATTGTCTAATTTTTCAGTTGTATTGGTCGTATTTTCTTGGTGAACAAATACTCGGGTATCTTTCACAAAAAACAAAGTCAATAGAAAACCAAGTATAGAAATTCCGATTCCCAAGTAAAAAGGGTAGGGCGTAATTCCATATTTTTGAGCGATATAACCTGACAGAAATGCAACTAACCCAACGGCAAAATAACCGGCGAATTCATTGAGTCCCATCGCCAGGCCACGGTCTTTTTCTCCAACCAAATCAATTTTCATCACTACCGTACTGCTCCAAGTGAGTCCTTGACTGATTCCCAACAGAACATTGGCAAAAATGACCCAATTCCAAGATTCCGCATAGATCAAAATAAAAGGAATGGGAATGGCGAGAATCCAACCAATTAAAAGCAAATTTTTTCTCCCGAAGCGATTCGCCAGCCTGCCCGTAAAATAGTTGGTAATGGCTTTTGTAATTCCAAAAGCAATTATGAACGAGAGAATAGCCGTTTTAGAAGCAATACCAAATTCAATCTCGGCAAACTTTGGAATAATAGTTCTTTCCATTCCTATCATTCCGCCAACAAAAGCATTGACTATGACTAAAATAGTAAATTGTTTCCAATTTTCTTTAAGCCCAAGTTTGGTTGTATTTGTTGTCAATTGCTATTTTTTATTGATTTTAAATCTCAGTTTTTCAGAGGGAATAGAAGTTAGGAACAAAAAGGGAATACTTTTACAATTTGTAATATTCTAATTGGTAGTCACCTATGTGTTTTTTATTTTCGGATATGGATTTTTTATGTTTAAAATAGTTGAGAGTTCCATAAACAAAAATGACAAACGAAGCGACAAAAAGTGCGATTTCAATAAGTAAACTATTTTCAATTTTCAACAGATTTCTCAAACTTAAACCTGCTATCAAAAAATACATTGACGTTCTCAAAAAGGCAAGAAATGTGGATTGATTAGCCAATGTAGTTCGTTGCAATGCTAGTTTTTCTCTTAAAATTAAATCTTTGTTTGCTGGTTTTTTCTCTTCCATAGTATTTAGTTTTCGTATTGATTTTAAAGGTAATTACAACATTCTTTGATGGATACAAAAGAAAAAATTAATACATTTTCTTTCAAAGACTTTCAAATTTACCTATTTTAATATCAATTTAAAATTTTAATTTTTTTTAGGTGATTTCACCAACATATTAAAAAGCAGGCCTCCCATTAACCCACCGTATAAGGTGCTGTTTAGAGGTTTGGATGTGATGGCACAAGTTCCGGAATCGCAACCGATATTGAGATAATATAAATAGCCTGTAACTGCTCCTAGAATTACGCCAATAACTGTTATGATGATTGCTTTTTTCATATGTTGATATTTATTGTTTTTTATTGGTCATATGTAATTCGCATATCATCATTAGTGTTTGCGAACAATTATCGGTTATGCTCATTTCATTATTAATTATTCTTCTTGCTGTTTTTTATGTTCTGATTTTGGAATAGCGCAACCATTTGAACCGCAACAACCAGTATTGAAAATCGCCATTCCTGTAAATAGAATTCCGGGAATCAGGAACAAATAAGTTTTAGTGTAAACAGCTTGAATCATCACAAAAATCCCTAAAACCAAACGGATTACTCTGATGTAGTTCCAATTGGTGTAAATATTTTGTATCATATCTTGATTTTTAAATAATTGTGCAGTTTAAAACAAAAAAACGCTTTTGTTTTAAACTGCACAGTATTATAAATTTATTGAAGTTTATTTATTTATCGCTTCGTTTACGTCTTGCCAAGTGCCGCCATTGGTAACGTTTTTGAAACCATTTTGTTCCAAAATCATTTTGGCCTGACCGCTGCGATTACCACTTCGGCAGAAAACAATAATATTTTCTTTTCCTTTGAATTTTTCCATTTGGCTCCCCAGTTGATCCAACGGAATATTGGTTGATCCTTTTACATGGCCTTCTGAGAATTCTGCCGGTGTGCGAACATCTACGAGGAACGCACCTTCTTTTATTAACTTTTCCATTTGTGTTGTGTCTTTTTTAGAAAACATATTTTTGAAAATTCCGAACATAATTGAGATTTTTTAATATTCAACAGAATTGTTTTGGCTAATCCATTCATTCATTCCAGGAGAATAGTTAAGCACATTTTTATAGCCGTTTCGTGCTAATAATGAATAAGCAATTGCTGCTCTGTCCCCACCTTGGCAATGGATTAATACTTTTTTATCCTTGCTTATTTTGTCCAGATTATTTACCATAGTACCTACAAATACGTTGTCAGCTCCTTTGATATGACCTGCATTATATTCAGCAACACCACGAAGGTCAACTACCTGAACGTCTTTTTCTTGCTGTAGGGTTTTAAATTCTTCTATCGTAATTTGATTCACTTTCTCTAAAGAACCGCCTTTTTCTT
>Ga0136636_10003010_pt1 | contig 10075 bp, 7 predicted proteins | sample AntDrymUQ8522106_2_FD_104653 | JGI IMG/M metagenome (GOLD analysis project Ga0136636, IMG submission 104653) | Polar desert sand microbial communities from Dry Valleys, Antarctica - metaG UQ852 (21.06) | ecosystem: Environmental > Terrestrial > Soil > Desert | place: Antarctica: Dry Valley... | reverse complement strand
GGTTTTCCGGACCGTCGCCTCGCGCAAGCCGGAAGCGTCGCGTGATCGCAGTGCCGAAGTTTATCTCCTCGGCAAGGGCCTCAAGGCTGGCGTGACGCCGCCTGAAGCTGGCGAGAAGGTTTAGAATGAGGCTGTCGCAGACGATACTTTTTCTTCAGGGATCCCTGGGGAGCAACGAGAAGAGGTGCAGCATTGAATAACATGTTCAAGAATATGGCTGTGTGGCTGGTCATCGGTCTGGTCCTGATGACGGTCTTTAACCAGTTTAATACGCGTCAAGTTGCTCAAGCCTCGATGGAGTACTCCCAGTTCATGGAGGAAGTCGGTCGCGGGTCGATCTCGAAAGTGGTCATCGAAGGCCGCATACTCAAGGCGACGACGAGCGACGGCCGCAAGCTGACGTCCTACGCGCCGCCTGACCTGTGGATGGTATCCGACCTCCTGAAATACGGCGTCAAGGTCGAAGCCAAGCCTGAGGAAGAGCAGTCCTTCCTGATGAATATCTTCGTGAGCTGGTTCCCGATGCTGCTGCTGATCGGCGTCTGGGTGTTTTTCATGCGCCAGATGCAGGGCGGCGGACGTGGCGGCGCCTTCTCGTTTGGCAAGAGCAAGGCGCGGTTGCTTGACGAGTCCACCAACAGCATCACCTTCGCCGACGTCGCCGGCTGCGACGAAGCCAAGGAAGAACTAGCCGAGCTTGTCGATTTCCTGCGCGATCCGACCAAGTTTCAGAAACTCGGCGGGCGAATTCCGAAAGGTGTTCTGCTCGTTGGCAACCCGGGTACCGGCAAGACTTTGCTCGCCAAGGCGATTGCCGGCGAAGCGAAAGTACCGTTTTTCTCGATCTCCGGTTCGGACTTCGTCGAAATGTTCGTCGGCGTCGGCGCCGCGCGCGTTCGCGACATGTTCGAAAACGCCAAGAAACACGCGCCGTGCATCATTTTCATCGACGAGCTCGACGCGGTCGGCCGCCAGCGCGGCGCCGGCCTCGGCGGCGGCAACGACGAACGCGAACAGACCCTGAATCAGATGCTTGTCGAAATGGACGGCTTTGAGGCGAGCGTCGGCGTCATCGTCATCGCCGCAACAAACCGACCTGACGTCCTTGACCCGGCACTGATGCGTCCGGGCCGCTTCGACCGCCAGGTCGTCGTTCCGCTGCCCGATATCCGCGGCCGCGAGCAGATTCTCCTCGTGCACATGCGCAAGGTGCCGCTGTCGCCTGACGTCAAGGCCGACATCCTGGCGCGCGGTACGCCCGGCATGTCCGGCGCCGACCTCGCCAACCTGGTCAACGAAGCGGCCCTGTTCGCCGCGCGTTCGAGCAAGCGCCTCGTCGACATGGAAGACTTCGAGAAAGCCAAGGACAAGATCCTGATGGGCGCCGAGCGCCGTAGCATGGTCATGAACGAGGAAGAAAAGCGCAACACGGCCTATCACGAATCGGGACACGCGGTCGTCGCCAAGCTCGTCCCGAAATCGGACCCGGTGCATAAGGTTACGATCATTCCGCGCGGACGTGCGCTCGGGTTGACCATGCAATTGCCGGAAGAGGATCGGTATTCCTACGACCGCGTTTATCTGATGAGCCGCATCGCCGTGCTCTTTGGCGGCCGCATCGCCGAAGAACTGTTCATGCACCAGATGACGACCGGCGCGTCGAACGACTTTGAGCGTGCAACGCAGATGGCGCGCGACATGGTTACGCGCTACGGCATGTCCGACGCGCTCGGCATCATGGTCTATGGGGAAAACGAAGGCGAAATATTTCTCGGCCGCTCCGTGACGACGCACAAGAACATGTCCGAAGCGACGATGGAAAAAGTCGACGCCGAAATCCGTCGTATCATCGACGAGCAGTACGCACTGGCGCGCAAGCTGCTTGAAGACAATCGCGACAAGGTCGAAGCGATGGCCGCCGCGCTGCTCGAACTCGAGACGATTGACGCCGATCAGATCAACGACATCATGGAAGGCAAGGCGCCCCGCCCGCCGAAAATGCCAACGCCGAAGGCGAGCAGTTCTGGCGATACGCCGCCCGATGGTGCGCCGACGGTCATCGCACCGGCCTGAAGCCGCCCGCTCAATGACGCCGGGGGAGCACAACTCCCCCGGTTTTTTTTCGCCAAAAATCATGCCCCTGCCTGAGCCGCCCGTACCGCCCGTGTCCTCTCCCGCAGCGCTGCGCTGTGGGAAGTTTCTGCTGTCGCTCGATCGCCCGCTACTGATGGGCATCGTCAATCTGACCCCCGATTCGTTTTCGGGCGATGGCCTGGCGAGCGACTCGGTGCGGGCGATCGCCCGCGCGCGCGAGCAGATCGCCGCCGGCGCCGATCTGCTCGACCTCGGCGCCGAATCGTCGCGTCCGGGCGCCATTCCCACCTCCGTCGACGAAGAACTCGCCCGCCTGTTGCCGGCGCTCGACGCGCTTGCCGGTTGTGGCGTTCCGATCTCGGTCGACAGCTACAAGCCCGAGGTCATGCGTGCGGCGATTACGCACGGCGCAGCGATGATCAATGACATCACCGCGCTACGCATGCCCGGTGCGCTCGAAGTTGTCGCGGCCAGCGATTGCGCGGTGTGCCTGATGCATATGCAGGGCGAACCGCTGACCATGCAGAAGAACCCGGCCTATGCCGACGTCGTCGGTGAGGTGCGCGCTTTTCTGGCTGAACGCATCGCCGTCGCGCTCGCCGCCGGCCTGGCACGCGACCGCCTAGTCCTCGATCCGGGATTCGGTTTCGGCAAAACGCTGGCGCACAACGTCGAACTTCTGCGCCGCTTCGACGAGCTTTCGACGGACGGCCTGCCGCTGCTCGCGGGCATTTCGCGCAAGTCGATGCTCGGAGCGATCAGCGGACGGTCGGTCGACCAGCGCCTGTCGGCGAGCCTCAGCGCTGCCGTGCTCGCCGCAGAGCGCGGCGCGCGCATCTTGCGCGTACACGACGTCGCCGAGACGCGCGACGCCCTGGCCGTGTGGCAGGCGATTCGTTGCGCCTGAGCCATCGCTGACGATGTACGCGAGCGCGTTTTCGAGTTGCTCGGTGTAACAAAACGGTAATGTCATTGCGCGTGACAAGCGCCGCGTGTCTCTGCTAGTCTGCATTAAAAGCGTGAAATCCTGAGCGTCGATGGGATGATTTTCATCGATGCGCCGCATCGCCCGCGTAGAAATTGGGAGAAGGAAGAGGCCCGAATGGCGCAAGAAATCGAGCTCAAATTACGTCTGCCGCCCGCACAAGCGCGCCGCTTGCAGTCACACCCGGCGTTGGCCGGGCATGAGCCGCAGAAGTACAGGCTGCTAAACACCTACTATGACACGCCAGACCTTGATCTACGCAAGCGCGGCATTGCCCTGCGTTTGCGGCGCAAGGGCTGGGCTACCTGGCTAATGACGGTCAAAGGAGGCATTCCCGGCGCCGGTGGTCTGGCGCAACGCAATGAATGGGAGGCCGCGACGCAACCGGGTGTATTCGATTTCGGCATGATTACGGATCCGCAATTGCGCGAGTTTCTGGAATTTCACCATTTCCGGCTGCAGCCCGTTTTTTCGACGGATTTCACGCGTACGGCATGGATGCTAAATCACGGTGATGCAGTCATCGAACTGGCGCTCGATCGCGGCAGGATCACAGCGGGTTCTACCGGCGCCAACGCAGTCCCGCGTAGCGAGCCACTGTGCGAAGTCGAACTCGAGCTGATTGAAGGTGCCTCGCCTGACGAGCTCTTTAGTCTGGCCATCGAGCTGGCCACTGATCTGCATCTTCACCCCGAGATTGCCAGCAAGGCCGAGCGCGGCTACGTCCTTTCCGCCGGTGCACCGCCACGGGCGGTCAAGGCGTTCGCGTCGCCAGTCGAAAAAGCGATGCCGCCAGTCGAGGCGTTTCGTTCGATCGCCCTGGCCTGCCTGTTGCAACTCCAGCGTAACGAAGCCGGGGCAGTTATCGGTAAGGATCCCGAATTTGTGCATCAGGCCAGGGTCGCTATCCGTCGCCTACGTTCAGCCTTCAAACTGTTCTCGCCGGTACTGTCCAAGTGTTTTGTCGAAGTTTATTCTCCACGTTGGCGGCAACTGGCCGGCCATCTTGGGAGCGCGCGTGACTGGGATGTGTTCCTGACCGAAACATTGGCTCCGCTGGAACAGGCATTCCCCGGTGATGCCGATCTGGCCGTCTTGAGAGTGCGCGGCGAAGCAACCAAGCGCAAGGCACAGGAATCGGCAGCGGTGGCTCTGAAACAGAAAGAGTTCAGCCAGCTCCTGCTGGCCTTTTCGGCGGCGTTGTTCCGGGTGGCGCCGCCGACAATCGCGCACGACAAGTGCTCCGGTGCCACGCTGCGCAAGTTTGCCAGCCAGAGATTGGAAAAGCGGGCGAAGGCGATCGCCAGGCTGGTCAGCGAGCACAGCAAGATGAATGCTGAACGTCGCCATGAGTTGAGGATAGCGTTCAAGAAGCTGCGTTATGCGCTCGAATTTTTTGCGCCCATTATGGCGGGCAAGCGCTTGACGGCCTATCAGACGTCCCTGTCAACGATTCAGGACTTGCTCGGTACGCTGAACGATCAGGTCACGGCATCACGTTTGATCAAGGAAGTGCACCCGAGAGACGAACCGGATCCTTTAACCAGGGGATGGATTGCCGGTCGAACTGAACTTCTGGTTACGGCACTGAATCAAGAGTTGCGCGGATTCACGGCGAGCAGGAAACCCTGGCGCTAAGGCGTTGCTGGCCTCTGTGCGCAAAGCGTCGTGCTTGCGCCGGATGCGGATGGTTGTTTATTTCCGCTGCCGTTTCGATGACCAGAAAGGCCGCCGTCATGCGCTCGAGCGCTTGCACGGTTTTGGCGCTCGCTCAAGCGGCGGCGGTTTCAGTACAATGACTGCCTTTGGCGCCTGAGCACTGCGGCGCCGCAGCCAGAGAGACTTGATGACAAGAAAATATTTTGGCACGGACGGCGTGCGCGGCCGCGTCGGCCAGATGCCGATTACGCCCGATTTCGTAATGCGTCTGGGCTATTCGGCCGGCAAAGTTCTGATCGCCGACCAGTTGGCGCGCGGGCAGGGCGGCGAGCGCCCGGCCGTTCTCATCGGCAAGGACACGCGGATTTCCGGCTATATGCTCGAAGCGGCGCTGGAAGCCGGTTTCTCGGCGGCCGGCGTCGATACCTGCCTGGTTGGGCCGATGCCGACGCCGGCCGTTGCTTACCTGACCCGCGCGCTGCGCCTGCAGGCCGGGATCGTGATTTCCGCCTCGCACAATCCCTATTACGATAACGGGATCAAGTTCTTCTCGGCGCGCGGAACCAAGCTCGACGATGCGCTCGAAGCGCGCATCGAGGCCGGCATCGACGCGTCGATCGAATGTGTCCAGTCGGCCGAACTCGGCCGTGCGCGGCGCATCGACGACGCCGCCGGGCGCTATATCGAATTTTGCAAGAGCACTTTTCCCAACGATCTTGACCTGCGCGGCCTGAAAATCGTCGTCGATTGCGCGCACGGCGCCGCCTACCATATTGCTCCGCACGTGTTCCATGAACTCGGCGCGGAAGTCATCGCCATTGGCGCCGAACCCGATGGCCTCAACATCAACAAGGACGTCGGTGCGACGGCGCCCGCCGCGCTCGCCCAAGCGGTTCTCGCGAACGCGGCCGATCTCGGGATCGCGCTCGACGGCGACGCCGATCGCGTGATGATGGTCGATGCGGCAGGGACAATTTACGACGGCGACCAGTTGCTGCTTGCCGTCGTGCGTAGCCGCCTGCGGCAAGGCGCGGTGGCAGGCGTCGTCGGAACGCTGATGACCAATCTCGCGTTCGAACACGCGCTCGCCGGGCTCGATGTCGCTTTCGCGCGCGCCGGCGTCGGTGACCGCTACGTGCTCGAGTTGCTACGCGAAAAAGGCTGGCTGTACGGCGGCGAAAACTCCGGTCACATCCTTTGCCTCGACCGGCACACGACGGGCGACGGAATCGTTTCGGCACTGCAAGTGCTGTGCGCGCTGCGCGAGGAGGGCGGCGACCTGGGTCGCCTGCTCGGCCAGTTGGTGCTCTATCCGCAGGTCCTGATCAACGTTCCACTGGTCAAGGGCTTCGCGTGGAAAGACAATGCACAGATCGCTGCCGCCCACCGCAACGTCGAAACGAGCCTCGACGGCACCGGGCGCGTCCTCTTGCGGGCGTCGGGGACCGAGCCCTTGCTGCGCGTGATGGTCGAAGGACGCGATGCGGAGCAGGTGCAGGCGGCAGCAGAAGAACTTGCCCGCACCGTGCGCCACGCGGTCATGCTGTAACAGTGTCGTAACATTCGCCCGATAAACTGGCAGCGCTGTATCCCATGTCCATCCAAGGAGACTGTTACATGAAGATCACGAAATTTGCCGCGGTCGCGGCGCTGGCGCTGGGCGGATTGGCCGTCTCCGGACTGGTTCATGCCGATGTGCCGCTGGTCAAGATCGACGGTTCGTCGACGGTCTATCCGATCACCGAGGCGGTCGCCGAGGACTATCAGAAGGCCAAGAAGAACAGCGTTCGCGTGACGGTGGGGATTTCCGGAACCGGTGGCGGCTTCAAGAAGTTCTGCCGCGGCGAGATCGATATTTCGGACGCGTCGCGTCCGATCACCAAGAAGGAAATGGACGACTGCAAGGCTGCCGGGGTCGAGTATATGGAATTCCCGGTGGCCTATGACGCGCTGACCGTCGTCATCCATCCCAAGAACGACTGGGCCAAGAACATGACGGTGGCCGAGCTCAAGGCGATCTGGGAGCCGGCGGCGCAAGGCAAGATCACCAACTGGAAGCAGGTTAATCCGGCGTGGCCGGATCGCCCGCTCAAGCTCTACGGTCCCGGCGCCGATTCAGGTACTTTTGAATACTTTACCGAAGCGATCAACGGCAAGTCGAAAGCCACCCGCGGCGACTTTACCGCGTCCGAGGACGACAACGTGCTGGTGCAGGGCGTCTCGCGCGATGTCGGCGGCCTGGGTTATTTCGGCTTTGCCTACTTTATCGAGAACAAGGACAAGCTGGCGGCCGTCTCGGTCGCCGCCGCCCCCGGTTCGCCGGCCGTCGCGCCGTCGATCGAGACGGTGGTCAACGGCACCTACCAGCCGCTGGCGCGGCCGATCTTCATCTACGTCAATGCCAAGTCGGCGGACAAGCCCGAGGTCAAGGAATTCATTGAATATTATTTCAAGCATGGCGAAAAACTGGTCAAGGAAGTGAAATACGTTCCCCTGCCGGCCAAGGCCTATGCCTATAACCTGGATCACTTTACCAAGCGCATGAAGGGTACCAAGTTCGGCGGCGAAAACAAGATTGGCATAACCATTGAAGCGTTGATGAAGATCGAAGCCAAGTAAGACTCCCCGGCGTTCCACCCCGGTTGGTCGGGGAGGGAACGCCGGTTTCAGGATAGACTTGAGGGCCCTTGTTGGTGAATACCTACGCAGCGACTGCCGGAAAGCTCGACCGCATGTCCCAACCCAGCGAGCGACTACAAAAAGACTTCACCCGCCATCTGAAGGAACGCGTGATCGAGGCCATGCTCTTTCTCGCGGCCTTCGTTTCGGTGTTCACGACGACGGCGATCGTCTACATCCTGATCAGCGAGTCCTGGGTGTTTTTCCAGCATGTTCCGCTGACCGATTTCCTTTTCGATACGCAGTGGACGCCGCTTTTTGACGACGCCCACTACGGTATCATGGTGCTGCTCTCGGGGACGATCACCAGTTCGCTGGTTGCCGTACTGGTGGCGATTCCGCTCGGGACGATCATCGCTATTTACCTTTCCGAGTTCGCGCCGTTTGCCGTGCGTGAAGTGGCCAAGCCCTTCCTCGAATTGCTCGGCGGGATTCCGACGATCATCTACGGTTATTTCGCGCTGCTTTTCCTGACACCGTTGCTGCAAAAGATCTATCCCGACCTGCCCGGATTCAACCTGCTCTCGGCCGGAATCGTCATGGGCATCATGATCATTCCCTACGTCGCCTCGCTCTCCGAGGATGCCATGCGCGCGGTGCCCATGGCGCTGCGCGAAGGCTCCTACGCGATGGGCGCGACGCGCTTGCAGACCGCCTTGCGGGTGGTTGTTCCGTCGGCGATTTCGGGAATCGCTTCAGCGTACATCCTGGGCATCTCGCGCGCCGTCGGGGAAACGATGATCCTCGCCGTCGCCGGCGGCATGCAGCCCAACCTGACCTTCAACCCGGCCGAACCCGGCGCGACGATCACCTCGTTCATCGTCCAGGTCGCGCTCGGCGACCTGCCGCACGGCAGCATCGGCTACCAGACGATCTTCGCCGCCGGTCTGACGCTGATGCTGCTGACGCTGGCCTTCAATCTGATCGGTTATTACATGCGCAAGAAATACCGCGAGGCGTACTGAAATGAACCAACAGGAATTGCAGGCCCTGCGCCTGATGATCGGTTCGCACAAGCGCTGGGATTACCTGTTCGGCGTGCTCGGCATCATCGCGCTGATGATCGCCCTGATGACCTTCGTGGCGCTCTTCGCTGACATGGCAATTCATGGACTGGGGCGAATCAACGTCGATTTCCTGACTTCGTTTCCGTCGCGCCGTGCCGCCAACGCGGGAATTCTTTCGGCCTGGGTCGGTTCGGTGCTGGTCATGCTGGTGACCGCCACCGCGGCGGTCCCGCTCGGCGTTGCGGCCGGCGTTTATCTCGAAGAATACGCGCCAAAGAACTGGATGACGGACATCATCGAGATCAACGTATCGAATCTGGCCGGCGTGCCGTCGATCATTTACGGCCTGCTGGCGCTCGGCCTCTTTGTTTATACCTTCGGCCTCGGGCAAAGCATCCTGACCGCCGGCCTGACGCTGGCGCTGCTTATCCTGCCGGTCGTCATCGTGGCCACCCGTGAGGCCATCCGTTCGATCCCCCAGATCATCCGCGAGGGCGCCTACGCCTGCGGTGCGACGACCTGGCAAGTGGTCAGAGACCATATCGTTCCCTATTCGAGCGCCGGCATCCTGACCGGCGTGATCATCGGCATGGCGCGCGCGATCGGCGAGACGGCGCCGATCATCACCGTTGGCGCGCTGACCTTCATCGCCTTCCTGCCGACGGCGCCGTTTACTGGCGATCCGCCGGCCGGACTGTTCGACTGGCTGTTCGCCCCGTTTACCGTGATGCCGATCCAGATGTTCAACTGGACCTCGCGCCCGGAAGCCGCTTTTCTCGACAACGCCGCCGCGGCCGGTTTCATTCTCGTGCTGATGACGCTGACCATGAACGGACTGGCGATCTGGCTGCGCTACCGCCTGCGCAAGAACATCAAGTGGTAAGGAATCCGAAATGAATGTAATGACCGCAACGGGCGCACCGACTGTCGCCGAAGCGCTGGTGCCGCTCAAGGCCGAAGCCAGAGACCTGAGTTTCTTTTACGGGAAGTTCCAGGCGCTCAAGAATATCGACATGCCGATCTACGAGAAGAAGGTCACCTCACTGATCGGGCCGTCGGGCTGCGGCAAGTCGACTTTCCTGCGCTGTTTTAACCGCATGCACGATCTCTATCCGGGCAACCGCTACCAGGGCGCGATCGATTTTCATCCGGACCACACCGACCTGCTCTCGCCGAAAGTCGATCCGATCGAGGTGCGCATGCGCATCAGCATGGTTTTCCAGAAGCCCAATCCCTTTCCCAAATCGATTTACGAGAATGTCGCTTACGGGCTGCGCGTGCGTGGCGAGAGCGCGCGCTCGGTGCTCAACGACAAGGTCGAAGCCGCACTGCGCAGCGCGGCGTTGTGGAACGAGGTCAAGGACCGGCTCAAGGAACTCGGCGCCAACCTTTCGGGCGGCCAGCAGCAGCGCCTGTGCATCGCCCGGGCGCTGGCCACCGACCCCGAATTGCTGCTCTTCGACGAGCCGACCTCGGCACTCGACCCGATCGCCACGGCGAGCATCGAGGAGTTGATCAGCGAGCTCAAGGAAAAAGTGACGATCCTCATCGTCACCCACAACATGCAGCAGGCGGCGCGGATATCGGACTACACGGGCTATATGTACATCGGCGAAATGGTCGAGTTCGGCGTCACCGACCAGGTCTTCAT
>Ga0136636_10003009_pt1 | contig 10076 bp, 11 predicted proteins | sample AntDrymUQ8522106_2_FD_104653 | JGI IMG/M metagenome (GOLD analysis project Ga0136636, IMG submission 104653) | Polar desert sand microbial communities from Dry Valleys, Antarctica - metaG UQ852 (21.06) | ecosystem: Environmental > Terrestrial > Soil > Desert | place: Antarctica: Dry Valley... | reverse complement strand
ATGAAAATTTTCCTCGCTTAGTCACCTGCTATATCCCCTAATACATCCCTTAAGAGGAGCTTATTATGAAATTACTAGATGTTGTCGCACTCTTAGAAGATATTCCCAATTGCCACCTATATCGCGGACAAGTTGGAACCATTGTAGAAGTCTATGAACCCGAAGTCTTTGAAGTAGAATTTAGTAACTTAAATGGACAAGCCTACGCTATGGAAACCCTAGCAGCAAAGCAACTAATGGTTTTGTACCATCACCCTATTCAAGAAAAACAGTTACAACTTGCCAGCTAGCACCCTTTGCTATTCACCCATCACCAGAAACTTTAACTGTGGGGTGTCAGCGCGATCGCATCCTAATTTTAACCCAGCCAATTTTCCACAACCAAATTTGGCTCACGCGAAAACTCACGCACATTCGCAGTAACAACCGTTAAATTCAAAGCTAAACCATGCGCCGCAATCAGTAAATCATTAGCTCCAATCGGTATTCCCTCCTGTTCCAAATATGTCCGAACCTCAGCATAATGAAACTCAATTGGCGACTCAAGCAGCAACACCGCAATCACCTCCAGAATCTGATCCACCTGTTGCTTTAAACGCAGCGAACTATTCTTTTCTGCACCAAATCGTAACTCAGAAGCAACAACAATACTCGTACATATTCTAGCCTCTCCAACTTCAGCAATACGTTGAGCAATTTTCCCAGATGGATGCTTCACCAAATCCGAGACAATATTTGTATCCAACAGATAGAGATAAGTCATCGCTAAAACTGAATATCATCAAGTGGAAGTAAGCCTTCATCTACATTAGAAAAATCTTCATCAATATCTGGCAGAGTTGCCAACAATTCCAACAAAGATCTCTTCTTAAATGGCTCAATAATTAATCTCTCCCCATCCTTCCGAATCACCACATCATTACTAGGCATCTCAAAGGCATGAGGGATATTTAAAGTTTGATTGCGTCCATTATGAAATAAACGAACTTGATATTGACTAATCATGGTTTTCATTTTCATCTCACCTGTCGCAGTAAAATCTGAATTTAGTATAGCTCCATTAACTCGCTAATGGAGTAACTAAGCAAATTGATTTGAAGCAATTTCATGTCCCTCCTGTACCCTTTGCTTTTCACCCATCACCAGAAACTTTAACTGTGGGCGATCAGCGCGAGTGTCATATTAGAAATTATGATCAGGCTGAAAACAATATGCACCAAGTCATAAGCAATTAGGGTAGTGTTGCCGATCTGTGGAAACAGGAAATATAGCCATCGGCATATTCATCAATTGATGTAGATTTTGTCATGTTATCTAAAATTTTTTCACAGATCTACAACATCATCAAATGGCTAAACCTTTCTTCAAGCAATGGTTTCAGCCGAATAGTCCTATCAAGCGAAAACAGTACTTCATTTATTGAGTACACAATAAGCATGAAAATATAATTTTTCTGATTATGTACATCCATATTAAGAGGATTAAGAGGTATTATAAGTAAGTCTTCAAATTCTTTACAATGTTCTATGTCTCAAGTAATTCCGTCAGATAGCTCTATACAAAATGAACTGAAGTTGGTGTATGGCAGTTTAAGTCGTTTGTTACAGCCAAGGGGGGTGAGTATTAAATTACTAAATCCGAAAGGAGATGTTTATCCAATTCTTCTAGAAGCAGCAGAAATACCAGAACAAAATGTTTTACTTCCAGTTGTACAGCTAGAAATTAGCAAGTTGAAATTAACCATTCTCCAGAAATTTAGTATTTATGGACGGAAAGTGAATACTCAATCTGCTGCATGGAATGTATCTGTGCAAGTAAATATTTCTGAACTAGAACCTGAGAAAAAAGCATTCGTAGCTTCTAACGTAGGTGAATACTCTGGGAAAGTTCCTTTAGAATTTTTTGAAAAAATAAAAAAGATTAGCGAAAGAGTGGCTACAAATTTAGAAAATGTCAGAGGCAAAGAAGAAGCAACAAAAAATGCTCTTGTACTACCAATGCTTCAAGCCTTAGGGTATGACGTTTTCGACCCAATGGAAGTTCGTCCTGAATTTCTTGCTGATGTACCAGAGGTCAAAGGCGAGAAGGTTGACTATGCAATCATGAAAGATAATCAACCAATTCTATTAATCGAATGTAAGTCAGCAGGGGAAAATCTAGATAAGCCTCACTATAAAGCGCAATTACACAGATATTTCACTGAAACCCATGCAAGATTTGGATGTCTCACTGACGGTGTTATTTATCGCTTTTTTACCGACATTGAGAAAGAAAATATCATGGACTCAAAGCCATTCTTTGAGTTTAATATACTAGAACTTCAGGAATTAGCGATCGCTGAATTGCGTAAATTTTCCAAATCTATTTTCCATCCTAATGAGTTGAGAGATAATGCAAGCGATTTAAAATATACGAGCGAGATTAAAAAAATAATCGCCGAACAATTTGCTGAGCCATCAACCGAATTTGTGAAATTCTTCCTCGAATATGGCAAGCCAGACTCTTTATACACTGGAGTTAAGACGCAAGCTATTATTAACAAATTTGCACCTATAGTTCAGCGATCTCTAAATCAATTTCTCAATGAATGGGTTAAAGACAAATTACAGTCAGTTATCGAAGATCGGAGTCCTGACGGTCTAGTAAATTCTTCAGATTCTATATCTATCGAAACTAATCCAGTCGGAATGAAAAATGATGGAATCAATACAACTCAAGAAGAAATTGAAGGCTTTTATATTGTCAAGTCTGTCTTGAGTGAGATTACTGATCCTAGTCGAATTTCCTACAAGGATAATCTTAACTATTTCAGTATTGTTCTGGACAGTAGCCAGATGAAAAACATCTGTAGACTTTGGCTCAATGGTAGCAATAAGTTTATTAGCTTTAAAGAAAACGGGAAAGATACTAAGTACTCTATTGCAACTATTAACGATATTTTTCAATATTCATCCAAGATTAAAGATTCTTTAAATATGCTTCTTAGCAAGTAAATTAGTCAGGAACATTTCTGGTAAACAATGCTTTGTAAGAATAGTAGGACGAATGTATGGCTGATGGTAATTGGATTGAGAAACTTAAATATGACGACAAAGGATTAATTCCCGCGATCGCACAGGACTATCAGGATGGCGCAGTGCTGATGGTGGCATGGATGAACCGCGAGGCTCTAGAGCTGACGATCTCCACAGGTGAAGTTCATTATTGGAGCCGATCGCGTCAAGAGATGTGGCACAAGGGCGCAACCTCTGGACATATTCAAAAGCTCAAAAAGTTATATTACGACTGCGATCGCGATGTGATTTTAGTCAAAATCGATCAGATTGGTGATGTAGCTTGTCACACAGGCGCAAGAAGTTGTTTTTTTACCGAAGTTGAAATTCCCCAAAAACTATAGCGCCTTGCGCTCAAATCCGAACCAAAAGATTTCCTAAAAGTGTTGCGAGGTAGCACTTTTAGGAAATCTCTTAGGGTTTGTCGTAATATTATCGTGAAAAAAGAAGCCTTTTCAGGGCTTCTTTTTTAGTACGAAATCGCTGTAATATGCCAAAAGCTAAGTCATCACTTAATTGATTGGAGAATATAGCCTTGAAAGGAATCTTGATTAGCTTTGGCATAATGGCAGTTGCCGTTCTCGTTATTGTAATTGCCCAAATTACAGGCGGACAGGCGGCAGTAGCTGGTGTCGGCGCACCATCAACAGGTGCGCCAAGTCAGGCAGAAGTAAAAATAGAGGAAGCACCTATAACAAACATGAGTGATACCGAAATCAAAGAAACTGGCACTGGACTGAAGTACCAAGTACTTGTCCCTGGCACAGGCGCAACACCCAAAAAGGGCGATACCGTGATCGTGCATTACACAGGGACACTCGAAGATGGCAGCAAATTCGACAGTTCTCGCGATCGCAATAGCCCTTTTTCGTTCAAGCTAGGCGTTGGTCAAGTTATCAAAGGATGGGATGAAGGACTATTAATTATGCGTGTTGGCGATCGCTATAAATTGATCATTCCCCCTGATCTTGGTTATGGCGCTCGTGGTGCAGGTGGAGTTATTCCTCCGAATGCTACATTACTTTTTGATGTTGAGCTTTTGCGTATTTCCTAGATAAAAAACTAGAGTCGGCTATGCCGACTCTAGTTTTTTACGGCGCTTTGCGCTCAAACCCGAGCCAGTAAGAATTTTAAAAGGTTTGCGAAGCAAACCTTTTAAAATTTTTGCTGGCTCGTTTGGTCATAACAGTATTTAAATTTAAAAATAGAAAAACTATATGTCTGAAAATTCTCAAACGGGCGCTGATGCAATTGATGTGGCGATCGCTAAAGGGACTGATTTTGATGGAACTCCAATTGATGCCAAAAAGCTTGATCTTTACCACAGTGTCATGGCGTTAGAAGCCAATCGTCAGCGTAGTGGGGTTACTAACACCATGCGATCGCGGATTGTGCGAATTGGCGCAAAGCATATCTCTCAAGATGAGCTTAACCAAAAATTACTAGATGCGGGTTTTGCCCCTTTAAAAGACAAAGATATCGCCTATTACTACAACAAGTAAGTAGACCCAAAGATCTGTGGCGCACGCACCACAGATCTTTGGGTTTTTATTATGCGTGCCTACTTAATAAAACTAATTTTTTTAAGTGATTTAGCGTAGTCTTTATTAAACTTGGGCATAATCTCTTATGAAGCCACGTCATAGAGATCAGAATTTCTAAGTGAAATGTTTAATTACTGGCAAACTATTTCTAAAGTTTCAGTCGCAGCGTTGTTATTACTAGGGTTTAGTGACTTCCCTTCAAAGAATTTTGGTAATAATGATTCATCAGCGATCGCCCAAACATCACGCTCAACAGAGGCAAGAGCGATCGCGCGATTAAAAAAATCTGGCAAACGCTGGATTGAAATTCGAGTGCGTAGTCAGAGACTATTGGCTTGGCAAGGCAATCAGCTTGTTTACGGAGTAGTCGTTTCCACTGGTAAAAGCGCCACCCCCACACCCGCAGGCGTTTTTAATGTCCAGACAAAATATCGCACAGCCAGAATGCAAGGCGAAGACTACAACGTACCAGATGTACCTCATGTGATGTATTACAGCGGCAACTACGCGATTCATGGAGCTTATTGGCATCGCAGTTTTGGGATTCCTATAAGTCATGGCTGCACAAATGTTGCTCCCGATCATGCGGCTTGGCTATACAAGTGGGCTTCGGTCGGCACACCAGTTGTTGTTAACTAAATAAAACTTAACGGTCTAGAAATAGACAGAGGCGATCGCCTCACAGTAACCTAGAGTCCATAATCTGTAATCATATTATTTTTTAAATTACAGTCTAATTTCAATCTTTAGGAATAAGGATAAACCTATGGCAGTTCAACGCGGTTCTAAGGTTCGCATTTTGCGTAAAGAGTCCTACTGGTATCGCGAAGTCGGTACTGTAGCTTCTGTTGACAAGAGCGGCATCATTTACCCAGTGATCGTTCGTTTTGAGAGCGTAAACTACTCCAATATCGCAACTAATAACTTTGCGATCGATGAAGTTGAAGAAGTCGCCTAGATTTTTTTAACTTAAAAACCATCAATTAGAAAGGGCGCTTTGCGCCCTTTCTAATTGCAAACAAACCTCAAGAAAAGTTTTGAAAGTGTTGCTTTGCAGTACTTTCAAAACTTTTCTTAGTTTGAGCTTGGGCGCAAAGCGCTGTAGACTAGAAAATCTGCTTAAAGCGTTATAAATAATGCCCGAATTACCAGAAGTTGAAACAGTTCGTATTGGTTTAAATCAAAATACATTAGGTTGGGAAATAGAAGGCGGGGAAGTACTGTTAGCAAGGGCGATCGCTTATCCCGAAAACTCAGCAGCATTTTTAGAAGCATTAGTTGGCTGCGCCTTTCAAGAATGGCATCGGCGTGGCAAATACTTAATCGCTAATCTTAGTCATGGCGCTAAATTAGGGGTACATTTGCGGATGACGGGAAGTTTGCTTTGGTGCGATCGCGATAGTGCGGTGGGCAAGCATACGCGGGTGAGGCTATTTGTCAAAGAACAGGGCAAAAAGAATAAAAAGGGCGCGATCGCCAAGGAATTACGATTTGATGATCAACGCACTTTTGGCAAAATTTGGTGGGTTCCGTCGTCTCAACCGACCGAATCCATAATCACTGGATTACAAAAATTGGGCTTAGAACCTTTTGAGCCAAAATTTACGCCAGAGCATTTACAAGGCAAACTCAGTCGTAGTAGTCGCCCGATCAAAACGGTTTTACTTGACCAAGAAATAGTTGCAGGAATCGGTAATATTTATGCGGATGAATCTCTGTTTTTAAGCAAGATTCATCCACAACAACCTGCTAACTCCCTAAATTTTTCTCAAGTACAGGCATTACATCAAGCGATAATTCGCGCCCTCAGCGATGGCATTGCCAAGGGTGGGACAACCTTTAGCTCTTTTCAAGATATTGCGGGGATCAAGGGTAACTATATCGATACGGCTTGGGTATTTCGGCGAACGGGGCAACCATGTCGTGTTTGCGGTACTGCGATCGCAAGGATCAAGCTAGGCGGGCGCTCAACACATTTTTGTCCCCAATGTCAGATCTACAGCATTTTATAGCGATCGCCAATTTTGTTAGGACAAGCCAAAACCCAAGGAGACTAAGTTGCGGCGCTTCGCGCCGCAACTTAGTCTCCTTGGGTTTTATGTCTTAATACACTTGGCGACAGCTATAAAAGCCAGAAGAGAGATGCGGCGCGGAGCGCCGCATCTCTCTTCTGGCTTTTGGATATATCTTTTAAGATAATCGATAGATTGCTAAGATGGATAAATAACTGTGGCTACTTGTATAAAAACCCAAAAGAGGAAGGCGGCGCTCAGCGCCGCCTTCCTCTTTTGGGTTTTATGCACTAAGAAGACTGGCGATTGCGATATTTAAAAATAATAAATTTTAAGTTATGAGTACTTTGTTTTCAACTGAAGTAACCGCTTCATCTAAAAGTCAGAATATGGACGCAATCAAAAAGCGTTTAGAGCAGGGCGGTGCATTGTTGCCAGACTCCGTAGAAAACCTCATTGAGGTAGTCGGCATTCTCAAAAGCTATGGAGTTATTTTAGGCGAATACCATACAAATCTTACTTATATATCAAAACATCAGTTCTTAGTAATTCTGCCATTTTTTAAATTTTTTAATAGCAATTTCTCCCTAAGCAAACTTGCTAAACACCTATGGCACGATCGCATAAATTATGAATTTGCTGAATACTGCATGAGATCGATGTTTTGGCATGGTGGCGGTGGACTAGATGCTTACCTTGACACAGAAGAATTTAAGCAACGCGCTCAGATGGCGATCGCGGCTAGAGTCAAGGGCAATCCTTTGTTGTCATTAATGAACCGCCTATTTCCTGATTTCTTGCTCGAACAAGTGCGTTTGATGACCTACTACAGCGCTCTGGGATATTTCTGGTCATTTATGTCACCCATGTTTTTGGAGCTTAGCGATCGCTATGATCGGGGTGAAATTAACAGCATTCCCGATGTGGTTAAGCACGTCCAAGATGGTCTAGTGGCAGCGGCGGCTGTGCCTTACGTCTATAAAGTGGCGATCGCTAATCAGGACTACGAGATCGTTCCTAACTCAGCCAATTTAAGCTTCCTGATGGATACAGCCGTCCCTTATGTGGAAGCGGTCTTTTTCCGTTCCTTTCCGTTTCGTGGCACAGTTTCCTATAATGCTCAAGCCCATCAAATTTCTACAGAAATTTCTCAATTTGACTATGGGATTTTGTATGCAGATCCTCTGCCTATCGGCGGTGCAGGTATCCCTCCCACATTACTAATGCATGATATGCGTCATTTTTTACCTGATTATCTTCAAGACTTCTATCTGCAAACATCTAGGGGAGAAGAAGATTTATTAGTGAAGGTGTGCTTGTCCTTTCAGAAGTCGATGTTTTGTGTGACTACATCAACGTTACGCGGGCTAGCGCCCTATGCTCTAGAAACTACCGACCCTCAAGAGCAACAGGCTAATCAGAAGTTTCTCGCGCCTTGGCTCGATAGAATATCGCGATCGCAAATCCATACCTTGCAATAGAGATAATGAGTGGCGGCGCAAAGCGCCGCCACTCATTAAGTAGGTAGGCATAATTAAACCCAAAACCTAAAAAGCTGTAGCGCACGCGCAGCATGCGCTACAGCTTTTTAGGTTTTAAGGTTTCTTTAGCCTAGCTGCTTATCTCTATTGGACATGGAGTATCTGCAAATCGCGATCTAGCCATAGCCGCCGCCGCCTGGAGTGGCGATCGCAAATGTGTCACCAACTTCCATTTGTACAGTTGCTGTACTAGGTAAATGGATAATTTCACCGTTGTTTTTGATCACATAGTTCTCTCCAGTTGCCGCAGATGCGCCGCCATTTAGCCCAAAGGGTGCGATCGCTCGACTACTCGATAAAATTGCCGCTGTCATTGGCTCTAAAAATTTAACCTGCCGAATCACGCCATTACCGCCCTTTTGTTTGCCGTTGCCGCCACTATTTTTTCTGATCGCAAATTGTTCTAAAAGTACGGGAAAGCGCCATTCTAGAATTTCGGGATCGGTGAGACGTGAGTTGGTCATGTGGGTCTGCACTGCGTCCGTGCCGCTAAAAGTAGTGCCGTCAAACTCAATGCCAGCACCAGAACCGCCGCAAATAGTTTCATAGTACTGATAGCGATCGCTGCCAAACGTAAAGTTGTTCATCGTCCCCTGTGAGGCTGCCAGCATCCCCAGAGCGCCATACAAAGCATTGGCGATCGCCTGTGAGGTTTCCACATTGCCCGCAACTACTGCCGCAGGATAAGCGGGATTGAGTAGCGAACCTTCAGGAACGATGATCTCTAGTGGCACGAGGCAACCTGCATTGAGAGGAATCTCATCGTCAACGAGAGTCCGAAATACATATAAAACTACCGCTTTGCAGATGGCGAGGGGAGCGTTAAAATTATTGGGAAGTTGAGCGGAAGTTCCCGTAAAGTCAATTTTGGCAGTACATTCTTGAACATCTAGGCTGACGGACACGGCAATCTGGCTACCGCCATCAATCGCATAGACAAACTTTCGCTCTATTTCATGGTTCCATATCTCCGCTAGTTTTGCGATCGCCTGACGAATCGCTAGTTCCGCATTATTTCGCACATGGGTCATATAGGCTTGGACTGTCGAGAGTCCATAATGCGCAACCATGCGCTGAAGTTCCCTAGCTCCACAGGCATTAGCGGCGATCTGAGCTTGCAAATCAGCGATGTTTTGAGAAGGATTACGCGCAGGGTAGGGGCTAGCTGCCAATAAATCTGCAATCGCCAATTCTTGGAACTCGCCTTTCTCAATCAACTGGAAATTATCAAAGAGAATTCCTTCCTGATCAATATTAGTGCTATAAGAAGGCATCGATCCAGGAGTGAGTCCACCAATATCAGCATGATGTCCGCGTGAGGCAACATAAAAAACTGGTTGGGTCGAGTCCAGAAATACAGGTGTAATCACGGTAATATCGGGAAGATGCGTACCGCCGTTATAGGGGTTATTGGTAGCAAAGACATCTCCATAATGGAACTGAATTTGGCGATCGCGATTGATTAGAGCCTTGACACTCTCGCCCATAGAGCCAAGATGTACAGGGATATGCGGCGCATTGGCAATCAGTTCACCATGCTGGTCAAAAACCGCACAGGAGAAATCTAAACGCTCACGAATATTTACGCTGGCGCTAGTATTTTGTAAAGTGAATCCCATCTGTTCTGCAACCGATTGGAAAAGATTATTGAAAATTTCTAGTTTGATCGGATCAGGTTGGTTAGTTTTAATAGTTCCTAACTCAATCTCTTTGCGTTCTTGATTTTTTAAAGTCTTTCGCAAAATCAAACAATCATCATCCGTCAGCTCCGCTTCCCAATCTGGCTCGATCGCATTAGTCCCTGTCGCATCAATAATCAACGCGCCACCCGCAATGCGATCGCCTACTCGCAAATCTTCCCTCCGAAAAATTGGCGTTTCTCGCCATTCACCATCCATATAAACTTGAGCAAAAGCGATCGGCTCT
>Ga0136636_10003006_pt1 | contig 10085 bp, 8 predicted proteins | sample AntDrymUQ8522106_2_FD_104653 | JGI IMG/M metagenome (GOLD analysis project Ga0136636, IMG submission 104653) | Polar desert sand microbial communities from Dry Valleys, Antarctica - metaG UQ852 (21.06) | ecosystem: Environmental > Terrestrial > Soil > Desert | place: Antarctica: Dry Valley... | reverse complement strand
TCGTCGAGCAGCGCGCTGCCGCGCTTGGAGAGCAGCGTCTGCTTCGGATCGACGAGCAGCTTTTGCACGTCGGCCGCCTTGATGTAGTTCATCTGGAAGCTCTCGGTGCGCAAGGGCTCGAGGTCGCTGATCTGGACCTTCGATTCGAACTCGAGTTTTTCCTTGGTGGCGATTTCTTCGCGCGGCGCAATCAGGATGACATTGCCGTTCTTGCGCATGTCGAGGCCTTTTTGCTGAAGGATGATATCGAGCGCCTGGTCCCAGGGAACGTCCTTGAGGATCAGGGTAATGGCACCGCCGACGGAATCGCTGACCACCATATTCATGCCGGTAAACTCACCGATGACTTGCAGCAGGCGCCGGACTTCGACGTTCTGGAAATTGAGCGAAAGCTTCTCTCCCTGATAGCCGCCACGCGAGCCTTGTACCAGCTTATTGGGGTTTTCGATGACCGGTTTTACCTCGATCACGAACTGATTGTCGGTCTGGTAGGCGTTATGTTCCCACAAGCCGCGCGGTGTAATCGTCATGCGCGCGTTGGCGCCCTGTTGAATCGTGTTGAGCGAAACGACCGGCGTCGCGAAATCAGTGACGTCCAGGCGCTTGCGCAGACCCTCGGGGACGCTGACCTTGACGAAATCGACGACCAGGTTCTGCCCTTGCTGACGTATATCGATCCCGGCATTGGCATCGCTCAGATCGACGGTAATCCGCGCCTCGCCGTCCCGACCGCGACGAAAGGCGATATCGCGAACGCTATTGGCGACTGGTGCCGCGGGGGCCGGTGAAAAGTGCTCGACCTGCACCGCTACGCCGCGCGTGACACTCGGCACCAGAGTGAGCAACAGGCTCGATCCGTCAATCGTCGATTCGTAGGTCATCGCCTGATTAAGATTGAGAACAAGGCGCGTACGGCCATCGGTCTGAACGATATTGGCGCTCTTCAGATCACCTTCGTTGTAGCTTTGGCTGTTTTTACCCAGACCGTTCGTCGTGTTCGGAAAATCCAACGCGATGCGTGCCGGTTTGGCGACGCTGAAACCGTAAGGGGGCGTCGTCAAAGCGTCCTTGAACGTAAGCTTCACGTTGATCACGCCGCCTTGCTGGACGACGGTCATCGATTCAATCGAATTCTGTCTGGTTTCCTGCGCGCCTGCGGCAGAAACGGCGAGAACCATGGCGCCAATAATAGCGAGCAAGTACTTGTTGATGATGTTCATTTTTTCCCCTCTTGTCCCTGCAGCAGCAGCGTACTGTCTCGTTCAACCCAGTCACCAGCGGAATCCTGGATAAGTTCCTTCAGCGTCGCCGCGGTCTCCGAAACCTTGGTGATGACTCCGAAATTCTGCCCCATATAGTTCCCCGTCCTCACTTGATACAAGGCGCCGTCAACCAAAATGATGGCATACGAAACTTTTTTCTTTGTCATTACGCCGACATATTTTAGCGACTCGAGCGGATAGCCCTCGAGAGGTTCGCGCACGCGGTCCATGTCAGGCTGCAGACCGCTGCCGCCGCTCTTTCTCTGTTCAATGCCGATTTTTGCCGACTTGAACGGATCCATCAGATTGCTGACGTCATACGGTGCGGCTTCGTACGGCTTGACTTCGGGCAGCGGCGGGATTTTCCCCTTGGCGTCCTTGGCGGCGTTATTCATCCACTGACGCAAGTCTTCATGGTCTCCGCCCGAGCACGCCACGACGGCAATGCTGGCTAATGCAACGGCCAGTTTTCTCATTTCTTTTCACCCTTGGCGGCTTGAGCCGCCTTCCTTTTCGCGGCCAGTTCCTCTTCGTCGAGATAGCGGAAAGTCTTGGTGACTGCGTCCATGACCAGGCTACCGTCCTTCGTCTGCGGATTGGCCGTAATGGCGATATTGTTGAGTGTCACAATTCTCGACAGCCGGCCAATGTCGCCGGCAAAGGCGCCAAAGTCATGGTAGCTTCCGGTCAGCTGCACATTGATCGGCAATTCGGCGTAGAAATCCTTGCTCACCTCAGCGCCCGGCTTGAACAGGTCGAATTGCAGTCCGCGGCCCATGCCCGACTGGTTGATCTCGATCAATAGCGCTTCAACCTCCGACTTGTTGGGCAATTGCTTCAACAAGGCGCCGAACGAACGGTCGATGTCGCTCAGTTGCTGAACGTACAGATCGAGGTTGACCGCCTGCGTCTTCTTGGCGACAAATTCGTCCCTGAGCTTTTGCTCGTCCTGCTGGCGGGCCGCCAGCGTGTCGAGTTGTTCGTTCCATTCGAACCACCAGCCGGCGAGCAAAATGGCGGAAAAAAGGCCGATCAAGGCTGCCGCCCGCGGCGCCAACGGCCATGCGCCCACGTCGCGCGGGTTGAGATTGCGGAATTCGTTTAAAAGCCGATTGACGTCGATTTTCATGAAGGAGGTTGCGTTCATTGTTTGCCTCCACCCAAAGCCTCGACCGCGTCGCGCTTCAGCGAGGCGCTCAGGTTGAATTCGTTAAGCCGACGCTTGTCGATCGTAACCGCCTTGATCTCGATCAGGACGGGTTTTTCGAGCCAGGGTGAGGCCTCGATATTGCGCATCAGCGTCGATACCCGCGCATTCGATTGCGCGTAGCCGTTGAGTGAAATCTTGATGCCATCCTGCTTGAGCGAGCGCACATAGACGCCTTCGGGCATCTGCTTGACGAGTTCGCTGAGCAGGCGAACCGCCTCAGCGCGATCGCGCTGCAAAGATTCGATGATTTGTTTGCGCACGAGCAGGGCTTGGGTTTGTTCCTTCAGGCGCTTGATCTCGTCGAGTTGCTTGTCGAGAATGGCGATCTCTTTTTTCAGGAAATTATTTTTTTCTTCCTGCGAAGTGATATAGCCGGCGATCGCCGTATGCACCACGAAGACGATCAATGCGGCGAGCACCGCTACCATTCCGATCAGGCTGTAAAACTGCTGCCGTCTGGCCCGGCGTTTTGCTTCCCGATGCGGCAGGAGATTGATACGAATCATTAGTCGAACCTCCTCAGCGCAAGGCCGCACGCGGCCATCAGCGAAGACGCGTCGGCGAGCAGACTCTTGGCCCTGACCCGATCGGAGAGAACCATGTCGGCGAAGGGGTTGGCGATGATGGTATTGACCTGCGTGCGCGAGGCAACGGCTTCATCGGCTCCAGGCAGGACGGCACAGCCGCCGCCCAGGACGATGTGATCGATGTGCGTGAATTGCGTCGATGTAAAGAAGAATTGTAAGGCGCGCGACACTTCCAATGCCATGTTGTCGACAAACGGCCGCAGAAGTTCGGATTCGTAGTTGTCGGGAAGACTGTTGCGCCGCTTTTCGGCTTCGGCTTCTTCGAAGGTCATGCCGAAAAGCCTGGCGATGTCCTGAGTCAGCTGATTGCCACCAAACGCCTGCTCGCGCGCGTAGAGTTGCTGGCCGTTGCGCATCACGGTCAGGTTCATCAAGTGCGCGCCGACGTCAACCAAGGCGATGATCTGTCCTTTGCCGCTTTCCGTAAGCTGCTTTTCGATCAATGCAAAGGCCGATAGCACGGCGTAGGATTCGACGTCCATTACCGTCGGCTTCAAGCCGGCCGACTCGACGACGGCGACGCGGTCTTCGACCTTCTCCTTGCGCGACGCGGCAATGAGCACCTCGATTTCGTCAGGAGACGAGGGCGCCGGGCCGACGACCTGAAAATCAAGGTTGACTTCGTCCAGGGCGAAAGGAATGTATTGATTGGCCTCGGATTCAACTTGAAGCTCCAGTTCTTCCTCGCGCTGGCCTGCGGCGACAATGATTTTCTTGGTGATCACGTGCGAAGCGGGAAGCGCAATTGCGACCTGTCGCGTCGAGGTCGCCATTTTCTTCCATGCCCGCCGAACCGTATCGGCGGCCGCTTCGAGATTGACAATATTGCCGTCGGCGACCGCGTCGCGCGGCAATACTTCGATCGTGTATCGTTCGACGCGATAGCCGTTGCGTCCATCGCTTGCCAGTTCGACCATCTTTACAGACGAGGAACTGATATCGACACCGATCAGCGAACGCGCCTTTTGATTGAAAAACGATAGGTCGAGTTGCAAGTCGCTACCCCTTCCCTGAAAAACCCTTGCATAATTGATAGTTAGCGTTGTTATAGATAATCTGGATTAGATGCTAGCAACAAGCATACGGGCTGTAAACCTTTTTATTGCCTTAGCGGCACGCTGCCCCGGCGTAGCGACCAACGTTTATAATGCCTTATCTGCTCCCTTCGCCGGACACTGCCTTGCCGAACGTTTCACGCTGGATCCTCTATCCGATCGTCTTCATTCTCGGGCTTGCCGCCATGGCCACGGCGATGGCCGCCATCGTCCTGATCCTGACGTATCCGAACTTGCCTTCGCTCGAGATACTGACCGACTACCGGCCGAAAATTCCCTTGCGCGTCTATACCGCCGACGGCCACTTGATCGGTGAGTTCGGCGAGGAACGGCGCGCCGTCGTGCGCATTCAGGACGTTCCCGAAGTAATGAAGAACGCCATCCTGGCGGCGGAGGATGAACGATTCTACCAACACAAGGGCGTTGATGCTATCGGCATAATGCGCGCGGCTTTGAGCAATTTTGCCGGTGGCGGCAAGAGGCAGGGCGCTTCGACAATTACGCAGCAGGTTGCCAAAAACTTCTTCCTGTCGTCAGAAAAAACCTACGCGCGCAAGCTCTACGAAGCCCTGCTCTCGTTCAAGATCGAGAGCAATCTCTCCAAGGACCAGATCTTCGAGCTCTATATCAACCAGATTTATCTCGGGCAGCGGGCCTACGGCTTTGGTGCTGCCGCGCAAATTTATTTTGGCAAGCCGCTCCAGGATCTCAGTATCGGTGAAGCCGCGATGCTCGCCGGCCTGCCGAAAGCCCCGTCGATCTTTAATCCCGTAGTCAATCCCAAACGCGCCAGTCTGCGCCAGCAGTACGTGTTACGCCGTATGCACGAGCTCGGCTTTATCGACAGCAAGCAGCACGAAGTCGCGCTCAAGCAGGCGCTGGTCGTCAAGCGTGATATCAATGACTTTGCTGTGCACGCCGAGTACGTCGCCGAAATGGCGAGACAGATGGCAGCCGAACGTTTTCCCGACGACGTCTACACACGCGGCCTGCGCGTTTATACGACGATTCTTAAGGGGGACCAGGAAGCGGCCTATACCAGCGTGCGGCGTGGCGTGCTCGACTACGACCGGCGCCATGGCTACCGCGGCGCCGAGTCCTACGTCGAGATGGGCGAAATCAAGTCGGAGCAGGACGAGGCGCTCGATGAATTGCTGCAGGACTTCCACGATTCCGAAGACCTGCACCCGGCCGTCGTGCTGCAGGCGGATGCCAAGCAGATACGCGCCTACCGGCGTGGCGGTGAAATCGTGACGATAGCCGGCGACGGCCTGAAATTCGCGGCGCGCATGATGGATGACAAAGCGCCGCCGAACAAACGGCTGCGTCGTGGTGCGGTGATTCGCGTCCAGACGGATGACAAAAACAACTGGCGCGTTACGCAGATGCCCGAGGTGGAGGCGGCTTTCCTGTCGGCAGATCCGGAAAATGGTGCCATCCGCTCGCTGGTCGGGGGTTTCGACTTCAGCCGCAGCAAGTTTAATCACACGACGCAGGCCTGGCGGCAGCCCGGTTCGAGCTTCAAGCCCTTCATCTATTCGGGCGCGCTGGAAAAGGGCTTTACGCCGGCGTCGATCATCAACGACGAGCCAATCAGCTTGCCGGCTTCGGTCACTGGCAGCCAGGCCTGGGAGCCGCGCAACTACGACGGCAAGTACGAAGGCCCGATGCGCATGCGCACGGCGCTCGCCAAGTCGAAGAACATGGTCTCGATCCGCCTGTTGCAAGCTTCGGGTGTGCACTTTATTCAGGACTACGCGACGCGTTTTGGCTTTGACGCCGACAAGCATCCGCCATACCTGACGATGGCGCTCGGTGCCGGTTCGGTGACGCCGTGGCAAATGGTCAGCGCGTACGCCGTATTCGCCAATGGCGGATACCGCATCCAGCCTTATATCGTGCGCGATATCGTCGACGAAAAGGGCCGTGTGCTGGCCGAGGCGCAACCGGTGATCGCCGACGATGAAAGCCTGCGCGCGATCGACCCGCGCAATGCCTATCTGATGGACAGCATGCTGCGCGACGTGACGATTTACGGAACGGCGGCGCGCGCCTCGGCGACACTCAAGCGACGCGACCTCGCTGGCAAGACCGGGACGACCAACGAGCACGTCGACGCGTGGTTCTGCGGTTACCAAAGGACCGTCGTCGGCTGCTCGTGGATCGGTTTCGACCAGCCGAAGAGTCTCGGTAACGGCGAAACGGGCGGCTCGGCGGCCTTGCCGACGTGGATTGCGTATATGGCCAAGGTGCTCAAGAACGTTCCCGAGTCTTTCCTCCCGCAACCGCCCGGAATTGTTGCCGTGGAGACGGTTAACGCCGGCAAGGGGCCGAGCAAGGAGCTGTTCTACAAGGAAAACGTCCCCGCCGAAATCGTGCCCGAGCCGCCGCAGGATCAAAGCAGCAAGCCGCTCGATTAGCGGTACTCAGCGCCGGCGAGTGCGCAGGACGCGAGCGGCCATGATTCGCGTCGGAGGAGTTGCGTTGATCTAACTTGCTTTTCTTCGTGCTGCGAGCTTACGGATGACGAGACTGCGGGCAAAGTTCGTATCGATACGCGACCTTCTGACGACGGCCTGGCCGACATGAAGACTTCGGCCGACCTGGTGTGCGGCAAACTCAAGCAACTCGAAGCGGGGCAAGCACCCGGGAAGAGCTCATGAAAACTTTTCTGATTGCCAACCCGAAAGGCGGCTCGGGTAAATCGACGCTGGCCACTAACCTCGCCGGTTATTTCGCCCGCAACGGCCAGCGTGTCGTTCTCGGCGATAGCGACCGTCAGCAATCGGCGCGCGAATGGCTGGCCATCCGCTCGCCGCTCCTGCCGGCGATCGGCGGCTGCAGCGGCGACGGCGACCAGCCGGCGCGGTTGCCGCGCGAGTTCAGCCACCTGGTGCTCGACAGCGCCGCCGGCGTCCATGGCAAGTCGCTCGAACGGCTGCTTGATCAGGCCAATGCCGTCATCGTCCCGGTCCAGCCCTCACTCTTCGATATCCTCGCGACGCGCCGCTTCTTCGAAACCCTGCTCGAGCAAAAGGCCGTGCGCAAGGGGCGCACCCAGGTTGGCGTCGTCGGCATGCGCGTCGATGTGCGCACGCGCGCCGCCGACGAACTCGACCGTTTTCTCTCGTCGTACGAGATTCCGGTGCTCGGCCACTTGCGCGATACGCAGCTCTACGTGCAACTGGCGGCCAACGGAATGACCGTCTTCGACCTTTCGCCAGCCCGCGCCGAACGAGAACTCGAGCAGTGGCGGCCGATCATCGCCTGGGCCGAAGGCGGTTAGCACCGCCAGTGCGCAGACCGGCAAACTATTCCTGCGCAACCGACTCCAAGCTGACCGTCAGCGCCCCCCCGCGCTACGTTCTTTCAGGAGTTTTTACGTGATCAGCCTTCGCCCCAGTGCTGCGCGCGGTTTTGCCGACCATGGCTGGCTCGTCGCGCGCCATAGTTTTTCGTTCGCCGATTACCATGATCCTGCCGAAATGGGCTGGGGCGTGCTGCGCGTGATCAACGAGGACCGGGTGGCGCCCGGGCAGGGCTTCGGCATGCACAGCCACCGCGACATGGAAATCGTCACCTATGTCTTGTCCGGCGTTCTCGAACACCGGGACAGCCTGGGCAACGGCGAAGTGATCAGACCCGGCGAAGTGCAGCGGATGAGCGCCGGGAGCGGCATCCGGCACAGCGAATTCAACCCTTCGGCGAACGAAGTGACGCATCTGCTGCAAATCTGGATCGAGCCGAATAAACTCGGCGTCGAACCCGGTTATGAGCAGCAGCCGCTTGCGCCCGGGCACAACCTCTGGCGCCTGCTCGCCTCAGCCGACGCCGCGGACGGCAGCACGCGCCTGCATCAGGACGCGCGCATCGTCGCCGCGCGACTTTCGTCTGGCGCTGAACTCAGTTATGCGCTCGACGCGCGGCGCCTGGGCTATGTTCACCTCGTGCGCGGCGCCCTCACGCTCAATGGAATACCGATGGCAACTGGCGATGGGGCGAAAATCGCCGCTGAGTCATCGCTGCATTTTGCCGCCGAAGAAGTAAGCGAAATCCTGCTTTTTGATTTGCCGCGCTGAGCGCCGGCTTCGGGCTGCGCTCCAACAAATCGACACTCACTTCGGCACTCACCATTGCCGCTCGAAGCCGCGCCGCCGGTCATGACGCACCTCCCGGTAATCACGATAATTACGGGAATCCCGGTAGTCCCGGTAGTCCCGGTAGTCCCGGTACTCGCCATGGCGCGGCGCGTAGTGCCGATGACGGTCGCTTACTACGTAAACCGTCGGCCGTTCGACGCGCCGCGGCGCGACATAATAGTAGGGTGCCGGCGCATAGGCGCGCTGCATATAAACCACCGGCGGCGGCGCATAGGCCCGCTGCGTATGGACGACCGGCGGCGCATAGTATTCGACGCGCTGCGCAATGATCGGCCGCCCGTGCTGGCCGGTCAGCGCGCCGCCGGCCGCCGCGCCGAGCGCTCCGCCGATCAGCGCCCCGTGGCGACCGCCGACCGACTGGCCGACCAGCGCGCCGGCGCCGCCGCCGAGCAAGGCGCCGACGACGGCATCGTTGGCCATAGCCGCACTCGAGGTGAGCAGGCCGAAGGACAGGGCGAGCGTGATACCGAACTGCTTGTTCATGACAACTTCCTTTCATACCGGGTGAAGTGACGAGCTCAGCATAGCGAGAAGGCTCGCTTCCGGTGTTACCCCGCGGTAAGGCTTTGTAAGCCTTTGTTGCGTCGGCAGCGGGCGCCGAGCGGCATGGTGTGAGAAAGGCGGCGCTTGGCCGGCCGCCCATCGGGGTAAAATGTGGGCATGTCCGAACGCACCGCTTCACCGTCCTTCATTCATCTGCGCTTGCACAGCGAGTATTCAGTCAGCGACGGCATCGTCCGTCTTGACGACGCGTTGGCGCGCGCGGTCGCCTGCGGCATGCCGGCGCTGGCGCTGACCGACCTCGTCAACTTTTTCGGTCTGGTCAAGTTTTATTCTGCGGCGCGCGAGCAGGGCATCAAGCCGGTGCTCGGCGCCGACGTCTTCCTCACCAACGAAAGCGAGCCCGACCGGCCCTATCGACTGCTGCTGCTCTGCCGCTCGCATCGCGGCTATCTGCAGCTTTGTCAGCTGCTTTCGCGCGCCCAACTTGCACCGCGCCTACGCGGGCGCGCCGAAATGTCGCGCGAGATGCTGCGCGAGGTCGGCGTTGACGGGCTGATCGCCTTGTCAGGGGCGTCCCATGGCGATATCGGCGAGGCGCTGCTGCAGGGCAATCGCGAGCAGGCTTTGAGCCGCGCGCGCTACTGGGCGAGCTTTTTTCCCGGCGCCTTTTATTGCGAAGTTCAGCGCGTGCATGCGCGCGGTCAGGCGCAACAGGAGTCGCTGATCGCGGCGACCGCCGACCTTGCCGCCGACCTCGGCCTGCCGCTCGTCGCCACGCATCCGATCCAGTTTCTCGAACGCGAGGACTTCAAGGCGCACGAAGCGCGCGTCTGCATCGCCGAGGGCTATATGCTGGGCGACGCGCGGCGTCCGCGCCTGTTCACCGAGGAGCAGTACTTCAAGTCGCCCGATGAGATGGTCGCGCTGTTTTCCGACCTGCCCGAAGCGCTCGCCAATTCCGTCGAGATCGCCAAGCGCTGCAACTTCGAGATCACGCTCGGCAAGAATTACCTGCCGGATTTCCCCACCCCCGACGGCATCACGCTCGACGATTTCCTCTGTCAGGAAGCAGCGCGCGGACTTGAGACGCGGCTGCTCCAGCTCTTTCCCGACGCCGCCGTACGCGCGGCGCAGCGCCCCACCTATGAGAGCCGGCTCAAGATCGAGACCGAAACCATCGTCCAGATGGGTTTTCCCGGTTACTTCCTGATCGTTGCCGACTTCATCAACTGGGCGAAGCGCAACGGCGTGCCGGTCGGCCCGGGCCGCGGTTCTGGCGCCGGCTCGCTGGTCGCCTTTTCGCTCGG
>Ga0136636_10003003_pt1 | contig 10090 bp, 9 predicted proteins | sample AntDrymUQ8522106_2_FD_104653 | JGI IMG/M metagenome (GOLD analysis project Ga0136636, IMG submission 104653) | Polar desert sand microbial communities from Dry Valleys, Antarctica - metaG UQ852 (21.06) | ecosystem: Environmental > Terrestrial > Soil > Desert | place: Antarctica: Dry Valley... | reverse complement strand
GGCTGCCGTCGGCGAGGTCCACCGCATTGCCTTCGGCGTCGATGCGTTGCACCTGCTGGGCCACGAATTCGATGCCCTTCTTTTCGAGATGGGGCCGCAGCGGGAAGGTGATGGTCTCGCGCTCGCGCCAGCCCACCGCCAGCCAGGGGTTGGACGGCACGAACTGGAAGTAGTCGACCGCATTGACGACGGTGATGCGGTGCTTGCTGTCCAGCAGCGCGCGCAATTCATAGGCTGCGGGCATGCCGCCGATGCCGGCGCCGAGGATGACGATGTGGGCCATGGAAACCTCCTGGAGGCCGCCTGCGCGGCTGCGGGTGTGAACGCTGTGTACGACCCGGATGTGTGGTGGCTGCAGTTCAGCCGGCGCACGCCCCTGGCAGGGTGGCGCTGGCGGTGGTCAATCGAAGGCGGGCTGTTCGGGCTTGACCACCGGCTTGCCGGCGGCAACCCAGGCATCGAACCCGCCGGCGATCGACACGACGTCGAGGTAGCCCATGTCCCGCATCACCGCAGCAGCCAGCGCGGCGCGGCCACTGGTCTTGCAGTAGAGAACCACCTTCAAGTCGCGGGCGGCCAATGCCGGGGTGCCGCTGAGCTTGAACTCCAGCAGCCCGCGCGAGACGTGGATGGCGCCGGGCAGGTGGCTGCTGGCGAACTCGTTGTCCTCGCGCACATCGAGCAGCACGTCGGCGCGCAACAGGGCCTGTTCGGCCTGGTCGATGGGAATCTCCTGCACGTGGGTCTTGGCGGCAGTCACCAGGTCATGGGCGGTTTTCACGGGTGTCCTTTCGATTCGAAGCGGGGGTTCATCGCGCCTGGGCTGCATCTTGTTGCGCCGCGCGCAGTGCTTGTTCATCCAGCGTGCCAGCCAGCGTGGCCAGGTGCAAGCGTTCCACCACCAGTGCCACGCGGGCTTGCGCCAGCGCAAGCTGGGCCGCAGCGCGGTCGTTCTCGGCGTTCAGCAGGTCCAGCGTGGTGCGGTGGCCGACCTCACGGCCCAGCGCCGTGGCGTCGCTGCGCGCCTGGGCGGCCTGCAGCGCCTGGGCCAGTGCCGCGATGCGCTCGGTGCCCACGGTCAGGCCCAGCCAGGCCGCGCGCACCTGCTGCGCCACTTGCTCGCGGGTGCTGTCGACTTCGGCGGCGGCCTGCTCGGCCAGCCGCAGGGTTTCCCGCTGACGCGCATCGCGTGCGCCGCCATCGAAGAGCGGCAAATTCAGCAACAGGCCGATCGATCGGTTGCCCGCCCGGTTGCTGGCACTGCCGAAGTCGCCGTGGCCACCGAGGTGCTCCTGCGCCACCTGGGCGACCACATCCACCGTGGCCGACGCGCGCAGGCTGTGCTTGGCGGCTTCCTGGCGCGCGATGTCCAGTGCCAGGCGGCGCATGCGCAGGCCGGGGTTGCCGGCGTCGGCATCGGCCAGTGCGGCATCCAGTGCGGGTGTCGGCAGGCCGGCCATGCGGCCCAGCGGCAGACGGGCTTGCAGCGCGTTCGCCGGCAGGCCGCTGCTGTCGGCCAGGCCTTGGCGTTTCAGGCGCAGGTCGATGTCGGCGGCCAGGTGCTGTGCGCGCACGCCACCCAGGCGGGCCTGCGCCTCGTAGGTGTCGGTCACCGGCGCGGATCCGATCTTGAAGCGGTCCTGCGCCTCTTCGCCGGCACGTTGCACCGCCTGGAGCTGCCGCTGCTGCACCCGCAGCGCCTCTTCTGCCAGCGCCAGGTCGAAGTAACGCACGGCAGTGCGCAGCATCAGCGCCTGGCGGTCGGCCTGCCATTGCGCTTCAGCCACATCGACCGACAGGCCGATCTGCGCCTGCTGCGCGCGGCGCAGCGGGTTGACCAGCGGTTGCACCAGCGTCACGGCTGCGCGGGTGGCCACACCGCTGTTGACGGAAGTGGCGAATGCCACGTCACGCGAGGTGCCGAAGCCCGGCGCCGAGAACTGGGCGCCCTGGGTCGATGTGTCGCTGCCGGCGATGCCGACCGACGTGCTGAGGGCCACGTTGGGCCGCCACAGCGCTGCGGCCTGATCGCGCCTGGGCTGCGCCGCCGCGTGTGCAGCGGCGGCCACGGCCAGGGTCTTGTCGTTGCGCGCTGCCGCTTGCCAGATGTCGACGAGGTCGGCGGCCACCGCCACCGGTGCCTGGCCGACCAGTGCCGCCGCCACGGTGATCGTCAGGCAGACGCTGCGCATGGTGTTCAGCGCCAGCGTGCGGTCACTTGGCGACATGCGCCTGCACCCAGCGCACCAGATCGCCAGCTGCCATGGCGCCGGCCTGGCGCGCCACCTCTTTGCCGCCGCGAAACAGGATCAGCGTCGGGATGCTGCGGATGGCGTAGGTGGCGCTGGCCTGCGGGCTGGCCTCGGTGTCGACCTTGGCGAAGCGCACGCCGGGCAACTGCGTGGCCGCATTGGCGAAGTGTGGCGCCATCATCTTGCAGGGGCCGCACCAGTCGGCCCAGAAGTCCACCAGCACGGGCAGGTCGGTGTGGGCGATGTAGCGCGTGAAGACGGCGTCGGTCAGTGCGACAGGCTTGGCGGCCATCAGTTCGGCGCCGCACTTGCCGCACACCGGCTGGTCCTTCAATCGGTCTTCTGGCACACGGTTGGTGGCGCCGCAGGCAGGGCAGGTGAGTTGCATGGTCAGGCCCCCGCGCGCGCGCCGAGCTTGCGCACGATGGTTTCCATCAGGCACCACTTGGTCAACGCGCTCTGCAGCAGGTTGACGCCGACGAAGGCGGTGAATGCCAGCCACCATGTGCTGACGAAGACCGGGCTGCCGGGGATGCCCAGCGCCAGTGACAGCAGGATGAAGGTGCCAGCGGCGAGTCGAACGATTTGCCAGGAAGTCATGGGTCTTGCTCCTTAAAAGGACGGTGTGGTGGAAGCGGTGGTGGAAGGGCTGGTGGAAGGGCGGGTGGTGGCATCCGCCGTGCCAGGGCCGTCGGAGCCCGTGATGGCCGTGAGCCGGTGGCGGTACGCCATGTAGTAGAGGACCGGGATCACGATCAGCGTCAACACCGTCGAGACGGAAATGCCGAAGATCAGCGAGATCGCCAGGCCGTTGAAGATCGGGTCGTCGAGGATGAAGAAGGCGCCCAGCATCGCGGCCAGGCCGGTCAGCACGATCGGCTGCGCCCTCGTGATGGCCGAACTGACGATGGCTTGCTTGAATGGCAGACCAGTGCGCACCTGCAGGTTGATGAAGTCCACCAGCAGGATCGAGTTGCGCACGATGATCCCGGCCAGCGCGATCATGCCGATCATGCTGGTGGCGGTGTACTGCGCCCCCAGCAGCGCATGGCCCGGCATCACGCCGATGATGGTCAGCGGGATCGGCGCCATGATGATCAGCGGTGTCAGGTAGCTGCCGAACTGCGCCACCACCAGCAGGTAGATCAGCACCAGGCCGACGCCATAGGCCAGGCCCATGTCACGGAAGGTCTCGTAGGTGATCTGCGACTCGCCGTCCCACTTGATCGCGTAGTCGCGGTACGGGTCTGCGGGCTGGCGGATGAAGTATTCCTGCAGCGTGCCGCCGCCGGGCGTGGCGATCTTCAGGATTTCGCCGCGCATCTGGAACACGCCATACAGCGGGCTGTCGAGCGCGCCGGCCATGTCGGCGACAACGTAGCTGACCGGCAGCAGGTCCTTGTGGTACTGCGGCTGTTCGCGCACGGTGTCGGTCACGGTGACCAGTTCGCGGATCGGCACCAGCTTGCCATCTGCGCTGCGCACGGCCAGCTGCAGCAGGGCGTTGAGGTCGCCCTGGGCGGATGGCGGCAGCTGGATCACCGCAGCGGCCGGGTACTTTGAAGCGTCGTGCAGGTAGGCGGTGGCCTCGCCCGCCAGGCCGGCACGCAAGGTGGTGACGATGGCCTGCTGCGGCACGCCGAGCATCGCCGCTTTCTGGCGGTCCACCAGCAGCATCGTCTGCGGGGCCAAGGCGATGCTGCTGTCGTCCACGTCGACGACACCCGGTGTCTTCTCGAACACCGCGCGCACGGCCTTGGCCACCTGCTGCCGGCCGGCGGCTTCAGGGCCGTAGATCTCGGCGACGATGGGCGACAGCACCGGCGGGCCGGGTGGCACCTCGACGACCTTGACGTTGGCGCCGAAACGCGCGCCGATCTGCTGCAGCGCCGGCCGCACGCGCGTGGCGATGGCATGGCTCTGCGCCTTGCGCTCGTGCTTGCCGACCAGGTTGACCTGCAGGTCACCCACATCGCCACCGGCGCGCAGGTCGTACTGGCGCACCAACCCGTTGAAGTTGATCGGCGCGGCGGTGCCGGCATAGGCCTGGTAGTCGGTCACTTCGGGCACGGTGGCCAGGTGGTTGCCGAGTTCGCGCAGCACTGCGGCGGTCTGCTCCACCGGCGTGCCGGCGGGCATGTCGACGATGACCTGGAATTCCGACTTGTTGTCGAACGGCAGCATCTTCAGCAGCACCAGGCCGGTGGCCGGCAAGGCCAGCGAGATGGCGATCAGCAAGGCGATGCCCAGACCCAGCAGGCTGCGGTTGCGCCCGCCACGCCGCTCATCGAGCAGCGGCCGGAACAGGCGCTCGAAGACCGGCGCGACCCTGGCCGACAGCCCATGGTGTGCGGCCGGGTGTGGCGTGGCGCCCGCCGCATCGGCTGCCGGTGCAGGCGTGGCCTTCATCCACAGCCGCGCCAGCCAGGGCGTGACGACAAAGGCGATCGCCAGCGACAGCAGCATGCCCATGCTGGCGTTGATCGGGATCGGGCTCATGTAGGGGCCCATCAGGCCGGAGACGAAAGCCATCGGCAGCAGTGCGGCGATGACGGTCAGCGTGGCCAGGATGGTCGGGCCGCCGACCTCGTCGACCGCGCCGGGGATGATCTGCGTCAACGTGCGGCCCGGGTACAGGCCTTGATGGCGGTGGATGTTCTCGACCACCACGATCGCGTCGTCGACCAGGATGCCGATCGAGAAGATGAGCGCGAACAACGACACGCGGTTGAGCGTGAAACCCCAGGCCCAGGAGGCGAACAACGTCACCGTCAACGTGAGGATCACCGCGCTGCCGACGATGGCCGCCTCGCGCTTGCCCAGCGCGATGAAGACCAGCGCCACCACCGACGCGGTGGCGAACAGCAGCTTCTGGATCAGCTTGCTCGCCTTGTCGTTGGCCGACGCACCGTAGTTGCGTGTCTCGGCCACCTGCACGTCGCCGGGGATGACGGTGTTGCGCAATGCATCCACGCGCTGCATCACCGCATTGGCCACGTCGATGGCGTTTTCGCCGGCCTTCTTGGTGATGGCGATGGTGACGGCCGGGTACTCGGCTGCCGGTGCGCTGGCAGCCGCCGCCACGCCATGCCAGACATAGCGGCTGGGTGGCAGCGGGCCGTCGCGCACCGTGGCCACGTCGCGCAGGAAGATGGGTTTGCCGGCACGCACACCCACCACCAGGTCGGCCACCTCGCTGGCCTGGCGCAGGAAGGGGCCGGATTCGATGGCCACCGCGCGGTTGCCGGCGATCAGTTCACCCACCGGCAGGCCGAGGTTGGCAGACAGCAGCGCCTGGCGCAGGTCGGCCACGGTGACGCCGACGCCCGACATGCGCGCCGGGTCGATCTCGACCATCACCGCGCGGCCGGGGCCGCCGATGGTGTTGACCTCACGCGTGCCCGGCACCCGCTTCAGGTCAGCCTCGACGCTGTGCGCCACGCGCTCCAGGTCGTAGGGGCCTGTGGTCGGGTTCTTGCTGAACAGCGTCAGCGTGACGATGGGCACGTCGTCGATGCCCTTGGGCTTGATGATCGGGTCGAGCACGCCCAGACCCTTCGGCAGCCAGTCCGCGTTGGAGTTCACCGTGTCGTACAGCCGAACCAGCGCCTCGGTGCGCGGCACGCCGACCTTGAACTGCACCGTGATGATGGCCAGGCCGGTGCGCGACACCGACATCACATGTTCGACGCCGGCAATCTGCGCCAGCACCTGCTCGGCCGGGCCAGCCACCATCTGCTCGACATCGCGCACCGCCGCCCCGGGGAAGGGGATCAGCACGTTGGCCATGGTCACGTTGATCTGCGGCTCTTCCTCGCGCGGCGTGACGCCGACCGCGAAGGCGCCCAGCAGCAGCGCCATCAGTGCCAGCAGCGGCGTGATCTGCGCGCGCTGGAAGAAGTCGGCAATGCGGCCAGAGACGCCCAGGCTGCCGCTGTCGTTGTTCGTCTTGGAAGGCTGGGTCATGGTCGGGGCCGAATGTGAAAGTCAGCGCGCACGGGCGGCGGCTTGCGGGTCGGAGACGACCGGCTCGCCGGGCATCAGGCCGGACAGGATCTCGACCCGGTCACCCTCTGCCCGACCCAGGCGCACCTGGCGCAACACCGGTTTTCCGTTCGGGTCGAGCACGTACAGGCCGGTCATCTCCGCACGGCGCACGATGGCCTGGAGCGGGACCGACAGGCGGCCGGTGGCGGGGGCGGCACCCACTGCGGCAGGTGCCGGGGGCACCGCCAGCCACAGCCGCGCGAACATGCCGGGCGACAGCCCCTTCAAGTCTGCTGGCAGGTCTGCGCGAAGTTGCACCGTGTGGGTCGCCGCATCGACGATCGGCAGCAGCTGCACCCGCGCCGGTGTCACCCATGCGGACGCCGCCGGCAAGCCAGGCAACTCGATGCGCAGCGACGGGCCGGCCAGCGGTTGCGAAGCGACGGACTGCGGAACAGACGCCGTGACGCGCAGCGCAGCCGGGTCGTACAGGGTCAGCAGCGGCCGCCCGGGCATCGCCATGTCGCCCAAGGACACGGGCACCTCCGCCACCACGCCTGCAAACGGCGCCCGCACGACGTAGAAGCCGCTCTGCGTGCGGGCCGCGCCGGCTTGCGCCAGCTGGGCGTTGGCCTGCGCCTGGGTCGACTTGAATTCCGATTCGGCGCGCTCCAGCGCAGCCTGGCTGATGTAGTTCTTCTGGAAGAGCTGCTTCTGGCGCTCGAAATCCTTGCCCGCCACGTCCATCGCGGCGCGGGCGGCCTGCACCTGGGCGTCACTGGCGGTGGCGTTCTGGTCGGCGGCGCGTGCGTCGATGCGCAGCAGCAACTGCCCGGCCTTCACCCGATCACCGACCTTGGCATCCAGCTGCACCACGGCGCCCGGCACCTGGGCTGCGATCACGGTCTGGCGCACCGCCTCGACCACGCCGTCGAAGGCCGAGGTGGCTGCGCTGGCTGCGGCTTGCGCGGGCACGGCCCGGAGAGCCTGGGCCTGGGCCTGGGCGCCTGCCGGCAGGCTGCACACCAGGGCAGCGGCAAGGGCGGCAGTGTGGAGGCGGGTCATGAACATGGGGCGCGCTTTCTGCTGAAGGCCGGCCGAAAGGAGGCTGGACTGATTCGACTTGATGATAGTATTTACGCAAGTAGTTAAATAGTCAAGTAGACTTGTGTGCAAGGACAGACGAAGGATCCGACTCCGAGGCATCATGGCAACTCCTCGACAACCGGCATGCCCCAGCATGGAAGGCTTACCCGACGAAGCGCTGGCCCAGGTGGCGGCGTACTTTCAGGCGCTGTCTGAACCGACGCGCCTGCAGATCCTCAACTTCTTGCGCCAGCAGGAGCGCAGCGTTGGCGAACTGGCCCAGCTCTGTGGCCACAGCTCGGCGAACATCTCCAGGCATCTGGCCTTGCTCACCCAGCATGGGCTGGTCGCCCGTGAGAGCCGCGGCAACAGTGCGATCTACAGCATTGCGGACGAATCCGTCTATGCGCTGTGCGACCTGGTCTGCGGCAGCATCGCCCGGCAGTTCGAGCGCGCGGTGCAGCACCGGGCGGCCTTCGTCAGTCCACCAGCCAAGCGGGCCAGGGCGCGCTGACCCACCGGCAATGCGTCAGGCCCGGGCAGCCGCTTCAGCAGGTGGTGCAGCCCGGCGGCTGGATCTCGCAGCTGGCGCCGTCGACACTTTGACAACAGTGGGCGGTGAGGTAGGCCAGCAGCGCGTTCATCCGGTCGAGCGCCGGGCGATAGATCAGGTGGCGGCCATCGCGCTCCTGCGTCACGAGCCCGCACTGTGTCAGCTCCTTCAGGTGGAACGACAGCGTCGAGGCGGGCACATCGAGGGTGGCAGACAGTGTGCCGGGTGTCAGGCCTTGCGGGCCGGCACCCACCAGCGCGCGGAAGACGCGCAGGCGCATGCCCTGGGCGAGCGCGGCGAGCAAGGCAACGGCGTTCGTTTCGTCCATCATGGGCTCCGGTCGGCAGGCAGCGCTTCGCGCAGCGCGTTCGAGGTGGCAGCGGGCGCGGGCACCGCGCCGTCTGCGGGCAAGATCTTCAGCGGCTGCCCCGGCGCCTTCACCGGCAGTGCCAGGGTGATGAGCCAGCAGGTGATCAGCATCACCGCCGAGCCGCTCAGAGAAAACAGCAGGCCGCCCCACTGGTAGAGCAGCCCCGACAACAGCGTGCCGAAGAAGCGGCCGAGTGCGTTGGCGGCGTAGTAGAAGCCCACGTCCTCGGCCGCCTTTTCCGAGCCGGCATAGGCCAGGATCAGGTAGGAGTGCACCGACGAATTGATGGCGAACGCGAAGCCGAACAACCCCAGGCCGGCCACCACCACCCACGGAAGGTTCGGCACCTGCAGCGCCACCAGCACCGCCAGGCCGATGGGCACCAGCGCCAGCAGCAGGGACCACATCCGCGCCGCCTGCACCTCGGTGCTCAGGCCGTCGTCACTGCGGCGCACCAGGGCCGGCGCCAGCGCCTGCACCATGCCGTAGCCGATGGTCCACGAAGCCAAGAACGTGCTGACCATGGTGAAGGTCCAGCCCGAGGCATAGAGAAACACCGGCACGCCGACCACGAACCACACATCACGGGCGCCGAACAGCGCCACCCGGGCGGCGGCCAGCAGGTTGATGCCGCGGTTCTTGGCAAAGAGCTCCCGGGCCGACTCCGACGCCTTGCTCTTGCCCATCAACGGCGGCACGAAGCCCACCACGCCGATGAAGACCAGCGCCAGCAGCCCGGCCATGGCCCACAGCGACGCCTGGAAGCCCAGCGTCTGCAACAGCAAGCCGCCGAGGAAGAAGCCCACGCCCTTCATCGCGTTCTTGCTGCCGGTGAAGAAGGCCACCCACTTGAAGAGCTGCCCCGACGCGTCGCCGGCGGTCAGCTTGATGGCCGACTTGGCGGAGGTCTTGGTCAGGTCCTTGGCCACGCCGCAGACGCCCTGCGCCAGCACGACCCAGGCCACCGACATCGCGGCGGTCCACGACGGTGACAGCGCCGACAGCAGCAGGAAGCCGGTGATCTGCATGGCCAGCCCCACCGTCAGCATCCGGGCGATGCCGTACCGCGTGGCCAGCCAGCCGCCGATCAGGTTGGCCACCACGCCCATGGCCTCGTAGAGCAGGAACAGCAAGGCCAGCGTGAAGGGCGAATAGCCCAGCCGGTAGAAGTGCAGCAGCACCAGCATGCGCAGCGCGCCGTCGCTGAGCGTGAAGCCCCAGTAGGCGGCCGTGACGATGGCGTAGTTTCTGGTGCCGGCGTTCATGTCCGACCCGGCTCGATCAGATGCCCTGCGCCTGCATGTGACAGGCCAGGTCGACCATGCGGCAGGCGTAGCCCATCTCGTTGTCGTACCAGGCGTAGACCTTCAGCATCGTGCCGTCGGTGACCAGGGTGGACAGCGCGTCGACGATGGCGCTGCGGGTGTCGCGGGCGTAATCGGCGCTGACCAGCGGGCGCTCTTCGTAGCCCAGGATGCCGGCCAGCGGGCCCTTGGCGGCTGCGGCAAAGAGCCGGTTGACTTCTTCGGCGGTGGTCTCGCGCTTCAATTCGAAGACGCAGTCGGTGAGCGACGCGTTCAGCACCGGCGCGCGGACCGCGTGGCCGTCGAGCTTGCCCTTCAGCTCCGGGTAGATCAGCGCGATGGCGGTGGCGCTGCCGGTCGTCGTCGGCGCCAGGCTCAGCATTGCGCTGCGCGCACGCCGCAGGTCCCTGTGCGGCGCATCGACCATCAGATTGGTATTGGTCGGGTCGTGGATGGTGGTGATCTGGCCGTGGCGGATGCCGAGCGCTTCATGCACGACCTGGACCACCGGCGCCAGGCAATTGGTGGTGCAGGACGC
>Ga0136636_10003002_pt1 | contig 10091 bp, 7 predicted proteins | sample AntDrymUQ8522106_2_FD_104653 | JGI IMG/M metagenome (GOLD analysis project Ga0136636, IMG submission 104653) | Polar desert sand microbial communities from Dry Valleys, Antarctica - metaG UQ852 (21.06) | ecosystem: Environmental > Terrestrial > Soil > Desert | place: Antarctica: Dry Valley... | reverse complement strand
CCGGTGCGGCAATGCCGCAAGGCATCGGCGTGTCCCTTTCCTTGTTTTTGTTCTTCCTTCTTCTTTCTTTCTTTTTTCACCCTTTCCTCGGAACGCTTTTTTCATGAACCCAACTTCTCCCCGCAAAGTCTTGGTGTGCGTCTCGGGCATGTCGCCTGCCGTGATCACCGAGACGCTGTACGCGCTCATCACCCAGCCCGAGCCCTTCATCCCCGATGAAATCCATGTGGTCACCACCCTGACCGGCAAGGACAAGGTGCTCAAGGATTTGCTGACGCCGGACACCGGGCACTTTCACCGCCTGATGGCCGACTGGCTGCCCGGGCGTGCGATTCGCTTTGACCTGGACACGGTGCATGTCATCAGCCAGGAAAAGCCGGGCGAGGCGCTGCTGGCGCAGAACCATCCCTTTGGTGGCCTGCTGGGCCAACCCGTGCAGCCTGAGCCCGCTGCCTTGCTGCGCACCGAACTGGCCGACATCCAGACCAATGAGGACAACGAGGCGGCGGCCGACACCATCTACCGCGTGATGCGCCAGCTCAAGGCCCGGCCCGGCACGCAGCTCCATGCCTCGGTCGCCGGCGGACGCAAGAGCATGAGCTTTTACATGGGCCACGCGTTCTCGCTGCTGGCCGATCTGGACGACTCGCTCTCGCATGTGCTGGTAAGTGAGCCCTTTGAGAATCCACGACTCAATTTTTACTACCCGCCGCGCACGCCGCAAACGCTTTCCTGCCAGGACGCCAAAGGCCAGCTGCAGCAAGTGTGTACGGCCGACGCGCACATCGAGCTGGCCGAGCTGAGCGTGCTCAGGCTCGGCGGCTTTCTGGGCCAGGACTGGCCCGAGAAGGCCAAAAACTCCCTGTCCTTTGCCGTGCAGCTGGCCCAGGCCGCGCTGGGCGCACCCAAAATCAAGGTGGTGCGCGACAACAGCAGCGTTGCCTGGGGCTGGCTGGAGCTGTGCGGCGAGAAGGTCACGTTGTCGCCCCTGCAATTCACCGTCTTTGCCCTGTACGCGCTCGCCTGCAAGCACCAGGACGAGCTGCCCGAAGGCGCCGCCCTCAACCTGCAGGCACTCACGCAGGAGTTCTGGCGCGACCTGGGCGATGCGTCGGATCAGTATTTCGGGGTGACTTCTGATTTCAAGACCACGCCCTCGAAAATCCGCGAGCAGTTGCGCCAGAGCGTCGGGCCGGTGGAGCAACACTTCCAGATCGTGGCCGTGCGTGCCAACCCGGCGGGCAGGAAGATGCTGCAGGTCGCGCCCGAGCAGATTGAGCTGGTGAACCTGGGCGACTGGTGGAAGGCATTGCGCCATGAGCTGACGTGAGCGCGGCGGCCCTGCGCGTTCAGGCTCTGCGGCCAGCAGAGCCGCCTCCCATCCCGGCCCCTGCATTGGTTGGGCTCAGGAATCCCATGGCATGGCCTTGCCGGTTTCTTCGCTTTTTTTGCGCTTGCGGGTGGCCAGAGGCGCGCGAGATGCGCAAGGCTGTGGGTAAACTATGCGAGCTTTTCAGGAAATTTGAGCCCAACCAGGCGTTGGCTTTGCAGCCAGAGTGAAAACCCGTCCAAATGCCTGCCCTGATTTCAAAGGGTCGGGCAAGCCGAAATAAGCCCGGCTTGGTGCACAAAACGGCAAGCTTGCCGCAGTCCTGCAGGACCCATGAGGCACCCTAAACTGCCTCACATGAACACTGCTGTCGCACCCAAGCACCAAGACCCTTGCGATTTTTCCCGCCGCATCCTGCTGGCCGTAAGCGGCCTCAGCCCGCAAATCGTCACGGAAACGATTTATGCGCTGGCTGCGCAGTACGACCCTTTCGTTCCGACGGAGGTTCACCTCATCACCGCGCGTGAGGGTGCGCAGCGCGCCGAACTCTCGCTGCTCAGCGATGACCTGGGATGGTTTCACAAACTCTGCCAGGACTACAAGCTCGGCAGCATCAGCTTTAGCCGCAAGAACATCCACATCATGCGCGACGCCAGCGAGCGCGGCATGAGCGACATCCGCAGCATCGAGGACAACCACGCCGCCGCCGACTTCATCACCGCCCGCGTGCGCCAATTCAGTGCCGACCCCGAGTGCGCACTGCACGTCTCGATTGCCGGCGGGCGCAAGACCATGGGGTTTTACCTGGGCTACGCGCTGTCGCTGTTTGGCCGCCCGCAAGACCGCCTGAGCCATGTCCTGGTCAGCGAGCCGTTTGAACACAGCATGGATTTTTTCTATCCCGCGCCCTACAGCCGGGTGCTGCAAACGCGCGACGGCAAGCTCGCCGACACCGCCATGGCCAAAGTCATGCTGGCGCAGATTCCCTTTGTCAGCCTGCGCCACGGCCTGCCGCAGGCGCTGCTGGCCGGTCACGCCAGTTTCAGCGAAACCGTTTCAGCCGCCCAGGCCGCGCTGGCCCCGCCCGAGCTGGTGATCGACATGGCCCAACGCCGCATCTGGGCCAGCGGGGTGGAGATCGAGTTGCCTCCGGCCGAACTGGCGCTGCTGGCCGTGTTTGCGCGGCGCGCCATCGCGGGCCAGGCTGCCTTGCCCGCGCCCAGCAAAGGCGCGCCCGACCAGGCCTGGGCCAACCGGTTCCTGCGTGAATACCGCACCCTCATCGGCCCGTTGGCCGATGCCGACACCACCGAAGGCGCCCTGCGTAGCGGCATGGACGGCGAGTATTTTTCAAGCCGCCAATCCAAGCTTGAAAAGCGGCTCAAGACCGCCCTCGGCCCGGCCGCCGTCGCCTACCGCATTGACGACGGCAACCAACGCCCCGGCAAATACCGGCTTACGCTGGCGCCCGAAGCGATTACATTTGTTAACAAACCATAGTCCGGGGAGGGACATACGATGAGCATGCAGACCCTGACCTATCAGGTCAGCTTTTCAACACCTGCATTCCTTGGAAATGCCGAGCAGCAAGCCCAGTGGCGAACGCCACCTTTCAAAGCCATGCTGCGTCAGTGGTGGCGGGTAGTGAAGGCTCCCGACGTGGGCTATGACCACAAGGAATTGTTGCGGCTTGAAAACGACTTGTTTGGCAGCGCGGGAAATGGCGACGAGGGTGGACGCTCGAAGGTGCAGTTGCGGCTGTCCAGTTGGGATGCCGGCCAGTTGACTCAGCTGCCGCGCATGGCCACGCATCCGCATCCAGAAGTCAAACGTGATGGGCAACTGGTGCCAGTAGGAACGGCTGTTTACCTTGGGTTTGGCCCCGTGACCACCCAAGGTAATCGCCATGCCATTGAACCGGGCATCGCTGCCATTACGCTGAAACTGCGCTGTCCTGTATCAGAAGAGGCGGTACTCAAAAAAGCCATGCAACTGGCCGCCTGGTTTGGCACGCTGGGTTCTCGCGCCAGAAACGGCTGGGGATCCCTGCATATCGAGGGTGAAGGCTTGCTCGGCCTGGAAGGGCTTTGCGATTCGAAACTGGCAGAACAAGTGCGGCCACGCCCTGTAGCCGACGCGCTGAATGATCGCCTTGCGGGCCAGTGGCCGCATGCGCTGGGTCTGTGCTCGGACACACGCCCTGCGGTTTGGCGCGTCGTGGCTGGCCGCGATGAAGCCCAGGGAAAATACTTGGGGTTTGCCCATTGGCGTGAAGTCATGGAGCGGCTGGCCGCATTGAAAATCGGTTTTAGAACCCATTTCAAATTCGACAGCGGCGCTCCGCACAACAGGGTAGAGAAGCGCCATATCCTGGCTTACCCCGTGACCAATCACGGCCTGGCCGGACTGCCCAATGCCCGGCTGGCCAACCAGTTGCGTTTGAAGGTTGTCAAAGACAAGCAGGGCCAGCACTTCGGCTTGATCACCCATCTGCCCTGCGCCATGCCGCATGCCTTTTTTTAGCGCAGCGCCATTCGTCCGCCCGAGATCAACACCCAAATTGAAGTCTGGCAACAAGTCCATCAGTTCCTGAACTCGCAGCCTTCCCGACTGCTCACCCGCATCCGCAAGGCCTGACCCATGACGCACCCCATGACCGACTACACCAAAAAACTCGCCGCCTGGCTGCACGACCCAGCAGAAAAACAACTGGTGCTGATGCGCGACCGCGAAGGCCATGAAGGCGGCACCTCGCGCCGCCTGCGCGCTGCGCTGGACATTTCTTCCAGGGCCTTTGACAAACGTGCCGACCATCTGGCCGCTGCGGCTGACCGGCCCAACTGGCCCCGCAGCGAGGAGGCCAGCCGCTACCCGCAGTTTGAAGCCGTCAGGTTCACCAAAGAGCCCGAGCTGATTCATCCCTTGTCCGGCGAATGCCTGAAGCTCGGTTCCCTGGACAGGGATGTTGGCGTTGAGGAAATCAAGGCCGTCAGTCAGGCTCACTTCGAACGCCTGATTCAAGGCGATGACGAGCGCCTGACCTTTCTGGCGTTCTGGCGCTTTGGCCCCGAAGCCGGGCGCGATGCCAGCGAACTGGGCGTGCTGTGGCCCATGCTGCCTGCTGATTCGCGCATTCCCGATCACAGCATCTGGTCCCATGTGGACACCGTTGCCGCCATTCACACCGCGCTCATGGGCGATGAACAAGGCCCGGACCAGCCCGCCTTGCTGGTGATGAGCTTTGGGCCGGTGCAGGGTTTCATCGGGCAGGCACGCTCCACCTCTGACCTGTGGGCCGGCTCGCACCTGCTGTCCAGCCTGGTCTGGGAGGCAATGAAACCCATCGTCAGCCACCTCGGACCCGATGCGATGGTGTTTCCGGCCCTGCGCGGCGTGCCGGTGGTGGACCAGTGGCTGATGAGCCAGGAAGTCGGCGGCGCAGCCTTCAAAGAGTTGTTTGAAGAGATCGACTCAGAACTGCTGCGCGACCACACCGACACCAACCCGCTGTTTGCCGCCAGCCTGCCCAACAAGTTCATGGCGATTGTTCCGTCGCGGCAAGCCGCCGCTCTGGCAGAACGGGCCACGGCCGCCATCCGGCATGCCGCCAAGAACTGGACGCTTGCCGCAGCCGAGCGCGCTTTCAAGGAGGCGGGCGTCGGCATGACTGACACCACGCACACGCAAATTGCCCAGCAGCTCAAAGGTTTTCCTGAAGCCTGCTGGGCCGCTGCCAGCTGGCCGATGGATGGCGAAGGCTGCAAGGATGTGGCCGCCGCCAGCGCCCGCCTGCACACAGCCCTGGACAGCATTCACCCCGAGCTGAAAAAGCAGGGCATCTTTCAGGATGCGGTCTGGAAAGTGCTCACCCGCGAACTCAAGCTGGACAAGCTGCAGTTCTGGCGGCCCAACACCGGGATCCTTTACCCGGCCGTCTACGAGCTGGCCGAACGCTCGCTGGGCGCTGCCAAGGCCACCCGACCCTTTGCGTCCATGCTCGAAGAAGGCCACCGCTGCACCCTCACGGGCGAAGCCGAGTGGTTGACCGAGGACCGCAGCCTGCTCGGGCTCAGCCGCAAGGAGCGCGAAGCCCGCAGCGTCTGGGGCAAGCTGGCCAAGGTCAAGAAATCATGGGTCAAGCCTGGCGAACACCTCAGCGCCATTGCCACGCTCAAGCGCCTGTGGCCTACCTTGTTTGCCGGGCGCGTCAGCCAGCTGACGGGTGGCGACGTGCGCCGCTTTGTGGTCAGCACCCATGCGCTGGCGCTGTCCACCACGCTTGAAGACATCGCGCACAAGCTGACGGACAAGACACTCGACGTCAAGCAGCAGGCCGCCCTGCTGGCGCTGGCCCCTGTGGCCGCGCAATACGACAGCGTAACGTTGCCCAGGCGCCTGATGCGCCAGCTGCACCGCCTGCCCCAGGCGCAGCAGGACACCCTCAGGCGATTGCCTGCGCTGCTCGAAGAGGAACAGGCCAATACCGATGGCAGCTACCACCTGGACCAGACCCTGCGCCAGCTGCTGGGCGAGAACCGCCCCGAGAACTACTACGCCCTGATCCTGATGGATGGCGACCGCATGGGCGGCTGGCTGGCCGGCAATGAAGACGACTACAAGCTGACCTACCGCCAGACCTGGCACAGCAAAGTGCTGGCTGAAATGAAAAAATACGAAGGGCGTAGCGACCAAAAGGACTTGACGGCCTACCTGGACACCAAGCGCCCGGTATCGCCCGCACGCCACAGCGCCATCTCGCAAGCCCTGAACGACTTTTCCACCCGCCTGGCCCGCCATGTGGTGGAAGACTGCTGCAAAGGCAAGCTGCTCTACGCCGGCGGTGACGATGTGCTGGCGCTGGTGGCGGTGGACGACCTGTTTGACTGCATGCAGCTGCTGCGCCTGGCCTACAGCGGCATCGCACCGCACGAAAGCATGGCCCTGAGCGAGAGCATCGGCTCGCTGAGCGCGGGCGGCAGCCGCTCGCAGCGCAAGCTGCTGCTGGACAAAGGCTTCGGCCTGCTCGATGGCCGCCTGATGACGCTCATGGGCCACAAAGCCACCGCCTCGATGGGCGCTGTCGTGGCGCACCACACTGCGCCCCTGGGCATGGTGCTGCGCGAGTTGCGGGCCTCCGAAAGCAAGGCCAAGAACACCATGCGCGGCCAAGACGGCAAGGGCCACGACATCAACCGCGATGCCTTTTGCCTGCGCGTGCTCAAGCGCGGCGGCGGCGAGGTCAGCGTGATCAGCCCGTGGTGGAAGGTTCAGGCCAGCCAGCAGCCCGACACTTCGCAAAGTGCGCTGGCCTTGATGAAGCAGTTGGCCGAGCAGCTCGCATTGACCGACTTTTCACGCGGCGCCATTTACCGGGCTCAGTTGTGGTTTGAAGGGCTGACCGACCACGCCAGCGATGTCAAAAATCCGGCGTGGCGCGATCAAATGACCAGTTCCCTGGCCTACCAGTTCCATCGCCAGAAAGGCAATCCCGAGGTGGCGCGGCAAGTGGTCAATTTCGTCTGCGATGTCATGAAGCCCCTAAACCCTAGAACAGCCATTGATGGCTTCCTGGTCACCAGCGAGTTTTTCGCCCGCGAGGCCCGGTCTTTTTGCGCTCAAAAGCCAGCCCAACGCAGCACCGTGACCGAAGGAGCACCCGCATGAGCACCGCTTACTACTACGTGCGCCCCACCGACAGCCTGTTTGTGCGCGGCAACCTGGCCTTTGGCGACAGCGGCGAACATGGCGCATCGCTCATGCCGCCACCGCCCTCGCTGTTTGCCGGCGCCTTTCGCTCAGCCCTGCTGGGCAGGGATGCCGCGCAGCTCACCGCTTTTTTGGCGGGCGGGCGCTGCACCGACGCTGCGCTGGCCCAATGCCTGGGCACGCCCGAAGCGCCGGGCGACTTCTCCATCAGCTGGCTCTCGCTGGCGGCAGACCCCGGAGGAAACGCCGTGCCGGAAGCCATCTCGCCCTTGCCCGCTGATTTGCTGATGCTGGGAAAACAGTTCACAACACTCGAGCCACGCGAGCGGCCCGCAGGCATCCAGTCGGCTGGCGATTTGCCGCAGTGCGCCACACTGGTTTCAGCCAAACAGGAAAAGCCCACTGGGGGAACCTACTTGCGCCAAGCCGGATTGCTCGAGCACCTGCAAGGAAAAATGCCCACCCACAGTGACGGCATCGCCAGCAAACACCTGTACCAGCGCGACCCGCGCCTGGGCATTGCCCTCAATGCGGACGCCCGCACCGCCGAAGAAGGCCACATCTACACCACCGAGGGCTATGCCTTCAATCCGGGCGACGGTGCCTTTGCCAGCACCGGCTTTCTGGTGGGTATCAACGGCGCGGGTGATTTGCTGCCCGAGCAAGGACTGCTGCGCCTGGGCGGCGACGGCCGCAGTGCGCACTACCGCCGGGTTAGCTTTGCCGCACCGTCTCTGCAAAAACCGACGTTGGACAAAGGGCGCTTTCGCCTGCTGCTGCAAACCCCGGCCCTGTTCAGCCAGGGCTGGCTGCCCGAAGGCGTTGCGCTGCACGAAAACGGCAGCTATCGGCTGCAAGGCGACGGCTTTGGCGCGCGCCTGGCCTGCGCCGTCCTGGGGCGTCGCGAAGTCGTCAGCGGTTGGGATCTGTACCACTGGAAACCCAAGCCCGCGCAGGCCGCCGTGCCTGCGGGCAGCGTTTTCTGGTTTGACCAGTTCACCGGCGACAGCGGCAAGCTTGCGGCATGGGTGCAATCGGGCCTGTGGCCTGAGAATTTGGATGCACTGCAGCAAACCCGCCGCGCCGAAGGCTACAACCGCGCCCTGCTGGGCGCATGGAACTGAATTTTTTGCTGTCACGTTAACTTGAGAAAACCCCATGTTCGAAGCTTCCCAACTGGTCTTTTACTACGCCATCAGCCCTGTTCATATGGGCGCTGGCAGCGCCATTGGCGCCATCGACAGCCCCATTCAGCGCGAGGTGCACACCCAATACCCCATGTTCGCCGGCAGCGGCTTGAAGGGCGCCCTGCGCCACCACTTTACCCATGCCTGGCCACGCGCCGAAGGCGATGACCGCAAGCCCCACAGCCTGATCAATCGTGTTTTTGGACCGGACACCGGCTCATCCGACTTTGCCGGCGCACTGTCCTTGAGCGATGCGCAACTTGTAGCCCTGCCGGTGCGCTCGCTCAAAAGCGGTTTTGCCTACGTCACCAGTCCCTTGGCGCTGGCGCGGCTACATCGGCTGGCCACGCAGGCGGGACTGTCTCCCGATTGGGCAGTTCCAGGCGCCAAGGCAGACATCGCCAAGACCGCCAGCGCCAGCCTGCTGCAAGGCAAGCAGTTGATTCTGGAAGCGTTTGAGTTCATGGCCGAGGTGGATACCGACCTGGAACACATCGCCAGTTGGCTTGCCACCCACGCCCTGCCGGGCAGCAGCAACAGCTTTTTTGCCGGCAAGCTCAAAGCCGACCTTGTGCTGCTGCACGACACTGACTTTTCCCACTTTGCCCGGCATGCCATGGTGGTGGAGCCGCACGTGCGCATCAATGACGAAAGCGGCACGGCTGAAGACCGCGGCCTCTTTTATGTGGAAAACCTGCCGCCCGAAACCCTGATGGTGGGCCTGGCGCAGGCCAGCATCGAGCGCTTCAAGAAAGGCAGCCGTCAAAGCGACTCTGCCGCCTTGTTAAAAGCACCCGAAATACTGTCCAAAGTGTTTGCCGGGGAAGGCTCGTCGTTGGCGGGCATTGGCGGCAAACTGCTGCAAATCGGCGGCGACGCCAGCACCGGACGCGGGCTGGTGCTGGTGCAGACCGCTCAAGCTTGAAGGAGTCCAGCATGGCCCAAACTCTCGATCAAAAACGCGCCGCGCTGGCTTGGCAATACGCCAGCGCAGGCATGGCCCAGCACGGCAAAGAATACAAAGGCTTGGCCAAAGGCGCACCCGCCCTCATCATGAACAGCGGACTGATGCCGACACTGGCGTTTTACAGCGGCAAAGGCAAAGCCGCCCAACAACTGTTGGACGACCTGATTCGGGGCCTGTCCAAGCGTCTGGTGGGGCAGGAACTGAAAGCAGGGCAGGGCAATCAGCTCTTCCACAAATTCATGGAAATGCTGCAAAAAGGCGAGTCCCGTGACTACCTGCGCTACACCGACGAGGCACTGGAGTTGCTCAAATGGATTCGTCAGTTTGTGGATGCGGTTGAAACCAGCGAGCGATGAAATGAGCATTCCACAGCGCCTGGCGGCCGTGCCCGCCTACATTCAGTCGCACACCAAATCAGCTTTTGTCGATGCGGCGCCCGGCCACAAATTTTTGGGCTACTTCAGAAACTGGCAGGGTCAAGATGGCGATGCCTTTGCACCCTACAAAGGCAAGGCCCGCATTCAGGGCAACATCCCGCCTGGTCCGCAAAAACGAGCTGCCAACGAGCAACTCAAAAACGAATTCGATGCTGTCTTAAACGAAGTCTGTGAATTGGCCGCATCATCAAAAGCCCAAATTGTGGCCCTGCGTACCCGCCAGCAAGCCCTCATCACGCACTACGGCAGCAACGGCTACCACATCAGCACCAAAAGCACCGCGCCGTTTGCCACCGGACTGGGCAACGAGCACCCGATTGAGAACGGCTTTGCCTTTCTCACGCCCTATGGCTTGCCGTACTTGGCAGGCAGCGGGGTCAAAGGCATCTTGCGCCGCGCCATGCAAGAGTTGCGTGACGATGGTGTTGATGGCTTCACGAGTGAAACCATCAACGCGCTGTTTG
>Ga0136636_10003000_pt1 | contig 10091 bp, 6 predicted proteins | sample AntDrymUQ8522106_2_FD_104653 | JGI IMG/M metagenome (GOLD analysis project Ga0136636, IMG submission 104653) | Polar desert sand microbial communities from Dry Valleys, Antarctica - metaG UQ852 (21.06) | ecosystem: Environmental > Terrestrial > Soil > Desert | place: Antarctica: Dry Valley... | reverse complement strand
TCTTCTGCGACCTGTTCGAGGTGCCCAATCTCGGCCAGCGCTCGAGCCAGTACCTCGTCTATCTGCTCGACCGCTACGTCTACGGTGCACGCGATGCGCAGCCGCCGCTGCAGGTGCAGGGCGAGCGCGCGCTGTTGCTGACGTACGGCATCGTCTCGCCGATCTACCGGCTTTTCATCACCATCGGACTGATCTGGTTCGTCGCCTCCGAATACCTGTTCGTCGGTGTCGTGATGGGGCTGCTGGCGCTGTGGTCGGCGCTGGTCGCACCGCTCTGGCGCGGCTGGAAGCACCTGCGCCGGGGTGCCTCGCTGGTGCAGCGCAGGCGGCCGGCACTGCGCCGCAGCGGCACCGTGCTGCTGTTCGCGGCGGCCTTCCTCGGCCTGGTGCCGCTGCCCTTCTATTCGGTGCATCAGGCGGTGGTCTGGTTGCCCGACGAGGCCATCGTGCGCGCTGAAGCGGCGGGTTTGGTGACGCAAGCGCTGGCCACGCCGGGCAGCGCCGTGGTCGCCGGCCAGCCCCTGCTGATGCTCGAAAATGTGGCGCTTGACGACGATCTCGAGCTGGCAGTTGCCGGCGTCGCGCAGATCGAGGCGCAGCTGCGCCAGGCCGAGGTGCAGGCGCCCGCCAAGGCGGCGGCGCTGCGCGGTGAACTCGCCTCGCGCAACGCCAGGCTGCTGGACGCACAGACGCGGCTGGCTGCGCTTGCCGTTTCCGCCACCACGGCAGGCCGCTGGGTGCCGCGCGCCGAGACCTTGCAGGCTGGCCGCTACGCCAGACGCGGCGAGGTGCTCGGTTATGTCGTCGCCGGTCCGTCCAGCGTCGTGCGGGCGGCCGTGCCGCAGGAGGACATGGACCTGATCCGCTCGCGCCTGCATGCGGTCGAGCTACGGCTCGCAAAATCGCCGCGCCAGCCGGTGTCGGCCGGGCTCGCGCGCCAGGTGCCCGGTGGCGATTTCGAACTGGTGTCCGAGGCGCTTGGCACGGCGGGCGGTGGCGAGATCGCGGTCGATCCGGGCAAGCCCGGTGGTCGCCATGCGCTGAAACGCGTCTTCGACGTCGAGCTGAGCATGGACATCCCTTCGTCGGCTGCCTTCTTCGGCGACCGCGCCTACGTTCGCTTCGACCTCGGCAGCTCGCCACTGGCCTGGCAGTGGTTCTTGCGCTTGCGCCAGCTGTTCCTGGCCCGCCTGAATGTCTGACGCAATCTTCGCCCGCCAACTGGCCGGCAGCGACTTCCGCCGCGCCGACACGCGCCGCGACGAGCGTGCCGCGCGCGCGCCGCGCGCGCTCGAGGACTTTCTGCTCAATCTGGTCGGCTGGCTGCCGCCACTGCGCGAATCCGCCGCAGCGATCAAGCAGCTGCAGCGCGCGGTCGAGGCCACGCGCGGTGCGCTGCAAGGGCTGGACGATGCGGCGCTGGCCGCACGCTTCGCACGTGCGGTCGCGGGCCTGCGCCTGCACAAGCGGCTGCGCAAGGAGTTCGAGCACTTGCCGGTGGGTCTGGCCTGCGTCGCACTGGCCTGCCAGCGGCGGCTCGCGCTGCTGCCCCATCCGGTGCAACTGGCCGGCGCGCGCGCGCTGCTCGGCGGCGAGCTTGCCGAGATGCAGACCGGCGAAGGCAAGACACTGGTTGCGGCCATCGCCGCCACGCTGATGGCCGCCACCGGCGCGCGCGTCCACGTGATCAGCACCAACGACTATCTGGCGCGGCGCGACAGCCACGAGATGTCGGCGCTGTTCGGCTTCTTCGGCCTCAGCGTCGGCTGCATCCAGGGCGGCATGAGCGAGGCCGAGCGGCGCGCCGCTTACGCCCATCCGATCTGCTACGCGAGCGGCAAGGAAGTCGTGTTCGACTATCTGAAGGACCGGCTGGCCGGCCACGGCGTGCTGCCGGCCCGCGTGACGCGGCTGCACGAGCTGGTCCAGCCCGACGCCGCGCCGTGCCAGCCGCTGATACCGGCACTGCATTTCGCCATCGTCGACGAGGCCGACAGCGTGATGATCGACGAGGCGCGCACGCCGATGATCCTGTCGCGCGAGGCGCCGCCGCTGTTCGATCCGGCGCTGCTGACCTGGGCGCTCGAGGCGGCGCGCATGCTCGAGCCGGGCCGCCATTTCCGCATCGGCGAAGGCCGCGAGATGGAGCTGTTGCCGACCGCGCTGGCCGCGGCGCCGGCCGCGCCGCCCGGGCTGCCGGCCAGCTGGCGCAGCGATGCCTGGCGCGAGCAGCTGCTGCGCCAGGCGCTGACTGCGCTGCATCTGTTCCACCGCGACCAGCACTACATCCTCACTGACGGCAAGGTGCAGATCGTCGACGAATCAACCGGTCGCGTGATGGCCGACCGCTCCTGGGAACACGGCTTGCACCAGCTGATCGAGAGCAAGGAAGGTCTGGTGCAGAGCCGTGGCCGCGAGACCATGGCGCGCATGACTTACCAGCGATTCTTCCGCCGCTACTACCTGCTGTCGGGCCTGACCGGCACCGCAGCAGAGGCGGCGCGCGAGCTGTGGGCGGTTTACCGGCTGCGTGTGCGGCGCATCCCGTCGAACCGGCCGCTGCGCCGACGTCGCCTGCCCGACCGATGCCTGCCCAGCGCCGCGGCCAAGTGGGCCGCGGTCGCCGATGCCGCGCTGGCCATCACGTCGCGCGGCCAACCGGTGCTGATCGGTACGCGCAGCGTGCAGGCGTCGGAGCAGATCGGTGCCGAATTGACGCGGCGCGGTGTCGCGCATGTCGTGCTGAACGCGCGCCAGGATGCGCAGGAGGCCGACATCGTCGCGGCGGCTGGCGAGGCCGGCAGCATTACCGTGGCGACGAACATGGCTGGCCGCGGCACCGACATCCGGCTCGACACGCAGGCGCTGGCGGCCGGGGGGCTGCATGTCATCCTGACCGAATTCCACGAGTCGCGCCGCGTTGACCGCCAGCTGTTCGGCCGCAGCGGCCGCCAGGGCGAGCCGGGCACCGTGCAGGCGATCGTCAGCACGCAGGATCCGCTGTTCGAGCGCCAGCCGGCGGCGCTGCGGCGGCCGGCGGCCAGCCACAGCGCCGCAGGCAGGGCGGCACTGCGCTGGCTGCTCGGCCGTGCGCAGGCCGAAGCCGAACGACGGGCTTACGTCATGCGCGTGCAGACCCTGCGGCAGGACCGCGAGCTCCACCGGCTGATTGGTTTTGCAGGCAAAGTGCTGTGAACTCTTTTCAAACTGGCCCAAGGCGCTTGCTGCGCCGGCCGTTCAACGGTGTGGCGTTGTCGACTCGGCGGCCGGCTCCTTCGGCGTCGTCGTGCGCTTGCCCAACACGCGCCAGGAATTGCCCGGCGGCATCCGCTGTCAGCTGCGCGCACTCGGGCTGCAATAGCTTTGGGTTGCCGATGCGGCCGGCTTCGAAAGGATGGACATGAAGAACTCGGGGCAGCCATCGAACGCCGACGGCCGCAGCCGCGACCGCCTGCTGATGCGCTTGTTGATCAGCCTCGTGGCGCTGTTCTTGATCGTTTCCGGCGGCGCCAGTCTGGTCAGCGAGTCCTACTTCGGCCGCACCAGCAAGCTCGGCGGCGCCGTCAATCACCTGAGCGGCAGTCCTGCAGCAGCCCTGGGCGTGGCGACCTTGTTTTTCGGCCTGTCGATGCTGGCCGTCTGGGGGCGCCGTCGATCGCACGTCCTGACCTGGTCGCTGCTGTGCCTGGCGGTGGCCGGCGCTGCGCTGATCACCGCGCTGCGACTGCTTCGCCATACCTGATACGCCGCAACCGTTCTCGAATCCCCTGAGGGGGACGATGTCAGCTACCGGTCAGCGGGACGCTTTTCATAGCGGCCAGAATGCGGGCATCTAACGGAGACAAAAAAATGGAGAAGATCTGGCTCAAGCACTACCCTGCGGGGGTGCCAGCAGACATTGACGCAAGCATTTATCCGTCCCTCGTGGACCTGATGGAATCGGCGTTCAAGAAGTTTCCCCAGCGGCCGGCCTACAAGATGATGGGCCGTGCGATCACGTTTTTGCAGATCGACGAGCAGTCGCGTGCGCTGGCCGCCTATCTGCAAAGCCTGGGCCTCGACAAAGGCGACCGCGTCGCGCTGATGATGCCCAATGTGATGCAGTACCCGGTGGCCGTGGCCGCCGTGCTGCGTGCGGGCTACGTGGTGGTCAATGTGAACCCGCTCTACACCCCGCGTGAGCTGGAACATCAGCTGAAGGATTCGGGCGCCAAGGCCATCGTCATCCTGGAGAACTTCGCCTCGGTGTTCCAGCAGGTGATGGCGCGAGTGCCGACCTCTCGGGTGATCGTGGCCTCGGTCGGCGACCTGCTCGGCTTCCCGGTCGGCGTGCTCGCCAACTACGTGGTGCGCAAGGTCAAAAAAGCCGTGCCCGCTTTCGAGCTGCCGACGGCCGTGAGCTTCAAAGACGCGCTGGCCCGAGGTCGCGGCCTGCCGTATCACGCACCCGCCGTGGGGCCCAATGACATCGCGGTGCTGCAATACACCGGCGGCACGACGGGCGTCAGCAAGGGTGCCGTGCTCCTGCACCGCAACCTGGTGGCCAATGTGATGCAGTCCGAGGCCTGGTATCAACCCGCCTTGAGCAAGGTGCCGCCGGGCGAACAGTTGATGAGCGTTTGCGCGCTGCCGCTGTATCACATCTTCGGGTTCACCACCAACATGATGCTGTCCATGCATGTCGGCGGCTGCAACATCCTGATCCCCAATCCGCGCGATCTGCCGGGCGTGTTCAAGGAACTGGCCCGGCATAAATTTCACAGCCTGCCGGCTGTCAACACGCTGTTCATGGCGATGGCCAACCACCCCTTGTTCAACACCGTCGATTGGAGCGGGCTGGTGATCTCGGTCGGCGGCGGCATGGCGGTGCAGGCGGCCACCGCCAAGCTCTGGCTGGAGAAAACCGGTTGCCCCATTGTCGAGGGCTACGGTCTGTCCGAAACCTCGCCGGTGGCCTGCAGCAACGCAACCGACAGCACGGCCTACACGGCCACCATCGGCATGCCCGTGCCGAGCACCGAGATGTGCCTGCTCGACGATGAGGGCCGTGAAGTGCTGACTTTGGGTGTGGCCGGCGAGATTGCCATCCGCGGCCCGCAGGTGATGGCCGGCTACTGGCAGCGCCCGGACGAAACGGCTCAGGTGATGACGGCCGATGGCTTTTTCCGCACCGGCGACATCGGCACTGTCGATGAGCGAGGCTTCTTCAAGATCGTCGACCGCAAGAAAGACATGATTCTGGTCAGCGGATTCAACGTCTATCCGAACGAGATCGAAGACGTGCTGACGCAAATGGATGGTGTGCTTGAAGCTGCAGCAGTCGGCGTGCTGGACGCCAAGGCCGGCGAGGCGGTGAAAGTGGTGATCGTGAAAAAAGACCCGTCTTTGACCGAAGCCGACGTACGGGCCTATTGCGAGACTACCCTGACCGGCTATAAACGGCCGAAGATTGTCGAGTTCCGTACCGAGCTGCCAAAAACGCCGGTCGGCAAGATATTGCGCCGTGAGCTGAGGGACAAAGTGTGAACCAGTTGTTTGATCTGCCGCACCAGAAGACCGATGCCGGCCGGGCGGAGATCAAATCGCGCGCCTTGCCGCTTTCGCGCAGCGTGCGCAACCTCCTGCTGATGCTGGACGGCACACGCACCGCCCGCGAGTGGCTGGCCATGGTGCAAGGCGCGACGGAGGCCGATGCCGACTACCTGCTCGCCCACGGCCTGATCGATGCGTCCCGCGTGGCAGCGGTCGCCGATTTGCCGACGGCCAGGGTGTCACCGCTCAGCTATGCCGAGCTTTACAGCTACCTGACCCGCCACGCCAAACAGTATCTGGGCCTGATGAAGGGCTACCGCGTGGTGCTGGAGGTGGAGCGCTGCACCGATCACGAGGCACTGCGCGAGCTGGCCTCGCGCTTTGTGATGGATGTGCAGAGTGCGCAGGGCGAGGCGGTGGCCGATCAGGTTCGCCGAGCCCTTGAAATCAAGCGCTGAAGGACTTGCGCAAAACCGCCCCAGCGTCGTTCCTCCTCATCGCCGTGCTTATCGGACTGTCTTCGTCGTCGTGCCTAGCCGGGACAATTCTGCGCAACGCCTTTTATTCGTTTTCTCCCCGCAATGCCACCTCGATTTTTTGTTGAAACGCCGCTCACCGGTGCCCATTCCGAATTGACATTGGCCCCCGGTGCCGCTCGCCATGTGCAGGTGCTGCGGCTGCAACCCGGCGCGGCGCTGACCTTGTTCGATGGCTCGGGCGATGAATGGTCGGCCGAGTTGGTGCGCATCGGCCGCAGCGAGGTGGCGGTGCAGCTTTTGACCCGCCATCCGGTTGCGCGTGAGCTGCCTTTTGCCGTCACCTTGGCCGTGGTGATGCCGGCCAATGACCGCATGGACGGCATCGTCGAAAAAGCGACCGAGTTGGGCGTGGCGGTGATCCAGCCGCTGGTCAGCGAACGCTCGGTGCTGCGCCTGGCGGCCGAGCGCGCTGAAAAAAAGGTCGCGCACTGGCAGGGTGTGGCGATTGCGGCCTGCGAGCAAAGCGGACGGGCGGTGTTGCCCAAGGTTGCGCCGGTGCTGAGCCTCGCGACCTGGCTGAAGCAGCTGGGCGACCCGCAACCCGATCAGCGCCGCTGGCTGCTCAGCCCGACGGCCGCCCAAGCCATCGCCGCGCAGTCACCCGCCGCGCACACCCTGGTGCTCAGCGGGCCGGAGGGCGGCCTGAGCCCTGCGGAAGAACAGGCGGCCCGTGACCAGGGCTTCACCTGCATCCAGCTCGGGCCGCGCATCTTGCGGGCGGACACGGCACCGCTGGCGGTGCTGGGCTGGTTGGGTTTGCAGGCGACGGGACTCAATCTACTGCCTATGTCTGTGCATCAAAAAGCGGCAGGCATTGCTTGAGGCAGCTTGGCTCTCAGTCTCAGTCTCAGTCTCATACGCCGCGTGACAACAACAACGGTTTGATGTGGGTCATCAGGTGCTGCCATTTCGCACCGTCGCGTGCCGGAAACTGAGGCGGACACGAGCCCTCATCGTCAGTGACACATAGGGTTGCCAAGTCTCATGACCCAGGCCGGGCACCCTGGAGGATGGAAGACTCTGGCCGATGAGAGCGCCTGCGCGGGTTTGAGCTCGCTTGTCGGCCATCTCGTTCGACGTCGCCTCGATGACCATTTCGATTGCCAGAGAGTGCCGCAAAGCCTGAGGGATCAGGCCAGAGTATTCCAGCAGTCGGATTCTTACCACGTGAGGCCACTTCTGGATTTCCCCTGCGCGGCAGGCACTTAAGATCGTTGCAGCAACCAGAGTTGCCTTGCAAAAGTCTTATTTTTGCAAAGCGAAAGCCTTTCGCAGCGCAGCGATATGCCCAACTGTCGCCCGGCCATCGCCCAGCCATCGCCGACCCACCATAACTCACGGAGAGTCCCTCATGGAATCGTCTTACCCCACCCCTTTCGCCCTCAGCAAACTGGCGCTTGCGCTGCCCCTGCTGATCGTGGGTTCGCTGGCGATCGCCCAGGAAACCATAGAACGCGTGACGGTGGTGGGTTCGCGCAAAACGCTGCCAACGACCGCCTCAACGACCGATACCTTGGTGCCGGTGGACATCTACTCGATGACCAAAGCAAGCGAGGGCGGCGGGCAGTTCGATCTCGCGCAGACGCTGACCTACCTGTCGCCCTCGTTCAATTCGACGCGCCAGACCGGTTCGGACGGGGCTGACCTGGTCGATTCGGCGTCACTGCGCGGCCTGGGTTCAGACCAGACCCTCGTGCTCGTCAATGGCAAGCGTCGTCACACCGTCGCACTGATCAATTTGTTCGGCGCGCGCAACCGCGGCGCGACCGGCACCGACCTGAACGCCATCCCACTGCTCGCCATCGACAACGTCCAAGTGCTGCGCAATGGCGCTGCCGCACAGTACGGCTCGGACGCGATTGCCGGCGTGATCAACATCTCCCTCAAGCGCCGCCAGGGCTGCGAGGCGGTGGGTGCTTACGGCCAGTATTCGGCAGGTGACGGCAAGAACAGCCTGGCATCGCTCTACTGCGGCGTGAAGATCGGTGAAGCTCGCCTTGGCATCACCGGCGAATGGCAAGACCGCGGCCGGTCCAACCGCTCGGAGCCCGGCAACCCCCGCATCATTGGTGACTCGGAGGTCCAGAACAAGACCCTCTACCTGAACGGCGAGCTGCCGCTCGACGCGAGCAACAAGCTCTACGCCACGGCAGGCGCACAGGACCGAAGCGCCTCGTCCGCAGCGTTTGCGCGGGGCGGCGTGGGGTCTGACGATATCCCTTCCCGCAACTCGGCCGCCATGTACCCGGATGGGTTCGTGCCGTTCATTGACGGCACCATCACCGACCGCTACCTGATCGCAGGCTGGCGGTCCAAGTTCGCCGGTTGGGACACCGATGTCTCCCAGACCTATGGCAGCAACAAGATGCGCTACCGCATCGACAAAACCTTGAATGCGTCGATTGCGAACAAGGACCTGTTGGGTGGCGGCAAGGGCATCAGCCCGACGGCATTTGATGCCGGCGGCTTCGGGTTCGACCAAGCCACCACCAACCTTGACATCAGCCGGTATTTCGACGGCCTGCTCGGGGGCAGCAACATCGCCTTCGGCGCCGAGTACCGCCGCGAGCGCTACAACATCGTGGCCGGCGAGGTGGGCTCCTACAACGATGCTGACGGCGTGGGCTTCGGTGGCAACGCGGGCAGCCAGGGCTTCCCCGGCTTTCAACCTGCGGACGCCGCCAGCCGCAGCCGCAACAGCCAGGCGCTTTACGCCGATTGGGAAGTGACGCCCACCAAGCAGTTGACGCTGAATGCCGCACTGCGCGCCGAGCACTACAGCGACTTCGGCTCCAGCACCACCGGCAAATTGGCCGCGAGCTACAAGCTCAGCGACACCGTGCTGATGCGCGCCGCTGCCAGCACGGGGTTCCGTGCACCGAGCCTGCAGCAGCTCTTTTTCTCGTCGACCTTCACCGACTTCATCAGCGGCCAGCCGCTGGACGTGGTGCTGGCACCCAATGGCAGCAAGATCGCCAACGCGGCCGGCGTGCCGTCGCTCAAGCAGGAGAAGTCCAAAGACTTCACGCTGGGCGCCACCTACAAGCCGAGCAACGACACCGCCGTCACCCTCGACATCTACCAGATCAGAATCCGTGACCGCATCGTGCTGTCAGGCCGTTTTGATGCGGACAACTACCCTGCGCTGGGCAACATCCTGCAGAGCCTGGGCGTGGGGCAAGCCCAGTTCTTCGTGAACTCGGTCAACACCCGAACCCAAGGCCTGGACTTCACAGCTTCGACTCGCGACAAGGTCGGTGCTGGTTCGCTGAACACCTCACTGGCACTCAACCTGAGCCGCACGAGGGTCACAGCCATCAATGCGCCGGCCTCGCTGAAGGGCTTCGAAGACGTGCTGCTCTCCGAGCGCGAGCGTCTCTTCATCGAGCAGGGCGGCCCCAGCTCCAAAGCCACGTTGGGCTTCGAATACACCCAGGGCCCATGGGGCGCGGACGTGAAGATCATCCACTTTGGCAACCAGACGCTGGGCACCTTCTCCGGCACCGCTGGCGGCGTGCCGAACGCGTACTACGCCCCCAAGACCTCCGCAGACCTGAGCCTGTCCTGGTCGGTCACCCCCGCACTCAAGCTCAGCCTGGGCGGCAACAATATTTTCAACGTCAAGCCCAGCAAGCAAGACGCTAACGAGACCGACAACGGTTTCATCTACGACAGCGTGCAGTTCGGCCTGAGCGGGGCGTCGTACTTTGCCAGGGCTTACTACAAGTTCTGAAGCGCAGTCAGCAAGGTGGGCACGGGGTGATCTTCATCGGCGTGGGCGCATTGAGGGTGTTCGGCATGCGCGGCGATCGTGCCGTTGAAGGATTGCAATAGCGTTGAGACTGGCGACGCGGACACGTGATATCACGGGCTTTGGCGTGTCGCACAACAAGTGGCTTCTTTGTCGCGCCTGCTTCAGTCGACTGCCGCCTTGGGTTTGCGCGCCGAGCCCGCCACCAGCTCGAACTTGAACATCCGGCATTCGATCGGCCCATTCCACATCGGGATCTTGCGCGACTC
>Ga0136636_10002999_pt1 | contig 10092 bp, 7 predicted proteins | sample AntDrymUQ8522106_2_FD_104653 | JGI IMG/M metagenome (GOLD analysis project Ga0136636, IMG submission 104653) | Polar desert sand microbial communities from Dry Valleys, Antarctica - metaG UQ852 (21.06) | ecosystem: Environmental > Terrestrial > Soil > Desert | place: Antarctica: Dry Valley... | reverse complement strand
GAATATACTACGGCTGCACTGGCAAATGCACGCGCCAAACCATTTTTTAACTTTTTCGGATCGATGTCTGAATTCGCGTCGAGTAATGTTTGGAAATGCGATTGCGCTTGTTTGAAATTTTTGAGCGCCTGCGGATAATTGCTGCGGATGATGTTTGAATTTCCTTGGTTCATCAAAGTAGATGCGAGGCCGAAGTCATAATCGATTTTTTCCGACAACTGCAAAGCTTGTTGCGCATAGTACGTGGTCGAATCGGGATTACTTTCTTTAAACTCGTTGGCAAGCGCATTATAGGTATTGACTTTTGCGGCATCAATTTTTACACCTCCAAGCACTCTTTTGAGACTGTCGACAACGGGCGACTGCTGCGCAAATGTGAAAACGCCTGACAGTAGCATTAGCAAGAGGATGGGAGCGTTGTTGCACTTGTTTTTCAAAACAATGAGTTTAAGTTCACAACAAATATAAATGAAGTTCGATAAGAAAATTTAAGGTGATTTAGAATTCGATGCGTTTGGGTTAGAATTTGATTTGTCCGCCACAGGTTCAGCAGTGCCAAGCAACGCTACTGAGCAAGTCATCGATTAAGTGTTCATCACAAACCGAAAACCGATACTGTGCAGATTTTCGATCGAAATGCCTTTTTCAGCAACAAGTATTTTTCGCAGTCTCGAAATGAACACATCAAGACTGCGACCCATAAAGTAATCGTCATCGCCCCAAAGTTTTTTTAAGATTTCCTCTCGTTTGAGGACGACATTTTTATTGTCGAGAAATAGTTTGAGCAGTTCCGATTCGCGTTGGGTCAGCATCACTTTTTCGGCATCGTTGTAAATGATGAAATTTTTAGAATCAAACACGTATTTCCCGATGGTGTAATTCCACTGCAAGGTAGTCGCATGCTTCTGTGAACGTTTGATGAAAATCTCAATTTTGAGCAGCAGTTCCTCTATACTGAAAGGTTTTACGAGGTAATCATCGGCGCCAATCCGCAATCCTTTAAGGCGGTCTTCTTTGAGTGTCTTCGCAGAAAGAAAAATAATCGGCAGATCGGTATTGGTTTTCCGGATTTCGGTTGCAAGTTCAAATCCGTCCATTTTGGGCATCATGATATCGAGAATGCAGATGTCGAAAGTTTGCTGTCTGAAAGTTTGGAAACACAAATTGCCATCGGCACAATGCACAACTTCATATCCGTTTTGCTCAAGATTGTCCTTGGTCAGGAACGCGAGCGTTTCGTCGTCTTCGGCATACAAGATCCTGAATGGGTTCATGGTTTTGGTATTATGATGGTGATCGTGATTCCGTTTTCCGGATTATTTTTTGCGCTGATTTTCCAATGGTGCAAAGTGCATATTTTTTTTACGTAATACAATCCGAGTCCGAAACCAGTAACCTCATTGCTTTTACTTCCAGGAATGCGATAGAATTTATCGAAAATGAACGGCAGGTTTTTGGGTAGAACGCCAATTCCGTTATCTGTAAATTCCAATTTGAGTTGCTGCTTTTCTGTGGAAAGCGCAATTGTAATTGCGGGCTTTTCTTCAGAATATTTGATCGAATTGTCGAGTAGGTTATAAATGATATTGGTAAAATGAAAAAGGTCGGCATCAACTGTATAATCACCAACCGATTCAATATTAATGGAGCTTTCGGGATATTTGAGGCTGATGTTTTCGATTACGTCCTGCAAGACCACAACGACCGAGATAGTTTGCTTGTCGAGGACCAGAGCAGCGTTATCTGACTTAGCGATATTGAGGATTTTCTCAATATGCGCGTTGAGCTTGTTGCTTTGAGTGATGATGATATTGGTATATTTTTCCAGTTTCTCATCTCGTTTGATCTGATCTTGTTTGATGAGATAGTTCGAAGCAATTAGGATTGAAGAAAGTGGCGTTTTGAATTCGTGCGTCATATTGTTGATGAAATCGCGTTGGAGTTCGGAGTATTTCTTTTGCTGTAAGATTGTAAATATGGAATAAACATACACTAGCAGAATTACGATCAATGCAAATGAGAGTACGAACCAAAAGCGCAAAGAGCTGAACAGGTAGCCGGTTTCGTTGGGGAATCTGATCGCAAAATAATAGATGAGGTTTTCGTGTTTGGGGAAATAGACCGAGTGCTTGTTTTTGGCGTCCTCTGAACGCGAGACGTAATTGCCGTAGACCATTTCGTCGCTATCGCAGTTGTACATCGCATATTCGAAATCGGTGTGGATGTTGACTTTTTCAAATTCGGATTTCAGATAAAATTCAAGAATTTTGGGTTCGAAGTCGTTATCGACGTTGACGATGTAATAATCGTTCGAAATTTTCTGGACCGGATTTTCGGCTGGGAGTTCGTGGTTTGTGCCTTCATATAATTTGCGGGCGACTTCAAGCAATGCAATATGTACCTTCTGGCTGAACTTTTTCTCTTCGAGCGTAAAAGCCTGGCGTGTCCAAAGTAATTGCGCCACCAGGATGCTGATGATGGCAACGAGTCCGAGCAGGATGACAATATTGAGTTTGTTGATTTTCATTTGGAAAGTGGCTTCGGCATCGCTATGTTCTAGCCCTGATGGCAGCGGCATCCTTTTGTCCCGCAGGGCAAAAGATACAGCGAACAGCAGGAATCAGCTCCCGAATAGGATACAATATTAGGCAAAATTTAGCTGTGATTTTACCATTAACAACTCGTTAACAAACATTTGAATTTGGTTAACACGAATCGCGGCAAGGCTATATTACTTTTGGACTGTTGCAATTAAAACCGATTAATAATCATTAAATATTCAAGTTATGAAAACAATTAAAATTTCAATTTTAGCAGCTGCTTTCGGATTGATGTCATTCACGATTCTTCCGATACAAAAAAACGCGATTGTTAACTCCATTACAGCGTCGCCGATTTCATGGAAAAGCGAATTGATCGATTTAGGGGAAATTCCACAGAACAAACCAAAGGCGATCGAATTCGAATTTAAAAATACGGGCAAAACCGCGGTAGTGATCACGAATGTAAAAGCATCTTGCGGCTGTACGGCTACAGATTACACCAAAACACCAATCCAGCCCGGCGGGACTGCCAAAGTCACAGCGACTTACAATGCGGCTAATAAAGGCGCTTTTACGAAAACGGTAACTGTAACGACCAATGCCGAAGAAGCGCCGAAAACGCTTTCCTTCAAAGGAACCGTGATATAATTAAAAAGGTTGATTGATCAAAAAACTCCAGACGAAACTCTGGAGTTTTTTATTGTAAATATACGACGTATGTCAAATATTAGGCTATATTTACCACGTCAAATTTCGAGATGAATTTCCCCGATTCTATGAAAAGAATAGTTAACCTAAACACCTATTTTAGGCTGCTGCTGCTGATTTTTGGAACCAGCCTGCTGTTTTTCTTGCTTTACCTAGCTTTGTATGCCTATACGAACCAACAGGAAAAGTACGTTTACGAATCTACCTATAATCAGTATACCAATGAGGTCAATTCGTTGGTGGCGCTGAATTCGAATATCCATACCGCTTCAATAATTGATGTAACCTTTTGGGATGCGCTTGTGGATTTTACGAAAACCAAGGATCCGGAATGGTTTCGCCGTTATATCATTCAGGAATTCAATTCGTATGATGTAGATTACATTGCCATTTATGGCCTCGATAGTAAGTTTGTGATCAAACATGCTACGACGCGACTAAAAACCTTTAGTTTTATTCCGAAAGCGGTTTTGCCGAAATTGCATGAGACAAAATTCGTTCGGTTTTATATGAAGGTTCCTGAAGGAATTGTCGAGGTTTTTGGGGCGACGATCCATCCATCGAATGATCCGGGTAAAAACAAGTCCCAGCCGTCTGGATATTTTTTTATGGCGCGCCTACTCAACGATGCCTATTTTACGCAGCTTGAGAAAATCAGCAGTTCGCAAATCGATTTTGTAAACAACGTTGATCTAAATAACATTGCCGATGATGTTATCTCAACCCAGGTTGCGCTGAAAGATTGGCAGAATCGCGAAGTGGCGAGGATGCTTTTCAAGCGTCCTTTCAACCTGAATTTTAAAAATACAAAGGAAATCCTGTCTATCATCATTCTGGCTTCGATTCTCAATATGATGATTTACTTGTATTACTCGAGAAAGTGGGTTTATAATCCGCTCAAGTTGATTACCAATATTCTCGAAACAGGAAATGGGAAGGCCATTTCAAATCTCAAGGAAGCGCCGGGGGAATTTGGTTATATCGGAAACCTGTTTGATGAAAACGACCATCAGCGCAAACAGCTCGAAATCGCCAAGAAAAAAGCAGAGGAAAGTGATAAACTTAAATCGTCATTTCTGGCAAACCTTTCGCACGAGATTCGTACGCCGATGAATGCGATCGTAGGTTTTAGCGACTTGCTCAACAACGCTAATCTTACCGAAGAAGACAAAGCCGATTATCTCAAGATCATCCGAAATAGCGGAATGAATCTCGTTTCTATTATTGAAGACCTTATTGAAATGTCGAAAATCGATGCGCAGCAGATCACTGCGAGAATTAAGGGTTTTGATATCAATAAGTGCATGTATGAGTTATTTGAAACGATCAAAGTGACGATTCCAGACGAAAAAAAAATAGCATTTAATTTGATCGAGTCTCAGAATCCCGTGCGTCGCAATATACTTTCTGATGATATCAAATTGCGGCAGGTCATTACAAACCTGATCACGAATGCGATCAAATATACGCAACAAGGTTTTGTGGCATTCGGGTACGAAGTCAATGAAAAGGATGGCACATTGGAATTTAGAGTAGAAGATTCCGGAATCGGGATCGATGAGAAAAATCTCCAGATTATCTTCGATCGTTTTAGAAGAATTGAGGATGATTTTTCGGTCGAACTCAGCGGACTTGGACTCGGACTCGCGATTTCCACCGCGTATGTTGAAATGTTGGGTGGGCAAATCAGCGTAACTTCTGAAGTCAACAAAGGATCGGTGTTTTCATTTACAATTCCGCTTAAATTCGATGAAAGTCCGGAAACCTTCATAGCTCGGAATGAAAAGAACAGCTGTGAATTCGACACGCACAAAACGATTTTAATTGCAGAGGATGACAATATCAATTTCCTGTTGCTCAAGAAAATCCTTCAGATAAAGAATTACACTATTTTACGCGCAGCAAACGGACAAGTAGCGATTGATATTTGCACGAACCAACCCGAAATTGATCTCGTATTTATGGATATTAAAATGCCAGTCATGGATGGTTATAAGGCATTCGAGGTCATAAAAGTCATGCGCCCCGAATTAGCTGTGATCGCGCAAACCGCACATTCTTCGAGTGAAGACCGTGAAAGGGTTGTTCGCGCCGGTTTTACCGATTACATCACCAAACCACTCGATAAGGAAAAGGTGTTTGTGATGCTTGAAAGAATATTTAATAGCTAAAAAAAAATCTCCGATGCATTGAATGAACATCGGAGTTTTTTTTGATTTATATTTGATTATACCGGTTCACCGTATAAGTCAAATTCGGTGGCTTCCGTAATTTTGATCATCGCAAAATCTCCAGTCTTAACGTAGAATTTTGAAGCGTCAATAAGCACTTCGTTGTCGACATCAGGGCTGTCAAATTCGGTTCGTCCTATGAAATGAGCGCCTTCTTTCCGATCAATGATGCATTTGAATATTTTACCAACTTTCTCCTGATTCAAGTCCCACGAAATTTGTGACTGCAATTCCATGATTTCTTCTGCTCGCGCTTTCTTGACTTCATCAGGGACATCATCTTCAAGCAAATAAGCGTGCGTGTTTTCTTCGTGTGAATAGGCGAAACAACCCATCCGGTCGAATTTCATTTCCTGAACGAAATCCTTTAAAATATTGAAATCTTGCTGGGTTTCGCCTGGATAACCAACTATTAATGTCGTTCTGATCGCCATCCCAGGAACTGCGTCACGGAATTCCTTGAGCAATTTGGTCGTTTTGGCTTGTGTCGTTCCGCGACGCATCGATTTCAGAATACTATCTGAAATGTGCTGCAAAGGAATGTCGATATAGTTGCAGATTTTTGGCTCGCGTTTCATGATTTCGAGCACATCCATCGGGAAACCGGTAGGAAAGGCGTAGTGTAAACGAATCCATTCGATGCCTTCCACTTTCACTAATTCTTCGAGCAATTCGCCAAGATTTCTTTTTTTGTATAGGTCAAGTCCGTAATAGGTAAGGTCTTGTGCAATTAGAATCAATTCCTTCACACCGTCTTTTGCCAGACCTTGGGCTTCTTTCACGAGCTTTTCAATCGGTTGTGAAACGTGTTTGCCGCGCATCAGCGGAATCGCGCAGAAACTACAAGGCCGGTCGCAACCTTCAGCTATTTTGAGGTAAGCGTAATTTTTCGGAGTCGTTGTAAGCCTTTCGCCAAGAAGTTCGTGTTTGTAATCGGCGCCCAAAGCTTTGAGTAATTGCGGCAATTCGGTCGTGCCAAAATACTGGTCCACATTCGGGATTTCCTTTTCCAGATCTGGGCGGTAGCGTTCCGATAAACATCCGGTCACGAAAACTTTGTCAACAAGGCCGCGCTCTTTCTTATCCGCATATTCCAAGATCATATTCACCGATTCAGCCTTGGCATTGTCGATAAATCCGCACGTATTGATAACAATGATATTACCTTCGCGTTCGGCAGGCGCCTCGTGTTCAACGTCTTTGCCGTTGGCGCGCAATTGGCCCATCAGCACTTCGCTGTCGTAAACATTCTTGGAACATCCTAAGGTGATGACGTTGATTTTATTTTTCTTTAATGACTTGGTTCTCATGGCGTTGTGTTTCAGAATATTCAGGAAAGCGTGCAAAATTAAGCTATTTATTCCTTGCAGCGCTACTGTTAGTGAAATATTATGATGCCGGTTTGCTATGGTTTCAGCAATTTGAAGCTGTTCCTGCTGTCCGCTGTATCTTTAACTGCCTAAAGAAGGCAGCTAAAGGATGCCGCTATCATCAGGGCTAAAAAAAAAGCACCATCGTTTGAAAGTGCTTTCTTTTTCGAATAACCATACCGACTTATAAATCAAATAAAATAGTCAAGGTAATATCGTTGTTTTGGGTTCTGATTTTTGGCGCGTCGGTAAAACCTTCGGAAAACAAAGCCTGCTGGCTGTTTCTTTGAGAATGGGCATAAGACAAATCAAGTCGTGTAATCCCGAAACTGTAACCGAACCCACCGGAAAAAGCGGTTAAGTCGCCAAGTACATTTTTATCTTTATACGGACTTTCCTCATTCCGGAAACCACCGCGTAAGCTCCATTTTTTGATACGGTATTCACCGCCTAAACGCAATCCGCCAGCAATAGCAAGGTTATTTTTTATAGTTTGGTTTGTCGGATTGAAAAACGAATCACTAGGACGGAATCGGGTAGTGCTGTAGTCTCTAATCGAATAATCCAAACTCAGCAAACCTTTTTTTCCAAAAACGTAAGCGAGGCTGCCAGTCCACTTTGCGGGAGTTGTAAGCTTATAAGGATCGTAAATCAAAAGGTATTCAGAATCTGGATAAGCAGAATCGAGGCCGGGATTCGGTGGATTTCCGAAATTGTATCCGGTACTGTAAACAGATTGTAGCAGTTCGTCGGTGAGCGTATACCAGGTAGGTGATTCATACGACAGTCCTGCGCGTAGTGATGGCGTGACTTTAGCAATGGCACCTAACTGAAATGAGAAGCCATTCCCGTACGTATGCAAATCGGTATCATAATAAAAGTCCCTCACACCGGCGGTGACGCTGTTGTCATTTTCTTCATAGAACCGGGTAAGTTTCGTGTAATCTGTAAAATGCGCGTTAATATTGAGTCCAAAGTACAAACGCTCGTTATATTCAGCAGCAGCATTAAAAGCTATTTTTCCGTTGAAGCCGCTAGTTTCCGTGTAACTTTCTTGGTAGAAATCGCCCGAAGCAACGTTCGTCAAATAGGAATCATCGTTTGCGTTGCCCGTATCGAGATTGATCAAATAGCCCTGATACCCTAGAAAGGCAATCTGTTCGCGGAGCGTGAGCTGCTCATAGAACGAGTCTTCGAGTACATTTACCGGTACGTTAATACCATTTGCAACACTAGCAAAATAACCGGTCGCTGAATTATTCGGGTTGGTTCCTGCGGTAAATCTGGCATCGTCAAAATTATTTGTGGTTTCGTAGTTTGCGGCAATTACAAACTTTTTCCACTTGCTGTCTTTGGAGAAATTATTTCTGAAAACCAAAGCGCCCCCAAATTGGTTGAGATCAAACGTTGTTAGGCTTTCAGAAGCTTTTGTGCCAAAATAATCGGATTTATTACGCGTATTGTGGGCGCTCATCGATACACCTAACTGCGTATTGGCGAAGATCGCAGAGCCCGCAGGATTTACGGTGATTGCAGAAAAATCGCCGCCAAGAGCACCAAAAGCGCCGCCCATCGCACGAAATCGCGCGGTTCCATTAATATTGTCCTGAGCATAACGTACCGCATCAGAAATTCCTTGCGCCTGGACAACTGAGAAAGAAAGTCCGGCTAGGATAAGTAGGATAGTTTTTTTCATATCATTATTTTTCAAAAAAATACCTATGCTAAGAACGCTGTCAAAACATAGGTATTGTTAAAATTCATTGTTTTTATCTTCTTCCGCCGCCTGATGATGACGATCTTCCACCGCCACTATTGCCGCTGCTGTTGTATCCGCCACCAGAGCTACTACTGTTTGTAGATGGCGAATAGGAACGTGATGGCGTGTAGTTGTTATTGTTGTTATTGCGGGTCGAATTTTTTTGCGTACGTGGTGCGCTATTGTTGTGATTTCTTGGTGTACGTGATTGCGTTGCTGAATTTGTTCGTACCGGATTTCTTGGCGTTGTACTGTAGTTATTGTTCCGAGTCCCAGCATTTTGCGACCTTACGCTGGGGTTTCTAGGATTGCTGTATGTGGAAGTATTACGTGTACGGGTTCCGGTGGAATAGCTCGGATTTCTTCGGCCACCATTATTATATGAATAATTGTTGTACGACTGATTTCTATACGATGTCCTTCTTCCATGGTTGGCGTAATTGCTGTAATAATTAGGGTAATACCAATTGTTAGCATAATAATTGTTGCCCCAGCCATATCCGGATCCGTACCAAGGATCCCAACCCCATCCGTAATAAGAAGGTCCGTACCAGGAATTCCATCCCCAGCCTAGATTCCATCCCCAATAATTGTTATAATAGCTATTTGCTCCCCAATTATTGCCATAAACATTTACGGTAACATTATCAGGATTGCTTCCCCAACTTGAATAACCTGAAGCATATTCGCTGGTTTCGGTATTGGGATTTTCGGTATAATTTGAATTGTAATTTTCAACATCTGTAAAGATCACATCCTGTTGATTATTTTCTTGTAGTGAACCAAAATAGTCTTTGTACTGATTATCGACTTGGCCCGTATTGTATTCCCGCTGTCTGCCGGAATTTCCATAAACGCCATCACCATCATACGAAGTATTTTGATAAGAGCCACAGGAAGTCAGGAGAACAGCCAAAATTCCACCTAAAAAATAAATGGAAAGTTTGGATAAAGCTGAGGAAAATGTTTTCATATCTATAGCATTTTTTATTGTTGGTCTATACAAAATTAGTTAGTTTTGCCGAACTATTTAGTTAAAAAAAGTTAAACAATTTTTGTGCCAAAAATGCATTATGAGCAAGAACCTCACTACAAGGAATGAAGATTATTCAAAATGGTATAATGAACTGGTTGTCAAGGCAGATCTTGCTGAGAATTCTGGTGTGAGAGGTTGTATGGTTATCAAGCCATATGGATATGCCATTTGGGAAAAAATGCAGGCTGAACTTGACCGCATGTTTAAAGAAACCGGACACAGCAATGCCTATTTTCCATTATTCATTCCCAAAAGCATGTTCGAGGCCGAGGAAAAGAATGCCGAAGGGTTTGCCAAGGAATGTGCTATCGTTACCCACTACCGGCTAAAAAACGATCCCGATAAGCCAGGAAAGTTAATGGTCGATCCCAATGCAAAGCTCGAAGAAGAGTTGATTGTACGCCCAACGAGTGAAGCAATCATTTGGAGTACCTATAAAAATTGG